>Ga0325400_1001584_pt1 | contig 18959 bp, 5 predicted proteins | sample PopdelMetagenome_2_FD_205662 | JGI IMG/M metagenome (GOLD analysis project Ga0325400, IMG submission 205662) | Populus deltoides microbial communities from Bellville, Georgia, United States - Xylem-PdKOR-R1 | ecosystem: Host-associated > Plants > Phyllosphere > Stem > Wood/Secondary xylem...
TCGAGTCCGGAAGAAAATCGTACACACTTCCCGATTCCTTCAGACACACAGTCCCCCACTCTCTTTTCAGGTCTTCGTCTTTGAAGCATGGTGAAAAAGATGTCACATTCCCTCTTTAGCCACCAATTTTCGAAGCCAAATTTTCAAGTGAAATTGAGGTGCAATTCCAAAATGCCCACCCTTTTTAATTTCTTTTTTAATGAGTGGCTTATTAATCAAGTCTTAAAGTACTATAAAATATGAAATCAAAGAGATGTAACTGATATATATAATCACAGAGAATAACAAGTATTTAAAAACTGAAAATAAAATCTAGTAAGAGTATAACAACTAATGAACTGATTAGTCTTTATAACCCTAATATTCTATTATGGTAACATGACATAGCGTATATCTTGAATAATGTTCTTTAATCCTTAAAATCTTACGTTCCTAAAATGTAGAAAATAAACTAGGATTCTCTAGTCTAAAGTTATAGCACTTGATTGTAGAGAAAATTATAGAGAAAACTCTAATGTGTTTAGAAAAATTAATCTTTTTTTTTTTGCATAAATTCTCTTTAAAAAAAAAACCCTACAAGGTTGTTTAAATCCAAGAAAAAAAAAGTCATAATTAGTAAAAATCCTAACTAAATTAAAAGTCATAATCTGAATAGAAAAAACAATTACAAAAACAAGAAAAATAAAGAAAATTCTAAAATAGTACTTTCCAAGCCTAATTTGGATCTAAAAACAAAAATAGTTATCAAAGCCACCTAACCCTATATAATTAATCCTTTATAATATTTTGATAAATTCATAGCTTTATCCAACAATCGGATAAAAAATTATATTTATTTTAATCAAATTATGCATTGGACTTGTATAGAACTCCTCAAAACCTATAAAATCTTAACAAATAAAGAAGTAATACAATAAAAGAATCGGTGCCAAAAATCATGGCAAGCCTTAATTCCCTTTTAGGCTTTAATTAATCTCTTCCATTTTAAGTGAAATTCAATTTGAATTTATTTGAAAATACAAATTTATTTTTCCAATTTATTAGTCAACATTAATTCATGAAGTACACATAAATAGTTGTTGCTTAAAGGATTTTTCTATATCTATAAACTAACCTTTATATAATGCATAAGTGAGTTTATATTATGATTACATGAGAGTAAATTGCCATATGGTATAACATAAATAGCCACCATAAAAATAAATATACATACGAAAATGTAATTATATACAGTAAATACTCTAACATGCCTCTTTAAGTTAAACATAAATAGAAAATGTTAATCTTGTCTCGAAGGTTAGTGGAACATGCAATAAAAAGATATTTAGGTAAGATATCAACAACCTAGTTCTCAATAGGAATGTATGGAATGAAGAAAGTATCATGTGAAGCTTTCTCAAATATAAAATAAAAATCAATATCTAAGTGCTTTGTATGAGCATGATAAATAGGATTAAAGGTGGAACAAGTGGTACTCATATTGCTATAAAACAATACTAGTGGAGAAAAAGTGACAACCCCTGGATCACAAAAAAAAAAAACAAAAGATTCTAAAGATAAACTACGTCAACCATAATAGATGAAACAATATGATATTCAACCTAAGTGTTGGACTGAGAGATAATATGTTACTTGCGAGAAGACCAAGAAACTAAAGTTTTGACATAATAAATGACTGAGTTGGTGGTGAATCAATGAGTGTTTTTTGGGTAGTCAACCTAATCAGTATTAGAATAAACTATGAGAAAGAATGAAGAAGATGAAAAAAAATAGATAGGCTATACTTGAAAGTGCTATCAATATATTGCAAAATTCGCTTCGCAAATTTAAAATGAATTGCAGTATGAGCACTAAGGGCTAAGAAAGATTAAGTTTCAATGGGATCCAATCAAAACCTAGAAATTGATTGTCTTTCATTCAAAGTTAAGAAAGTTTTTTTGGTTAACACTAATTCAATCCGAGATCTTGGAATCAAAGATATAAAGCTAAAAAGAGGGTCAAAAAAGGATCTTTTATATATAGACTTGTATAATCTTGAATGTTATTAGTTTGGTGTGTAGAACAAATAATACAATACAAGCAAAAGTTTCTAGATTCATAGAGATACAAAAGAACATATAAGTTATTGTGTTTGCATATCCATCATTTGAGTCTACAATAATTATTCCACCAATTGTATATCTAATTTGACCTATGAATGAATATCCAAGTATACTTTTCATGCTTGTTTGAGTAATAACAATGAAATTTCCCACTATTAAGCTTATAATAGCTAGGATTTCTATAATACTTTATCCAAGAGTTATCAATATTTATCAAATATATTCCTATTTCATAGAAGGCTATTAGATTAAATGACAAAAGTATTGTTGAGAAAAAAATAGCTTTTCACGGATAAAATGAAAATTGCATTCATGTAACAGAGAAAATGTTTCCCATTTCTTAGCCTTAAAGATATGTGGCCATGCAAATAGAATTAAATGGAACATAATTGACTAGGTGGTAAATTAAAATATAAAACCTAAACCTCATGTCCTAAACCTAAACCTAAACCTTGAGCTCTAAGGTAATGAACTGGTTATGCTAAATGACAGTAATCATCATCCTAAATCATTGTACTTAAGGTAAGATGCATTGTTACTCTTGTCTTTCATTTCTAATAGTCTATTATGCTTAATCTACCAATGGTCTATTTATATGAATGATAGTGAGTATAGTGTAATGAGTTAAACCCTAAGATGTTTATTTTTGCCTCTCCCAATTATTATCTTTCGATAATAACTAGTGAATTGACTTGTCTATAATTGGTTACTCCTGATCATGACATGTGACTAATAGTTTACTAAGTCATACCAATGAATAATCAATGGACTTATATTGAATTTATTGGACCCAACCTAGATCCCAGGAAGGGTGTATGAATAATGCCTTATTAAGGTTCATTATTCCTATAGTACCTAAGATTCACTCATAGTATTTGCTAAATAAATGAAGATTGTATGCTCCAGTCCTCTCCAAACAATGACCATCATGAGTTATCCACTTGAAATAGGATCTAGTGACATGAAAGTCTATTATGGACTAAGTTTTAATGAATAACCTTTTTGGGGTTCACTTATCTTTAAGATGTGTTATTTAAAAATCACCTTCTTATAATCTAATTTTTATTAGTTTCCCCTCATGAGTGTTGTATACACCGATGTTATAACTCATATATGTATAATCATAGTAAGTGGACAACTGATTATCATTAATATTTGGTATTTTTTAAGAGGCCAATACCCCTAATTTCTTGGTGAATATTAGACTTTTTCCAGTTCTAAAACTTGTTTTTAAAATCAAAGAAATAGGTTACTCATCTTAATATCTAAAGCAATGCTCCATGTTAAGTCTGTTTACTTTAAATACCAAGAGTGGATAGCAAAGATATTTTGGATATGATTTTTAAAATCAAAGATGGATTGTTTTGAAAAATTTTAAATGTCAACCTATTTGGTTTTTTAGGGTGAACCAAAACTCGACAAGCCTTGTAAACTTGTTTCAAGGTCCAACATGCATGAATGAATGACTTTGATACGATTGAAACTCAGAGCAAACAAACTAGAAAATGGTAATGTTCTTATGCAAATTCCATTTTTAAACAAAAGCCTAACGTAGTAACAATATATAGATGACCAAAGACTCATCAAATACAATATGAGAAAAACTATCAAAGGGTCTCGGCCAAAACATAGTTTTTTAAATAAAAGAAAATAATTTGTAAAGCACAACACTTGAGAAATACATAAATCTTTTAGAAGATGTACTTAGGTTGGTTTATACTGACTTTAAAGAACATGAAAAAGGACTATACCAAATCTATAATATAGGAAATATAAAAAAAAAACCATAAGCTTCTCCACAATTGCACACAGTTAAAGTCAAACAAAGGATAATTAAACACAAAACAACCTTTGCAAGTAGTATAAAATTCTAGGATACTTCCCATCTCTATTTTTTAATGTCAATAGATTTTATCATTTAGCAATTTTTTATAACAAGTAACTATCAAAGCTAGCATATATCTAATCCAAATATTCCAATTTTATAAGCATATACAAGTGAATGAAATCATTTGTACCAAAACAGTAACGTAGAATAACTTAGATTCCAACCCTATAGTCCAAAAGTTTATCAACATTCTCTTCTAACCGTTATAGTGATATCTTTGAGTTTCATATACATAGACAATTACATATCGTAATATTAATGATATTTTAAGATTTATGAACACAAACAATTTCATATCACATTAACAGGCCTTACAAACAATTACATATCACAAAAAGAATTATTACAAACATCTAAACTAAGGAAATATACCGAAGCTAGATGACAATCAGAGGTTAAATTGAACCGAACTATGAACTAGGACCTCTTGGTTTCTTGTTTTGAAAACTGAATTTCTTAATTTCCCACACTAAAATATTCAAGACTATCTCACCCAAAAATCTCATAGTCATAAAGATCTAATCTTTCACTTTTCAGAATTAGTTTTTCCTATATTTTTCTTTAAGAATCCATGTCTCTTACTGTTCTCTTCTTACTTTTAATTCTCACCATAGATCTTTTTTTCCCCCTAAAAACCACAGTCTAATTATAATAAGGATGGTGACCATCTCAACTTGGGAGTCTTAAAAAAAACATAGCCTTAGGATTATCAACAACCAAATCTAATTATTCACAAAGTCAAGACAAGAAAAAGACATACAAAGCTAGCTATGGTAGTATAAGAGCAAAACACTCTCGGTCAAAACCAAAATGTAGCGATAAAATCACAAGGATACTAGAACCAAAAATAGATACACAACCCAAAGATTCTCTCAATCTAAAAAAAAACAATACCAAATCCTAAACGAGATGATTTTTAAATTGATCAAGGTGACACCTAAAATTAGCAAAACAACACTGGTTATGAGACTAAGTTTGAGAGATGATAAGAGGTACAATTAGGGTTTGAATTTTTTTTTTTACTAGAAGAAGACACAATTATATATGAGCTCCCAAAACAAAATAGATACAAATATAGACTAAAATGTAATTTTTCTTGAATTCAAGAGTAAAATTCTAATTTTACAAAATTATAGACTAAACTATAATTATCTCATCTTCAATCTCAACATATATTTCCTAAAATGCAATGCTAGTTTCCTCCACATATCTTTCATATTTTCTTTCTAATATTAAAGTTCTTTAAATACATAGTAATTTATTCATACTCTATTTTAATTCATATCCATATAGGTATATTATTCCATAAATGAATCAATTCAAACAAAACCACATACATATCAATCAACATCACACAAACCTTAAATTTTCAACAAACCTATGTAAAGGAAAGAAACCATAACTATACTATATAACAAGATAGAAGAAACCTTACTCAAATATAAGGGATAATATGACTGATTTGTAAGCTATAGTTTGTGTAGAAATATATAGTTGAGAGACTGATTTGTAAGCTATAGTTTGTGTAGAAATATACAGTTGAGAGAAGGGAAAGAGCATGCATAAGAAAAATAGCGAAATGAAAAAAAAAAGTTATTAGATATGTGTGTATGTATGTGTATTAAGGTTTTTGGGCTAAATTAATGGACTAACAAATAGGCTTTAGTTATTGGGCCAGCAACTTAAAAATAGTATATGGGCCTTAAAGTAAAGGCCTTTGCTTTGTTTCATTTTTAATTTGAATTTATTAAAATATTTTTATGACTATATCAACAAGCACTCTTTCTTTACAACTCTTTATGATTTTTTATTAAACTTTATTCATTTTTCTTTCCTTTGCATGTCTTTGAAAAAGGATTACAAAAAATCCCCTATGATAATGCATGAGTGGTGTGTTCTTATATTTTTTAAATATGCACATGTTAATAAAAGATATTTTGTTAATGATTTATGTAGTAATCAATACTCTGAAAAAAGATCTTGGTTCTTCAGAAATTTTCAAAAAGAAGATTAGAAATACAAAAAAGAAATTATGATTTTGTTGCATTACATAAAATACAAATCTTGTTGTTTGATTAGTTTGAGTTATATTATGTTTTTGAAACCATATTGCATACCCTTTTATAAAAGATGTATGTCCCATTACAATAAGGAACAAAACCCCTGTTTGGGAACTAGCAAATGGTTCTCCCATTGAATCTGACATCTTACTTTGATTGTTTAAGATAAATATATTAATGAAGAAAGAAGAAATTATACCGCAAAATTATTTTTCATTGTAGTTTATATTATTGCTTTTCTTAAAATGAAAAGCTTTGTTGTTGCATGGTTAAAAACAAAATTCAAAAATGGCTCGCATCATAAAGATTAAATATTTTAACATACATCTTTTTCTTAACTTTTCGACGCAATATTTGGATAGCGTTAAAGCTTTTTTTAACATTTGCTAGTACATGTAGTTTTTATTTTTATTTTTATGAAACACATCATATTTTTAGTTCAGAACTAAACTTTTTCTTGATTTAAAAACCATGCTAACAATATTTACAAATTTTCTCTGGTTGAAAATAAATATTTTTATCTGGTCCGCGGGAAAGCACTAGCACCCTATCTAAGTTATTTATATATTGTATATACTCTAACAGTTGCCATGGAAAAAGAAAAGGAAAATAAAGAAATGATAGATAGGGATGAGATTGTCTTTTAACTTACCCTCCTATATTAAATAGCAGAAAGGGCACTAAGTACTATAATGTAGGCTTTCATTTATTGATCTGTTGCTTTCATCATATGGCTAAATGAGTTACTATAATATATGTGCTCAAAGGTGAGATTAATTTGTTGGCTACGGGTGGTATATGGCTGTTGATTTTTGGTTAATAGCTTGACTAATTTGTTATTTAATGGTTGCATAAAAGAGAGAGACCCACTTAGCGAAACCATATCTTTATCAAATTTGAGAGATCTAGAGAAAGAGAGAGAGAGGTGTACATAGGGCAAAAGCTGAGTTGCCTTTGATACTGGTGCATTTGTCCTGCTTGTCAGCACATGCATTCCACTTTCCACTACAAAATCGACTTTGGACCCTAAATTTTACCTCGCCTACAAGAAAAGCATACCTCAATTTCCATATATTTCACACACTCCCCCTCTATATCTCTCCAGCTAGTCGACCAACATCTTCCATAGGAATTAATTACTTGCATACTAGAAATAGATGCAAATATATATGATCACACCCTCTCTGTCAAACCCTAAAAGAAAAAAGAACTCTTAAACCTGCACAAACCATTCAAATATATCTCTTTCCTTCTTAATGGATGAGTTTTTCCTCAAGAATTAGCTCGGATCATACAAAGCAGATGATACTAGAATCCCTGGCCAATAAACCTTTCTTGATCTCACTCTATTCTTAAACTTCTTTCGGTTTCATATTTTATTTGTGGATCATAACAAGAACCTGGGATAGAAGATGAGAGCAGGAGGTTGTACAGTGCAACAAGCTCTGACGGCAGACGCAGCAAGTGTTATTAAACAGGCAGTAACCCTTGCTAGAAGGCGAGGCCATGCCCAAGTCACCCCTCTCCATGTTGCTAACACCATGCTTTCTGCCTCCACTGGCCTATTTAGAACAGCTTGCCTTCAGTCACACTCTCATCCTCTTCAGTGCAAAGCCCTAGAGCTTTGCTTCAACGTCGCGCTTAATCGGCTCCCAGCTTCAACTTCAAGCCCCATATTAGGTACTCACTCTCAGCAGTTCCCTTCAATCTCTAATGCCTTGGTAGCAGCTTTTAAGCGCGCTCAGGCTCACCAACGGCGTGGCTCTATTGAAAACCAGCAGCAGCCACTCCTTGCAGTGAAAATAGAGTTAGAGCAGCTCATAATATCCATTTTAGACGATCCTAGTGTTAGTAGAGTCATGAGAGAAGCTGGTTTCTCTAGTACTCAAGTGAAAAGCAATGTTGAGCAAGCTGTTTCTTTAGAAATATGTTCACAAAGCGCTCCTTCTGTGAGTAGCAAGTCCAAGGAAAGCAATGGTTTGGTCCTTTCACAGTCTCCAACTTCAAGTCAAGTTGGAGCAAAAGCAACAGTTTTAGATCCAATTAAAAACGAAGATGTGATGTGTGTCATAGAGAATTTAGTGAACAAAAGGAGGAGAAGTTTTGTTATTGTTGGAGAGTCCCTGGCCAGTATAGAAGTTGTGGTGAAAGGAGTCATTGATAAGATTCAAAAGGGAGATGTTCCTGAGGCTTTGAGGGAAGTGAAGTTTTTAACAATCCCAGTTTCTTCTTTTGGCCATTCCTCTAGGGTAGAGGTAGAACATAAACTCGAAGAGCTTAAAATCCATGTGAGAAGCTACAAGGGCAAAGGAGTTGTTTTGAATTTGGGAGATCTCAAATGGGCTATTGAGAACAGGGCTAGTAGTTCATCAAGTGAGCAAGGAAGGTGCTTTTTCTGTCCAATGGAATACATGATCATAGAGCTTGGCAAATTAGCTTGTGGAATTGGAGAGAATATTAATGGAAGATTTTGGCTTATGGGGATTGCCACTTTCCAAACTTACATGAAGTGTAAATCAGGCCATCCATCAGGAGGTACTGTTTTGGGCCTCCATCCACTTACAATTCCTGCAGGCAGCTTGCGCTTGAGTCTCATCAGTGACAGGTAAACAGTTGCTAAAGTTGCATGTAATTGTATGCATTATCGGGGTCTATATTCTTGCTTTCTATTATTTGAATTTCTTCTGAACTAAGTAAATGAGTTTTCTTTTTCAAACTGCTTTTAGAAAAGAAAAAAGAAATAGATGTCGGACCAGTGAAAAGAAATGAAGTTCCTACTCCATTTTCCTTCTCTTTTGGAAACTCAAATTCAAGTTAGGGGAAAGAAAAGCTATATACACAGAGTTTTAATGTGATTTATAATATGCTAAAATGTCAAAAAATCACCACTTTATTCTTTGGCAAGGAGAAAGGAAGGAGAGGTACATAGGCTTTTTTTTTTTTGGTCTTTTAGCTTTTATTAATGGGCACCATACAAGTTGCACTTTTAAAAATCCCAGGAGTTTCAAAGCAGTGAAAAATATCAATTGTAGCTTCATCAACTTCATCATTTACCTTTTTCTATAAATGATCAACAAAGTCCAATAACATCCTCATTTACCTTCTTTTTTTATTTTTCAGTGATCTACGATGTCAGTCCACGAGCAACAAAGCTGGAAATGGGTCTAGCAGCTGGATTATACATGAAGGTGGGGAAGATAAACAGCTCACTTGCTGTGCTGATTGTTCAGCCAAGTTTGAGTCAGAAGCTCGAAGCTTACCAACTAGCACCTGTGACAGTGATTCCACAACTTCTGGCCTTCCTGCATGGCTTCAACAATGCAAAAATGAGAAAAACTTACAAAATAGTGATAATCAGGTAATTATAACTAGTTAATCGCATTTTATTCTTCAATAATTCAAAATTGTATTCATGTAGTCAGAAGCTCGAAGCTTACGTCTTGAGCGATTACTGTTCTCTAATTTCTCGGTTTCTCTCTTCCAGAACTCTATGTCAATCAAAGATCTTTGCAGAAAATGGAACTCATTTTGCAGTTCAATCCACCGACAACACTACTTTTCTGAGAAAACCCTCACATTTTCTTCTGTATCACCTTCTTCTTCTACTTCATATGACCAGCAATACCCTATTTTTCAACAAACCCACAATGAGTGGCCCATTGTTGAACCCAAGCAGTCATTGAGGGACCACCCTTTCTGGCTTGGTACAGGGATTCTCAACAAGTGTAGCATTAATGAACCAAGTTTGAGAATGTACATTCCAGAACATAAAGATCATACCAAACAATTAACATTTTCATCAAATCCTAATTCTACTCCAAACTCAACTTCATCAAGTGATGTCATGGAAGTGGTGTATCTCCACAAGTTCAAGGAGCTAAATGCTGAGAACTTGAAGATCCTATCCATTGCATTGGAGAAAAAAGTGCCATGGCAGAGAGATATAATCCCTGAAATAGCAAGCACTATCTTGCAATGCCGGTCTGGCATGATAAGAAGAAAGGGGAAGGTGAAAAGCAGTGAGTCCAAAGAGGAAACTTGGTTGTTCTTTCAAGGAGTTGATGTGGAAGCTAAAGAGAAGATAGCTAAAGAATTGGCCAGGCTAGTTTTTGGCTCCCATGACAGCTTCATTTCAATTTCTTTAAGCAGTTTTTCTTCTACAAGAGCAGACTCGACCGAAGATTGTAGAAATAAAAGATCAAGAGATGAACAAAGTTGCAGCTATATCGAGAGATTTTCTGAGGCAGCATCAAACAATCCACGTAGAGTTTTCTTAGTGGAAGACGTTGAGCAAGCAGATTATTGCTCTCAAATTGGTTTCAAAAGAGCTATTGAAAGTGGAAGAATAACCAATTCCAATGGTCAAGAAGTTGGCCTTAGTGATGCTATCATCATTTTGAGCTGTGAAAGCTTCATCTCAAGATCTAGAGCCTGCTCTCCTCCAATCAAGCAGAGAACAGATGGGTCTTATGAAGAAGAAGACAATGCTGGTGCCGGTGCTGCATTAATGGAGGACACAACCCCTTGCATATCCCTGGATTTGAATATTTCCGTTGACGATGATAACATATTGGAAGATCAATCGATTGATGACATTGGCCTCCTTGAATCCGTCGATAGACGGATTATATTCAAAATTCAAGAGTTTTGATGGATAGAAAATAAAAAATCAATCATGTAATATCAGTTCTTATTTTTGTTTTCTATTTATTGTTGTTTGATAAGTTTTTAGCTTCTCGTAGAGTTCCTAGGGAGATTATGTAAAATCACAATGTACATTATCCTCCTTTCATACTTCTTGACCAGAAAATATTCCTATTTCAATACATATCGTTTTCCTCCTTTTCAAAAGCACACGGCTTAAATTTTTGAATTAAATGCTTCACTTACACCAAGAAGCTAGATAACTAATTATATATTCAAACATAATTGCACATCGCAATTCATATGAATATGTTCAATTTTAGTTTGGTGCGATGTCTAAGATCCAAGCGAAATTAATTTCATGAGTCTAGAGGCATTCCCCTTTGAAAAATTGAAGTGATTCCATAGCAAATTACGTTAATTATGTTCTCAGTTAACCAAGTGAAGGGTTGGTACAGCACAATAACTTCATCATTATATGCGCCAATAAGAAAAAGGAAGAAAATTATCAATTAAACATAGCTGCCACTGATCATTGGCCTTCCTTTAACTAATAGTTAATGAGCATATATATAAAAACATTCTGGTATACCCAGCCAATTATCCCACCATGATTGTCTGCATCTATTAAATTGTTCATTATTAATGGGACAATGAAAGTGGCTTCTCACTTGAGATAGCACCATGCTAAGCCATCCCATCATGATTAATCTAATTTGCAAATCATAGAGAATCAAACAATAACACCTTTCCTAGTAAATCCGCTTAGGCTTTTGTGGGTGGGGAACCAGGGCCTGTGCCTTTGTTGTTCCTTGAATTAATCAAACTACTCTTACTAAAAATGACAGTAGATTATTGGATGCTTCAACTAGTATAGTTTCTGTCTACCACTTGAACTGGGAGTCATTTCTTCGTACCAAAAGTTCTAGGATATTGAAGACTGTATATGGATTAAAAGATGGTTCTCTACATAGAAAACACATAGTGAGATCACTAGATGTTCCAGTTACTTGCGGTTCATCTGTATAGAACTTAATAGAAGGGATGAAAATCCAAACACCTTATAGATTAGTTGTTAGATAGGTGGGTCATGCTTAGCCGCAAGTTGAATTGATTTTTTTTTTTGTAACTTAAAAAAATAAATGTTTGAGCACTGCTGGTGTGTTTTAAAACATAAAAAGAATTTTGTTACTTGAGTAATGGGTCCAGTAAGATGATATAATTTAATTATTTTATATAAAAAAAGTAGTGGCAGTAAATGTACCAATTTCAATCCAGGTTAACATTTTGTAGCATTTTGTACCTTTAACCTGGGTCATGAGACCAAAATCACCACATAGAAAAAAATTATGAAACCTAAGTCTCAATAATTTAAAGTTAAATGATGAAATTAGAAAAAATTAATTTTAAAAAAGGATCCAAAAAAATCAATTAAAAAAATAAATATTAAATTTGACATAAAAATAAAATGATGTAAAATCCCTAAGTCAATCTAAGTTGGAATGACAAACCCACAACATGAATCATGAGGCCGAACTATCCTCATAATAAGCAAAATGCAAAAAATAAAAAAAAGTTGAATCTTCTATAAATTAACTTAGTGTTGAAGGATAAAATCAAAAAATAATTAGTGTAAAAAAAAAAACCAAAGGCAATTCAAACTAACATTTCATACTCATGATGTGGGTCATGAGACTAAGATCACTGGATCAAAACAAATCACGAAGTCCAATTCTTGACAATCTAATGTTGAATAATAAGATTGGAAAAAGAAAATCAATCTAAAAAGCATATCCAAAGCAACAAGAAAAAAATGAGGAAAAAAGTTGACACAAAAACAAAAACAAAATGATTGAAAAGCCCAACCCAATTCAAGTAAACATGACAAATCAACGATTCGGGTTGTGAAGATGAGTTATCCTTATAGAAAGCAAATAAATGAAGAAGTTTAATTTTTAATAAACCCAATATTAAAGGATGAATTAAAAAAAATGGTGTTAATAAACAAGAAAAAAAAAAAGAAATCGATATCAATTCGGGTTAACATTTCATACCCATTATTACTCGGGTCATGAGACCAGGATCACCACACTAAAGAAAAACTATGAAGCCCAAATCTTAACTAATCTAATGTTGAGGAATGAAATTAAAAAAAAAAAAAATTTCAAAAAAGGATCCAAAGCAAAACGAAAAAAATAAGGACCAAGTTTGACATAAAAATAAAATGAATTAAAATGATAAGGGATGAAATTGAAAAACAAATTCAGTTTGACATAAAAATAAAATGAATTAAAATGATGAGGGATGAAATTGAAAAACAAATTTAATTAAGAAAATAATATATAAAAAGGAAAAAAAAAGAAATAGCAGTAAAAAATAATAAGGATCATATTTAATATAAAAATCAAATAAAACCAAATGGTAATGGATAATATTGAAAAAAATAATGAAAAATAGATTAAAAACAAATAAAAAACAATAAAAAGATTGAGAACTACAATTAAAATAAAAACAAATGGGAGGACAACCTTTTATTTTAGTGAGACCAACACGAATCCCGAGATGAGGAGAGAAAAAAAGAGGAGAAAAAAAACTTTCATTATTGCCAAATTATAATTCATATAGCCACACGCGCCACCCCATTAGATGTGGTGCCATTCTACCCTTCAAATGACATGATGGTTAAACGGTTTTGATTGGTGGGAGGCTGTATATGCAGCCCTAAAGGCACGAACGACCCCTACCTACTAACGCGTGCCTTGTACTTGTCAACCATCTTTTTGTTAAAATAATATTTTATATTTAATCAAATCCCCCCAATCAACATGATTATAACAAAAAAACACTTATGGAAAAGATGAAAAAGCCCATAGATGTTCGTTTAAATTTTTTATGAATCCAAAGGGTAATTAAATGGTTTTATTTGGCTTAGAATAAGAAAAATACTAAAAGCTCTAGAAGGAAGTTTTATATATTTTTGTTTAAGGCTATATAAGTTATTTTACTATGAAAAAAAAAGATATGAAGACCAATTTGTCCCCAATCAATTTGACAATGATCAATGAACCATGAGAACCAATTTGTCCCCAATTAATTTGACAATGATCAATGAACCATGAGAAAAGGACCATAATACCTATAAAGCAAGTTAATGGATTTTGTTTGAGAATGGCAAAATGATCATTTTATTGTGAAAATTCACAATGTGTGAGTATATACAAGATGAAAAGTTAAGCTTGTTTTGTAATAAAAATTTTTTAAAAAAATCAAAGAGTGTAAATTTAAACTATTCATAGTTAAGGGGATATTTATACATACTAGACTTAGACCAACCCGCTCAAACATATCTAATCAACCTAATTGAACAATTATGAAGTTGTTTGTTGATTAAAATTGAATAAGAAATAAAAATCAGTTTCAAAACATAAAATAAAAATATAACAAATCACTATTTGTGTAAATATGTTTTTCTAAATATTTAATTTAAATTCTGAACTACTCTTAATTTTATTTATAAAAAAACACTATGAGTTAAGTCACTTGCTTAAAAAAAGGGTTTAGGTGAAAGAAATACATAATTGAATTCTTATACCATCATTAAAACAATTAAACAACTCAATAGATCAATCTTTATATATGTTGATCTAGGATGCAAATTCCATTCCAGCTATTGCAAGCCTATTAGGATTCCAATAAGGCAACAATGAACACTATAGGGGAGCATTCCAAAAGGAAGTAAGATGACCCCTAAACACTTTTCAGAAACCACCACCCCCACAACAACCTTATCTCTTTCCAAATCTTCAGATCACCCTGTTATCTATACGCACAACCTTCTCGCTCCTCTTGTTACATCCTCTGCATCTACCCCTAAAAACCTTGGGCCTACACCTTTTACCGCCACCCCCATCGATCCAAACCATGCTAAGTTGTTCTTCAAGAGATTTCCTTCATAGGTGGAATATCAAGATCTGAAAAAGGCATTCCTTAAGCTTGGCCAAGTTACCAAACTCTTTGTATCCAAGAGAAAAACTGTTTATGGAAGATGCTTTAGTTTTGTGGCATCATATCCCCTTTATATGTTTCTGATCTTTGTGACGAAGCCAGTAACATCTGGTTTGACACCTCTAAGATGAGGGTGAATCTAGCTAAACACCATCCTTTCAAACCTTTTTCTCTGGCCCTAAAACCCATACACAAGCCTGTCACATCTCATAATCCTAAGTTCTTGTTGAGAGATGATAGATCCTTTACTGCGGTACTCACAACCACAAAATCCTAAATAGCCACTAAGAAAAGGAGAATGGTATAGTATGATTCCACGTATGAGGATAAGGAATGGTTATATCAGAGCTTGGTAAGAAATATTTTGTCAAATGTAGATGTAACAACTCTAAAGGCAACGATCTTAAAATTAGCTAATAAAGCTGTGAGCTTTAGATTTTTAAAGGCCAGTCAAACAATTATTACCTTTATGGACCAGATAACTTTGAAGAAAGAATAAGAGAATGAGGGGTCTTTTTTGAAATCACCATACAGTAACCTCAGGCAGTGGGAAGGAAGGATTAAAGTTTATGATAGATTTGCTTGGATAACCATCTTTGGTTTACTAATGGAAGGTTGGAATAGAAACTGCTTTGATATTCTGTTAGAAGGCTTATGCAATATTGTTATCTACGACACAATATGTGTTAGCCAGGGATCTACTTCTGGTATTATGGTTCTTATTAGCACCATAAAGTTGAAACCTTTGTATGACCAAGTTATTCTTAAGCTTGATGGAATACAAGTTGAGGTGATATTGAAAGAGATAAAGGGTGAGTTCATCCCTTCCCTCACAGCAGTAAAACAATTTATGGATGTCTCACTCTCACAGATTTCGTGTTCTTTGATGATGATGAAGAAAAAGGTTTTCCAAAAACTGATTTTGCAACATCAACCCCCAGGGCTACAAGATAAAATATTGAGTTTTAATCCAATTTTAATTATACGTTGGGCAGCCAAAATCAAATTAATAGTATAAGCTTCAAGCCATTCATACCACTTTTGTACTTGTTTCCAGAAATTATAGAATTATACAGATATGCAGCTTTATCTAGTGAGCTTGTGTACCATACTGGTAACCACATGACCATGGTGCTTTATGACTACGATGAGGTGGCTACAGCTGCTTGTAGAGATGTAGATATGTCATAAGTTGCATGCTTTATTGAGGGAGATGGGCTGGACCAAAAAAAAGGCTACAATAGTGGAGAATTGAATAAGATAGGCCGGAAAAAACAGTAGAAGACTTCCAGTATAGATCGGTTAACAAGTATTAACTCAAACATTGGGCCATCTTTTACTAATTTCATTACCCTCATTACTTATTTGAGTGAACTATATGATCTAGAATTGGAAAGCAGGAAATCTCAAAGAAAAAAAGTTAAGATTCTTACACGCAAAGCACCCTCACTTAAGAGAAGAAAACCACACAAAATGGGAGGTCAAGGTTCTAAGCAAGCCGAGATAGGGGTTATTGAGAGAGTTTCCAATAATGGAATCATGAATAGAAATGAAAAAAAAATAGCATGGCTTTTCTAGAATTTAAAAAAAAATTGCACTTTTATTCACTTATTCTTCGTTGACTTATCTTTTGGTCCTTTTAATTTTAACATTTTATGTTTTGGTCCAAAACTTTATTTTATTCACATTTTAGTCCTTATGTTTGGGAGCTAAGAGAGAGTCATTGAAAAATAGAGGTGAGGAGAGAAAGTGGTTGGTTGAACACATTCTAGCAAAAACAGAATCATTCTTGGTATAAATGGGTTCCATTTAACAATAGGAGTTCCATTGAAATTTTTTTACCCTTCATCTTGTCAAAAAAGAAAAATAGATTGGAGATTAGGATTTTTTTTTTTTAATTAAGGTGATTTCTTGGTTTTTTGACCAATCAAAGGTTAGTTTGAGGTTAGATACAAGTTTATTGAGGTTTATAAGGTATTTTCAGGTGAAAAAAAATTATCTAAATCGATTTATGTTGGCTTTCCAACGATCTAAGATGACCAGATTCACACCAACAAATGATGCGTAATCCACCAATTCAAAAAAAAAAAAAGGAGAGTAAAGCATATAGGCGTAACCTTGCATTGCAAGCTTGTGCAAGTCTAGCCTTCTTTTTATAGACCATACGCATATTGGCCCATCCAAGCCTAAGTGTCTAGCCTCTTTTGGCTTTTATTTTTTTTATTTATTCCTGCAATTTTAATTGAATTTCATTCAAAATAAAACTAATTAAAAATAAATTTAGGATATTAATTTATTAAATACCATTTAATTTTTAATTTTTTTATAAGATTACAGCATTCTTTTTTATAGCAGTAGCAACTCTTCTTTTTGTATAGTTCTTCATGATGTTTTTAATATTTTATTCTGACACTTTCATGTGCATGTTTATTTTTATTATCGTATGATTAAATAAAAAAATTCAAAAATTAAAGTCATTAAACCTAACCGAGTTCATGACTCAAGTCACGGATAGATGGGTTAACCCAGGTCAATACGAAACATTGTAGTGCCAATATTTGAAAAACAAATATAAAGACATCATCTTGAAAATATTGTTTAAAGTCAAATAAGATTTTAACCTGGTTGATTAGGCAGTGTTTGGATCTGCCATGTTGAACGGGTCACATCAGGTCAATTTCAAACCAATTTAATTTGAAATAGGGTTGGGCAAGGGGCCGACCCGACAAGTCTGCAGTTTTAATTGAAATTCATTACCATAAATTAATTTAAAATATATTTGTTATAATATTTTATTAAACGTTGTTTAATTTTTACTTTGTTTTCGAATAATATTTTAGCATTTCTTACAATATTAGCAACCACTATTTCTATACAATCCTTTATGATTTTTTTTTTCTTAAATATTTTTTGGTTGTTTTCTTGCTTATGTTTTTTTTATCATTTAATTAAATAAAAATAGATTCTAAAAAACAAAGTCATTAAACATAACAAAATTTATGACTTGGAAAATGAGTTTGACGGGTTAACTCATATCGATCCAAAACACTATCTTCTTAATATATTTTTTTAAATTCAAACGATGCCATCTTGAATTATTTTTTTAAGTCAAACCGTGTCATAATTGGTCTCACCATGTCAACCAGGTCTTATCATGTCAACTACAACTTGATTTAATGTTAAAGTCAGGTCTGACAAGGAGCTACGTCAAAGGGTCTCCACATAGACCCGCTAGGCCAAACCAAATTTAATAATACAGCCAAAATGTTTGTTGTATCAATGCGCGAATTGTGTATTATTCTTATATTTTTTAATATATTTGTGTTAAAATAATCATAAAATATTTTTTTCTATTTAAACTTGCTCTTATAATTTTCTAAATTAATTTATTTCAATAAATTAAAATTATTTCTTTTCTTTAAAAAATTGAAATATAATTGAATAAAAGAATCGAATGGCGCCTTGCAGTACAAGATCAGGTCTTTTAATATTTGTTTATCTCTCAGCTTTTTGATTTAGTCTTCGGTTATTGCCATCTTTTTTTAATATTTATTGTAGCATAAAATTATCGATTTATTTTATTAAACACACCTATTAAATTCTGAGTTCACAAATAATTTTTTTAATTAAAAAAATTAACAACACTTGTATATTTTATTGTATTTTTAGTTAAAAATTAATTTTTGATTTGACTCAAAGTAGAGTGTGATTAAGTTGGATAATAATTAATTAAATCATTTATTTGAATTTTTTCATATCATCTCTTTGAAAAAAAGAATTTATCGTATACATAATGTTACCTATAGTCTCCGCATTGATTGGGCAAAAGCTTCAATTAAATCCCCAAATGCTAAATTCTGCAAAAGTTCTAGAGCATTGCAAAATTAATTATCAATTCTTTTTTTACATTCTTATTTAGAAAAAAGAGAACGATAAGAAAATGAAATTAAAAAAAAAATCATATCCAAACCTATAAAAAATAAAAATATTTTAACCTAGGCTAATTCTCTACTCTAAGATTTCTCCTAAATTCAAATTTCTAAACTATATATTTATTTAAATGGAAGCTTAATTTCTTCTTTCTGTACCGTTTTCTTTCCTTTTCAATACCGACATGTGATGTGATCTAAGCAAGAAAATATTCTACCTTATTGCTGCGAAGACTTTATAGAGAAATGTCCTGCTAGAGCTCGATCTTTACTTGAGCAGAATGATTAATATTTATAATAGTTGATGTAAATTTTCCAACCCATTAACAAA
>Ga0325400_1001585_pt1 | contig 18949 bp, 18 predicted proteins | sample PopdelMetagenome_2_FD_205662 | JGI IMG/M metagenome (GOLD analysis project Ga0325400, IMG submission 205662) | Populus deltoides microbial communities from Bellville, Georgia, United States - Xylem-PdKOR-R1 | ecosystem: Host-associated > Plants > Phyllosphere > Stem > Wood/Secondary xylem...
CTGAGTGTAAAAACGCAACGCTGTTTTTAGTCTGCAGAGGTGGTTGTTACAGATTAATCACATGAACGCCTAATAAACAAATGTGGCTAATTTCGGCCACACAAACAAGAACTTACCAAAAGGTGCGTCCTCGCAAAACCATCTTTTAACCGTTTTTTATTCTTAATTTAATCCTGGGGGCCCTTTCGCCACGGACGGGCAGGCACGAATGGGAATTTCAGGGCAACTTTAAACGATTCATGGGCTTTGACGTTTTCTTACTGATCAATAGCCTTAACTCTTACTGCCATGATTCAACGAATTGACTTTCCGTCTGACCTCATTATCGGTATGCACGTAACGGGCGACGTTACCGAAGCCGACATTCAGCCCTGGGCCGCCATGTTGGACCAGAAAACCGACCAGCCCCGGAAACTGCGCGTCTACATCGAATACGAAAACGTCAATATGGTGACCCTCCGAGCGGCCATCGCCGACCTCAAATTTGACCTCTCTCACCTGAACGATTTTGAAAAGGCGGCTCTGGTGAGTGATAAATCCTGGACAAATCTGCCAGCCGCCGTGGCCAATTTTCTGCCCAGTCTGGAGGCCAAACAGTTTACAACGGCCGAGAAAGAACAGGCGCGCCAGTGGATTCAGAGCTGATTGCTCAAACGACCACCGGGTGGGCGCAATCCATCTGAATTTGTATCTATGAATTACCAACCTATTGAGAATTACGGAATTGTCGGTGATCTGAACACGGTAGCCCTGGTAGGGCTGAACGGTTCCATCGACTTTTTATGTTTTCCCCGGTTCGACTCCCCCTCCGTATTTGGGGCGTTGCTGGACGCGCAGAAAGGCGGCTATTTTCGCATCTATCCCGTCCAGCAGGAGTTGAAAGAGAAACAGTTGTACTTACCCGACACCAATGTGCTGCTCACCCGGTTTCTGTCGTCTCAGGGGGTTGGTGAACTGACGGACTTTATGCCCGTCGAGGAGATTTATTCCGGCAACGCGGTGCTGCGCCGAATGGCGACCGTCCGGGGAACCATGACTTACCGCATGGAATGCCGGCCCCGTTTCAACTACGCCCAGAGCGGACACCGCGTCGAGCAGAATGGTCAGGAAATTCTTTTCCGCAGTGAGGGACCGGACAAAACCGTTCTCCGACTCGTCAGTACAGTGCCCATTGAGGTAAAAGACGGCGACGGTTACGCCGAATTTACGCTGGCCAGCAACCAGCACGCCGACTTTTCGCTCGAACTGTACACCAAGACCAACACCCCGCTGGAGGGTCTTTCGGACTTTGTCAATCAGCAACTGGAGGACACCGTCAACTACTGGAAATCGTGGACGGAGCAATCGACCTATAAAGGCCGGTGGATGGAGGTTGTGCATCGGTCGGCGCTGGCCCTCAAGCTAATGACCTCCCACCAGTATGGGTCTCTGGTGGCCGCCCCAACGTTTAGCCTGCCCGAAGCCGTCGGCGGAAGCCGTAACTGGGATTACCGGTACACCTGGATTCGGGATGCCTCGTTCACGGTTTACACGCTTATCTGGCTGGGCTACCGCAAAGAAGCCGGGCAATTTATGAACTGGGTGCAAAAGCAGTGCGACGACATCGGCCGGGCGGGTCATCTGCGTCTGATGTACACCATCGACGGACGGAAAAAGCTCGAGGAAACCGAACTGACGAACCTGGAAGGGTACAGGGGCTCTTCGCCGGTGCGCATCGGCAACGCAGCTCACCGGCAGGTGCAGCTGGATATTTACGGTGAACTGCTCGACGCGGTTTATCTGTACGACCAGCATGGCGAACGGATTTCGTACCAGTTCTGGCTGGATCTGTCCAAACAGGTCGAATGGGTCTGCGACAACTGGCACCGCGCCGACGAAGGCATCTGGGAAGTTCGGGGCGGCAAAAAAGAGTTTCTTTATTCGCGGCTCATGTGCTGGGTGGCCCTTGACCGGGCGCTCAAAATCGGGCAGACCCACTCCTACCCCCTGCCGGAGCGCTGGGTACCCGAGCGCGATAAAATCTTCCGGTGCATCCACGATGACTTCTGGAACAAAGACCTCCGGGCGTTTGTCCAGTACAAAGGAGCCGACACCGTTGACGCGGCCACGCTGCTGATGCCGCTGGTGGGTTTTATCAGCCCCAAAGATCCTCAGTGGCTGTCGACCCTGCAGGAGATTGAAAACCAGCTTGTGTCCGATTCACTGGTTTACCGCTACCGGCATGACGAAAATCTGGAAGGCTTAACCGGCGGAGAAGGAACGTTTTCCATGTGTACCTTCTGGTACGTCGAATGCCTCTCGCGCTCGGGCCAACTGCACAAAGCGCGCCTGTTTTTCGAGAAAATGCTGGGTTACGCCAATCACCTGGGCCTGTACGCCGAGCAGCTGGGGCTTTGCGGAGAGCACCTGGGCAATTTTCCGCAGGCCTTTACCCACCTGGGCCTGATCCGGGCGGCTCTGAATTTGAATGATCAGTTAAACGACGAACGCAACAAAGGAACGGAATAAGGATGCATTCCGGCGGGGAAGACCGGAGCGCCCGGGTAGCCTTGTCATTCCGGTTTAATTCGTCTTTCTTCACGGCATGAAATTATTACTGGTTGAGGACGAAGTTAAAATGCTGCAGGCCATTCGCCAGGGGCTGGAAGAGTCGCATTACGAAGTTGACATTGCCTACGATGGCCTGATTGCCAAGCGGCTGGCGCTGAAAAATGCGTACGCGGCCATCATCACCGACGTGATTATTCCCGGCATCAACGGCTTTGAACTGGTGCGCCAGCTCCGGGCCCAGGGCGTGACAACACCGGTGCTGCTCCTAACGGCGCTGGGCGAAACCGACGATAAAATCACGGGCTTTGACTCCGGCGCCGACCAGTACCTGACCAAGCCTTTTCAATTTGCCGAACTGCTGGCGCGCGTGCGGGCGCTGACCAAACGAAGCACGCAGGTCAGCATGAACGCGCAGATGCTCCGGTACGCGGGGCTGGAAATGAACCTGGACGCCAAAACCGTCAGCCGCAACGGCCGCCCCATTGACCTGACCGCCCGGGAGTTCGCCCTCCTCGAATACCTGATGCGTAACCAGGGGCGCGTGCTTTCCAAGGTGGACATCGCCGAACAGGTATGGGACCTGAATTTCGACGCCGGCACCAATATCGTGGAGGTCTACATTAATTACCTTCGCAAAAAAATCGATAAGGACTTTGCGACAAAACTCATTCATACACAGTTTGGAATGGGTTATGTTTTAAAGGAAGAAACCTAAGGCCACACCATCGTTTATGACCATCCGCACCCGCCTGACCCTGCGCTTCACCGGGCTGGTTTCGGGCTTTCTGGCCCTGACGTTCGCCTGTCTCTACGGGTTTAGCTGGTATTTTATTTCCTCTGATTTTTACCGCCGACTCGACCGCAAGGCGAGTACATACGGCGAACTGGTCATTCGTCACCAACTCGACCCCAACCTGCTCCGCCGGTACAGCCGTCTGCGGAAAGACCACCTGCCGGCGCAGAAAATCACGATCTATAACCAGCGCAACGAGTCTATTTTCTCGACCAGTCCGGCCAGGGGGCCGCATATTCCGGTTCGGGAGCTGGATGTGATCCGGCGGCAGCAGCAGCGGCATTTTCGCTGGCGGCAGGATTACGTTTTCGGGATTGTGTACAAAACAGGGCCGGAATCCTACGTGGTGGTTGCCAGCGCCCAGAACCTGTACGGCGATGCTTTTCTGCGCACGCTGATCTGGGGCTTTGTGGGCTTGTTTGGGCTGATTGTCTGCATTGTTGCCCTGTCGGGCTGGCTCTACGCGGGCGACGCCCTGGAACCCATGCAGCGACTGGAACAGCAGCTGAGCCGTATTTTTCCCAACAATCAGCAGGAACGGCTGCCCATTGGCCGCGAAACCGACGAAATCAGCCGCCTTTCGGCCACCATCAACCGCCTGCTCGACCGGGTTGAGGAATCGTTTGATTTACAGAAAATGTTCGTCGCCAACGTCTCGCACGAACTGAAAAACCCGCTGACCCAGATTAATTCGCAGCTGGAAGTAAGTCTGCTACAACGCCGGGATGGCGAGTCCTACCAGCAAACGATCCGGTCCGTGCTGGAAGATGTCCGGGCGCTGTCGGCGCTGACGCGCGAACTGCTGCAGCTCTCGCAGGTCAGCCGGGCCGACGCCGTCACGCTGCTGAGCAACAGCGTGCGAATTGACGAAATTGTCTGGGATGTGCTGGATGCGGTGGGCGTGTCTTATCCGCACTGCACCGTTGTGGTCGACGTGGGCGAACTGCCCGATGATTTCGAACAGCTGACCGTTCCGGGTAATCCGGCCCTGCTGAAGACCGCCCTCAAAAACCTGATTGAAAACGCCTGTAAATTTTCCGATGATGGGCAGGCTCACGTGCGCGTGCGCTCGGGCGGGGATGCCGTTCAGGTAAGCGTGAAGAACAAAGGCGTTCCCATTCCCGAAGCGGATCTGCCTTATATTTTCGAGCCGTTTTTCCGCAGCCACCAGACCGCCGAACGACCCGGCCACGGCGTGGGACTTTCCCTCGTGGAGCGCATTATCCGGTTGCACGGAGGGCGCTTAACCGTTACGTCCGGCGACGGTTTCACGGTCTTCGACGTTGAATTGTATCACCAGCCCTTACTCTAAGGAAATTCTAAGCCATTCCTTAAGCGCATCTAATATCTCCGTTTGATCTTTGCCGACGTATGCCTCTTGCCGCACAAAACGCCGGTTTAATGACTTTTGAAATTTTATACAGCCGTTCGTACAGCATCTCTCCGCTAAGGCGGCTGACACGGCCCCATCACGACTCGCCCAATCCGCCCCGCAAACCAGACTGGCTGGTCCTGCTGATGATTGGCATCTTTCTGCTCATTTTGCTGATCGCCTGGTTCGTCGACATTCCCTCCCTCCTTGATTAAAAGGGCGTTTCAGCGCCCTCTTAACCTTTTTTTCGGTTCCCCTCCCCTTCCTTCCTGGTTATTCTTCACACCGATTGGCCCATCGGTGGAACGGCGTATGCCCTTCCCTGATTCCATAGACCAGCCGCCCTGCTTCGCCGGCCGGATCGCCTATACTCCTTTTTAGAATAAAAAATACACCTAAGCCACTTTCTAAGGTAATTCTAATATTTCCTTAAGTCCATTCTTAGTAGTCGGTCGCTACTTGCGGGTCGAATCCAACTATTGACCGGCCCTCCGCCGTCCCGCTACAGGGCGGCCGACGAGGAAGGTCGGTTCGTTCTTACTGTCTTATGATTGACAAACTGATCCAATTCAGCGTTAAAAGTCCGTGGACAATGGGCTTGCTGATCCTTATTTTAATCAGTTGGGGCGTTTATTCCCTCAAAAGTCTGCCCATCGACGCCGTACCCGATGTGACCAATCAGCAGGTCGATGTGATCACCAACTCACCGAACCTGTCCTCGCTGGAAATTGAACGCTTTATCACAACGCCGATCGAAATGGCGATGGCCAACATTCCCGGCCTGATCGAAGCCCGTTCGGTTTCCAAGTTTGGTTCGTCCGTAATCAAACTCATCTTCACCGACGAGACCGACATCTACTGGGCGCGTCAGCAGGTTTTTGAACGACTGGAAGGGGTTAAATCGGAAATTCCGGAAGGCGCCGGAACGCCCATTCTGGGCCCGGTATCAACGGGTTTGGGCGAGATTTATCAGTACGTAATCCGCCCCAAAGACTCCAACAATAATCAATACACCCTCACCGAAATCCGGACCATTCAGGACTGGTACGTGCGCCGGAAACTGCTGGGTATGCCGGGCGTCGCCGACGTGAGTGGGTACGGCGGCTACAGCAAAGAGTATCAGGCCGAAATCAAACCGGCCCGGATGCGGGCGCTGGGCGTGACCGTTGATGACCTCTACGCGGCTTTGTCGCAGGGCAATGGCAACACGGGTGGGGCCTATATCGAAAAAGAAAACAAAGCCTTTACGATCCGGGGTATCGGGCTGGTCAATAACCTGGACGAGATTGCCAGCACGGTAGTCCGCAAAAACGGCGAAGTGCCGGTGCTGGTGCGCGACGTAGCCGATGTAACGTTCGGGCACGCCCTGCGCTTTGGGGCGCTGACCATGAACGGCGGGGGCGAAGTCGTAGGCGGTTCGATCCTGATGATGAAGGGCGCCAACGGTAACGAAGTAATTGGTCGCCTGAAAGACCGGTTCACCGAGATTCAGAAAGGCCTGCCCAACGGCTTGGTGATTGAGCCGTTCCTCGACCGTTCCAAGATCGTGAACGCGGCCATTGACACGGTGGCCCACAACCTCATCGAAGGGGCCATTATTGTCGTGCTCGTTATTCTGGTGCTGCTGGGTAACTGGCGCGCGAGTCTGCTGGCGGCCTCGGTCATTCCGCTGGCCATGCTGTTCGCCTTTATCTGGATGAACAAACTCGGCGTCGTGGGCAACATCATGAGTCTGGGCGCCATTGACTTCGGGCTGCTCGTCGACCCCGCCATTATCGTGGTCGAATCGGCGGTTCTGTCGCTGGCTCTGGCAATGGGTCGGTACCAGAAGCTTCATACCGACGCCAACGGCAATCCCGCTAAACTCACCTACGCCGACCGGCAGCAGATCATTATTGAGTCGTCAACGGCGGTCAAACAGTCGGTTGTTTTTGGGGGACTGATCATCCTCATCGTTTACTTCCCCATTCTGACCCTGCAAGGCGTGGAAGGCAAAATGTTCTCTCCGATGGCGATGACCGTCGGGCTGGCGATCATTGGTGCTCTCCTGCTGGCGATTACGTACGTGCCGATGATGAGTGCCCTGTTGCTGCGTCCGCCCAAGTCGGCGCACGATCATGGGTTCTCCGAAAAAATCGTTCAGGCTTTCTACCGCGGTCTGCGGCCCATTCTTCAGGCTGGTCTAAAAGCCAAGCTCCTCGTCGTCGTGTTTGCGGGGCTGGTGCTGCTGGCGGGAATCATCGGTTTCGGTCGCATTGGGGGTGAGTTTATTCCCAAACTGCAGGAAGGTGATATAGTGGTTGATATGGACTTGCCCGTCGGAACCCCCCTTACGCAGTCGATCCGGCAGAGTAAGCTGTTTCAGGAAGCCCTGATCAAAGCCTTTCCCGACGAGATCGAACGGGCCGTGTCTAAAATTGGCACCTCGGAAGTAAAAGTAGATCCGATGCCGCTCGAATCGCAGGAGATCTACCTTTCGCTGCGGGACAAAAAGCTGTGGAAAAAAGCGCAGGGACAGGAAGAACTGTCCGTGCAGGTCAACGAATTTATGCGCCAGTTTCCGGGACCGATTTATGCCATTTCCCAGCCCATCGAAAGCCGCGTCAACGACATGATGAGCGGAGCCCGAACCGACGTGGTGGTGCAGCTTTACGGGGCGGATCTGGATACGCTGGTGGCTAAAACCAAACAGATCATCGGCGTCATCCGGCACGTGCCGGGGGCCGTCGACGTGAAAGGCAGCAAGGTCTTTGGCCTGCCCCAGTTAAATATCAAGTACGACCGCCAGCGGCTCGCCATCCACGGCATCAAAGTCGAAGCCGTCAACCGGGCCATTCAAATGGCCTTCGGGGGCGCTACGGCCGGGGTCGTGTACGAAGGTGACAAACGCTTTGACCTGACGTTCCGGCTCACGGGCGAAGATCGCGTTCGGCCCGAAAACATCCAGAACCTGCTGGTGAACGACCAGAACAACAATCCCATTCCGCTGCGGGAACTGGCGACGATCACCGAAGACATAGGACCTTCCGAGATCAACCACGTGAACATGAAGCGTCTGGTGAACATCGGTTTCAACGTCCGGGAGCGGGATCTGGAATCCGTCGTTAATGACGTAATCAGGGCCGTCAACGCAGAAGTGAAACTACCGGAAGACTACTCGATTAGCTACGGGGGTGAATTTGAAAACTTTACCCGCGCCAAGAATCGGCTGGCGCTGGTGGTGCCGATCGCCCTGCTGGTCATCTTTGGGTTGCTGTACCTGACTTTCGGTAACTTCCGGGACAGTCTGCTCATCTACGCGGTTGTGCCCCTGTCGGCGGTGGGTGGCGTTTTTTCGCTCTTGCTGCGCGACATGAACTTCAGTATTTCGGCGGGCGTCGGCTTTATTGCCCTGTTTGGGGTGGCCGTACTGAACGGGATTCTGCTGGTCAGCCATTTCAACGAACTGGGCGAACAGGGCGTTACGGACCCCGACGAACGCGTTCTGAAAGGCTTGCAGGAACGGTTACGGCCGGTTCTGATGACCTCCTTCGTGGCCGCTCTGGGCTTTATGCCCATGGCCTTGTCTACCAGCGTGGGCGCCGAAGTGCAGAAGCCCCTCGCCACGGTTGTAATCGGCGGGCTCCTGACGGCCACCATCCTGACGCTGATCGTCCTGCCCGTTTTGTATGCTCTGTTTGCCAAAAAATCGACGCCCAAACCCCAGCCCGTAGTTGAAGAAAATATCGCATGAAATCCACACCATTCATACAAAGCCTGACGCTGCTGCTCCTGACCGGTTCAGGGGTGGCAGCGCAGTCGACGCATGTTATTTCGCTGCCACAGGCCATTGAACGGGCCTCCACCAATAATCCCCAGGTAAACGTCGCCAACCTGCGGATCGATAAACAGCGGGCGCTGCTGCCGGGGGCGCTCAGCCTGTCCGGACCCGAGTTGATTTTTGAAGCCCCTACCACGACCCGGTTTCAGCCCGGTGTGCTGTTGCCGGTGTCGCTGCCGACCGTTTACAAAAACCAGCGGATCGTGCAGCAAAACCAGGTTAAGCTGAGTCAGCAGGAAAAAATAATCACCATGAACACGATTCGGTATAACGTACGGACCACCTACAACGAACTGCTTTACCTGCGCGAAAGCATTGCCAACTACCGCCGGCAGGACAGTCTTCTGCGGGTCTTTACGCAGGTAACCGCCGTGCGCCTGAACGTGGGGCAGATTTCCCGCATTGAACTGCTCAACGCCCAGTCGCAGCAGCAGGAACTGAACTACCAGCTTGACCAGACCCGCGCTAAAGTGCGCAGTGGCCGGATCCAGCTCGGGCTCCTGATTGGTACGCCCAACGACACGTCCCTGCGCGTAACGGGACCTTTCGAAAAGATGACGTTCGCGTCGCCGTTTCTTTCCACGGATACGACGTTTATCCGCAACCCGAGAACCCTGTTTTACCGGCAGAACCTGCAACTGAACGAATCGGTCCTGAAACTCGAACGCAAACGGCGGCTGCCGAACATCATCGTCGGTTATCTGAATCAGGGTTACAGTGACTCGCCCCTGCTGTACCGGTTTCGGTTTGGTCTGTCGCTGCCCGTTTGGGGCTGGGTGGCCAGTTCGCGCATCAACGCGGCCCAGACCGACGTGCAGATTGCCCAGAGCGAGATTAAGCTGAACCAGTACAACCTACAGGGTGATTACGACAAGGCCTACGCCGATTACCTGCAGTTCGGGGAAGCCCTGGATTATTACCAGACCACCGGACTCCAGCAGGCCCAGGCCATTATTCAGGCTGCCAGCGATGGCTACCGGCTGGGCAGCATTGGTTACTACGATTATCTGCTCAACGTGCAACAGGCGTTTAAAATCCGGCTGGGTTTTCTGGAAGCCCTCCGCAATTACAATCAATCGATTATCACGTTACAATATCTCAAAGGCGAATAACAGTCATGAAAACAAATCCGATACTTGTTCTGTCCTTTCTCCTGCTGAGCCTGGGCTTCCAGTCCTGCAGTGATTCCAAAGGAAACGGAAGCGAAAGCGAGGGGGAGAACGCCCGGAAAACCCCAGCCGCCACGGTAAATACGGACACGGTGCGGCTGACGATGCGGCAGCTTCAGATGGTCAACGCCAATCTGGTTGAACTGGAAGCCCGGAAACTCAAGCCCATCATCCACGCCAACGGAGTCCTCAAACTGCTGCCGGACAGCCGGGCCGAAGTCAGTACCCACATTGAAGGAAAAATTGACAAGGTGTACGTGCGGGAAGGCCAGAGCGTGCGGAAAGGCCAGCCCATTGTCCGCCTGTCGAGCTTTCAGCTCCTGGAGTTACAGAACGATTACGCAGCGGCCCACAGCGACGTGGAGTTTCTGGAAACGGAATTCAAGCGGCAGGACGAACTGCGGAAGAGTAACATCGGGGTACTGGCGCAGTACCAATCGGCCAGTGCCAAGCTCAAAGCCGCCCTGGCCCGCGAGCAGGCGCTCAAAAACAAGCTGACGCTGATTGGCATCAGTACGGCAAACATCATCCACAAACAGCAGGTGAGCCTTACCTCGGAGCTGGTGGTCCGGTCGCCGATCGACGGCTACGTTTCTCATTTTTACGAGAACATCGGGGCGCTGGTGGAGCCGCAGACGCTGCTGGCCGAAATTATCAATCCCAACCGGATTGAAGCCAACGTGTTTGTCTACGAGAAGGACGCCGACTATGTGCGGGAAGGCCAAGTGGTCGAGCTGCATTTCGTCAACCGGTCGGTGGCGCCGGTGCAGGGCAAGGTGATTTACATTGCCCGTTCGGTGGATGACGAAAACCGCGCCATTACGCTGCACGTTAATTTTCAGCCGCCCAAGGGCGAGCTGCTGCTGGCCGACATGAACGTGCAGGCCCGCATCGTGGGGTCCGGCGAACAACTGGTGCAGAACACACTGCCCCGAACGGCGCTGCTGGACGATGGCGAAGCGAAGTTTATTTTCGTGACCAGCCGGGCCACCACCGACACCATTCCGTTCCGCAAACAGAAAGTAGAAGTCGTGAGTCAGGGCGATCAGTTTGTTTCCGTCAAGCCCGTCAGCAAGCTCCCGGCGGGCGTTAAAGTCGTGAACAACAACGTGCTGGCGGTGGAAGCCGAGCGCAAAAAGAACGAGTAGCCAATACCCGTCCTTACCCAAACCCCCTTATTCAGCCCTGACCGTATCCATCAGAAGTGGATACGGTCAGGGCTGAACCGTTGTAGGCTTATCTGTTTCCGGGCGTTAGCTGACCAGCGACCAGGACGCAGCCACTCCGGCTTCTTTCGCCCGTCAATAAACGAGTGGAATCAGCCTGGCGACGTGTTTTTTGTAATCCTGGTACTGTAGCCCAAATTCCGCTTCGAGCGCCTTTTCTTCCACTACCATCCGGTAATTAAGCGCTAAGAAGACGGGAATAATGACCACCAAAGCCCCCGGCAGGCTACCCAACGAGATTGCCAGTCCGGCAATAATGAGCATTAGACCCAGGTAGCTGGGATGCCGCACCAACTTATACAGCCCCGTGGATTTCAGGCGGTGGGTGTTCGCAATAGCCACATCCACGGTGAACATCTTTCCCAGTTGAATGACGGCGACCCAGCGAATAAGAAAGCCCAGACCAGCGACCACCAAGCCAACCACCTCGGCCACCCGGGGCTGGTCAAACATGCCAATGCGAAAGCCCGCCATGAAACTGCCGGCGGTGAGCCCAATGGAAATAGTAGCCCAGAGAATCGATAGCGATCGCTTGTCGGCCTGGCTTTTTACGCCCTCCTTTTTGGAACGCTTAGCGAGGAAAAGCGCCACTTCGGACAGGAGGAAAGCAATCATCACGAGCGTAACAATACCCATATTAGGAGCGGTTAAGAGGTTCAGTTAGCCAAAATAAGTATTTTTCGTCAATAATGTTCTTCCAAAAAACCTAAAACTAACTTCTGCTCAATCAGTCCAGCAGCGCCCCGGCTCTGGAAGGCTTTTTGCACGAACGCGTAAGATACTCACCGGTTAACTTCTTATGCGTAAATTCATTGTCCTGCTCGCCGTCGTCCTGTGCGCCTGCGACCATCAAGGGTCAGAAAGAAGGCGTGAAACAGGCCCTGCTTCGTCCACCACAACCAAGCTGGCTTTTTTTGTCAACACCCTGCCTGCCTCGCCAGCCAAACGGAACATGGAACGCTTTCTGGCCGCAAGAGGGCTGAGCGTGTGCGGAGTTCATACCTGGATTGAAACCATGGAGCACACTACCCGCCATAAAATTGAGACGGACTACGCGACCGTTGGCCTGCTCGAGCGAGAAAACCTGATTGAAAAACTTCGGGCGCGCAAGTGGAAAACCTACCTCTTTAAACACAACATTCCGGAGTCGTTGCGATCCTACGTCATCAGCTACGGTATCCGGGAGTGTCCTTAGCAGAACCTTCCAGGCGTGCTGGGCAACCGATCTCGGTATGAGGTTAATTACATAAACTTAACCATCGTAATATGGCGATAAACCATAATTGACTTATCTTTGCGGCATGGGGGTTACAAAAACAGAGATATTTACGGCTGAGCAGAACCGAACCGCGGAACTGGCCAAAGCCTTTGCCCATCCGGCCCGGGTGGCTATTCTGCAAATGCTGGCCCAGAAGAAAACCTGTGTCTGTGGCGACTTAGTGGAGGAACTCCCCCTGGCGCAGGCGACCGTTTCCCAGCATTTAAAAGAGCTGAAACGCATTGGGATCATTAAAGGCGAGATTGATCCGCCCCGCGTCTGTTATTGCATCAACGAAACCGTATGGGCCGAAGCCCGGCAGACCTTTGGTTCGCTCTTTGATTTATTCTCGGGAGCGCCGACCTGTTGTTAACCCAGCCTCTTTTTTTGCGGCTACTAATCGTAATAATACAATAAACCAATGAAACGTATTTTAGTATTATGCACCGGCAACTCGGCTCGCTCACAACTCGCTCAGGGCTATCTTCAGCGCTTCGCCGGTAACGGAGCGGAGGTTCTGAGTGCCGGTGTTGATCCGAAAGGAGTGAATCCCCTGGCTGTGCAGGTGATGGCCGAAGACGGAATCGACATTTCGCACCATACGTCAAACCATGTCGACGAGTACACCGCTCTTCCGTTCGATTACGTGATCACCGTTTGTGACAACGCCCGGGAGCAGTGCCCCATTTTTCCGGCCAGCGCCGAGCAGATTCACCAAAGCTTTCCTGACCCGGGCCATCAGCCCGGCATTGACGCACTGACGTCTTTTCGTCAGGTCCGTGACCAGATTAAAGTATTTGCCCAGCAGTTCGTCGCATCCCACTGGCCCGACCGCAATGACACTAACCGTTGAAACCGCCCGGCCCAACGAGAGAGAAACCGTTGTTGCGTTGCTGAAACACGACCACCTTCCCACCGAGGATCTACCGGCGGATCTTGCCCATTTCGTCATCGCCCGGGAAGATGCAACGCCGGTTGGCGTGGCGGGCCTGGAAATCCTGGGTTCGGTCGGCTTAATGCGTTCGGTTGCGGTTCATCCCGCCCATCAGCGCAGGGGCATTGCGGCTCAGATGATCGACCGATTGCTGCACCGGGCCACCGCCGTTTCCGTGGAGGAAGTTTACCTCATTACCACAACCGCCCGGCCTTATTTTGAGCGACACGGCTTTCTTGCCGTAGCCCGGGAGCAGGTGCCCCCGGCGATTCAGCGGACGCAGCAGTTCAGTACGCTTTGCCCGTCGTCGGCGGTTGTAATGATTCGTTTATTAAACAAGGCCGCTGCATGAGTACCCGCCGTCTTTCGTTTCTCGACCGTTTTTTAACGCTGTGGATTTTTCTGGCTATGCTGACCGGCGTGGGCATCGGCTACTTTTTGCCGCAGGCACAGTCCCTGATCAACAGTTTCAATTCGGGCACCACCAACGTCCCCCTGGCCATTGGCCTGGTTCTGATGATGTATCCGCCCCTGGCTAAGGTCCACTATGAAGAATTGCCGACCGTATTTGCCAACGGCCGGATACTGGGACTTTCGCTGCTTCAAAACTGGCTTGTTGGCCCGCTGCTTATGTTCGGCCTGGCCGTTATGTGTCTGTCGGACAAACCCGAGTACATGACCGGCCTGATTCTGATCGGCATTGCCCGCTGCATCGCAATGGTGATTGTCTGGAACGACCTGGCGGGCGGGGACCGGCTGTATGCGGCTGGCCTGGTCGCGTTCAACAGCCTCTTTCAGGTACTTTTTTACCCCGTCTACGCCTGGCTGTTTATTACGGTCCTGCCGCCCCTGTTTGGCTTAAAAGGGTACGCCGTGAACATCACCATTGGTGAAGTGGCGGGCAGCGTTTTTATCTATTTAGGAGTACCCTTTTTGGCTGGCCTGCTTTCGCGGCTTTTGCTCACCCGATTATTCAGCCTTTCATGGTATGAGCAGAAATTTCTACCGGCGATCAGTCCCGTTACGCTGGTAGCGCTGCTGTTCACGATTGTGGTCATGTTCAGCTTAAAAGGTCAGTTAATTGTCTCTATTCCGCTGGATGTGCTGCGTATCGCCCTTCCTCTTTCGATCTATTTCGTGATTATGTTTTTTTCGGCCTTCTACCTCTCCAAACGGGCTGGCGCCGATTATCCGAAAGCGACGTCGTTAGCCTTTACCGCGGCCGGCAATAATTTTGAACTTGGGATTGCGGTGGCCATTGCTGTTTTTGGGATCAACTCGGGAGCCGCTTTTGCCGCCGTCATCGGTCCGCTCATTGAAGTACCGGTCCTGATTCTATTGGTCAGCTTCGCCCTGAAGCAAGCCAGTCGCTTCGGATCGAAGCTTTAAACCTATTCCAGCCAATGCCCTCTGCACTGATTGTCTGGCGTTTTCAAGTCCGATTGATGTATGACTTTCACAAATGCAAAAGCCCGGCGAAAATTCTGCCGGGCTTTTGTTTTGCCATTTCAAGGCCGTTGCGTCAGGGTGGTTTTCTGTAAACTTCAGACCGGCCTGAAACCGGTCAGGCTACCCCCATAATCTGCTTGGCAATCTTATTATGCTGCTCATCCGCCTGTTTAGCCTCGTCCAGTGAGGTCTGCAAGTGTTCCGCCGTCTGACTGAGTCCAGCCTGCTCCGCGTAGGTGCGCAGGGTACCAAAGGAAGCAATCCAGTAATGGAGAGCCAGTTGACCCGCGGCAATAATACCCAAATCCCGCGTGTAATCATCTGGAGCCTGTTGCCGAATCTTCTGGCTGACCTCGTAGTGGGCTTCCAGGATCGGATTTTGCTGCTCTTCTCCGCCACCCGCTTCTTCCAGTGCCTGATCGATGCGGGCAGACCACTCCTGGGATGTATGGTTTCCTTTTTCAAGCATCGCCTTGAGTTCAGGGTTATGGGCGTCGTTCTGAATCTCACTGGTGGCGCCGGCCGCGACCTTACTACCTGCTTTCAGAGCCGTCAGACCCTGTTTGATGAGTTGTTTGAGTTGTTCGTTAGCCATCGCCTGATTTCTCCTTTTTAGTTTGTCAAAAGGTTAACCCGTATTTAGGGCGATGAACTGTCTTTTTGCCGGGTAAGGTGAGCATTTGGCCCGGTCCCACCACCATCGGTTGCCCGCTTTGTTATCGGTAATGGCCTTGTCCAACGATGAGGCAAGGCCGGTTCTCTGGTTCAGAAAGCCCGCCTTGCCCTTCAGGTGCTTTATTGAATTGATTTAGCCGACGGTTTCTCGCTGAAAATGGGTCAACACCTGAATGGTTTGTTTTAGCTGGTTTTCGCTGCAAACCTGCGTGATGGTCACCATATTGTGATTATCGGTTAAAGACGGATTGAACACTACGTTATAAGCGCCGGGCCGGTCTTCAATCGGTCTGAGCAGCATCATGAACGGGTTGCGGGGCAGTTCATTCAGGTCTATTAACTTGTGAAAGCTCTTATCCAGCGTGCCATCCTCAAAGCCCAGGGCCAGAATCTGCTGTTCAGTGAGTTGTTCAGTGGTCTTATTCATGCTCCTCAATTGGTTTGGTTGCTGTTTTTCGTTGATTCCCGGACCGGCCCGTCGTGTAGGCAGAAGTCCGTTCTGTCAGGATTCCTAATTTTCTGATTGTCCCAGCCGTGACCCAATGCGCGGATTCAGCAGCGTCCAGCCTCAATGGCCAGACCCTCAGGGACGTTGATTGAATAGGCAGCGGATAGAGCACTTGAATTGCCAGACGTTTCGGCTTGACCGGTTTGCCTGGACGAACGAACCAAAATTAGGTATTAATTACTAAAATTGGATCAATGTCTATCAATAAAGTCGACGATTTAGCCAACGGCCGGTTGGGAAAAGCCATTGACAAACCCGTTACCGGATCGCAGGCCCCGACAAACCGTCGGGTGGTGGCCTTAAATCTTCGTTAACCAACCGTCGCCAAATTGAGTTGGTTAAAGATATACGTGTCATCTATCTGACTTCATGAAGTATGTTTCTGAGATTTACGCTCAACCGGCTCTGGTGACCAGCGAGACACTGGCCTGGCAGGGGGTGCGGGTCGAGCGTCATCAGCTAGGGGCGATGGAACTTCCCCCGCATTACCACGAACACCACCTGCTGTTGCTCCACCAGATGCCTGACCCGATCCGGGTACACCGGAAAAAGGGAAGTCATGTTCAGCAGGGCCTGCTTCGTCAGGGCGATCTGGGACTGTATCCCAGTGGGGAGTATGACCGGGTTGCGTGGGACGGTTTTGCCGATACGATCCACGTTCACGTCGATAACCGCTATCTGGAGACTTTGGCGCACCAGAACCTCGATCGGGTGCGCTTCAACCTGGAGGATCGTTTCCAATTTAACGACGCCTTATTATACCAGCTGGGCCAGCAGTTGTTGGTTGCGGTGGGCACTCAACACACCCTGGGACTGCTTTATATCGAGTCGCTGACCAATGCCCTGTGTTATCACCTCATCGAAAACTACGCTACGCATGAGCGACGCCCTGCCCCGGACCGGCGCCTGCCGGACTCGGTGCTGAATCGAATTGATGCGTATCTGGAGGTGCACGCCGATGAGCTGGTGACCTTGAAGGCACTCGCGGACCTTGCCCATTTAAGCGTATTCCACTTTACGCGGCTCTTCCGACAGACGACCGGCGTTACGCCCTACCAGTACGTGATTCGCTGGAAAATCAGGCGGGCTCTGCAAATGCTCAAAGCCGATGAAGCCTCGATTGCGGTCATCAGCGATGCGCTGGGCTTTGCTTCACCGGGGCATTTTTCGGCGGCTTTCAAACGCGCCGTAGGCATGAGTCCGCGGGCTTTTCAGCAAAGTAGCCTTACCGCTTAAAGAGCAGGAATCGGTAAGTAAAGAGCAAGAATCAGCGGCCGCAGTTGGCGGGCAATCCGGACCTTTGGCGGCATGGCGCGGTGGGTTAATCAGTAGGTGCCTGGCCTCTTGCGCGCCGGTTCTTTGAATCGCATTGTTTTTAAATACAAAAAGAAACTAATGGAAAACACAATTCTGATTGCCGGGGCAACTGGTAACTTAGGCGGACGTATCGTCCGGGAATTAATCCGGCGGGGAGCCACCGTACGGGCCCTGGTTCGTGCCAATTCCGACGACAACAAAGTAGCCCAGCTCAAACAGCAGGGCGTCGAAATCATCGAAGCCGACCTGCGGAATAAGGGTCAGGTGACCAAAGCGTGCGAGGGCGTCGCCTGCGTCATTTCCTCGCTTCAGGGCCTGGGCGACGTACTGATTGATACCCAGTCGGCGCTGCTCGAAGCCGCCATTGCCGCCGGCGTACCCCGGTTTATTCCCTCTGACTTTGCGACGGATTTCACCAGAATACCCGACGGAGAGAATCGAAACTTCGATTTACGGCGGGCCTTTATGAAGCACATCGACCAGCAGCCCATTGCGGCAACGTCTATTTTAAATGGCGCTTTTGCCGACATGCTGCTGTATGGCTTACCGCTTTTTGATACCCGAAAAAAGCAGGTTAGCTACTGGGAAAACCCCGACTGGCCGATTGATTTCACGACTATGGATGATACGGCGGCTTATACGGCAGCGGCTGCCCTGGACTCGTCGACGCCCCGCATTTTACGCATTGCCAGTTTTCAGATTTCGCCCAACGAACTGGTTGCGGTTTCCGAAGACGTGATGCCCGAAAAATTTGATCTGGTCCGCCTGGGCAGTCTTCAGGAGCTTGCCGCTTATAACCAACGCGAGCGGGCTGCGCATCCCGAAGGCGAAGGGGAGATTTACCCGCGCTGGCAACAGGGTCAGTACATGCAGAGTATGTTTAGCGTCCATAACGAGTCGCTCGACAACGACCGCTATCCGGACGTACACTGGACAGGCATCCGGGAATTACTTTCTTCCCGTTGAACCGGAAGAACCGGAATAAACCGGAGCTTGGCATCGTGCGCCGGGCTCCTGTTTACAGCCAGGCGAGGCACTAACTGATTAAGACTACTAAATCTTTTACGTGCCTATGGCAGATTGAGAAAAGTTAATAACTTTGAATTACAAAGTACTTTATATATTTTTGGCTCGACACCAGGCAATTTGTCGAAAACCCAGGTCGGATTGAGACTTTAAGGGCGGTTGGGGGGTAAACTGAGGTCACTCTGTCTTAAGCGTCGGACGCTTAATTTTTTACTAATTATACTCTGTAAAACAAAGTACTTTATACATAAACAACTTACGGCTATGCGTGAAGACATCTTACTGAACCTGGACAATCCCCGGCAACTCGAAACGTTGTACCGGCACAACAAGCCAACCTTCAAATCGACTTTCAACGCTTTGTACCCCCAGCTACGGAGCAATCCGTTGGCCGAGGGCTGGTACCAGCGACTGAACTACAGCCAGGATGACCTGTTCTGGGGTACTCCCCGTGAGCGACTGTTTGTGGTGGCCGCTTCGCTGTTGGCAGCCTTTCTGGCCAAGCTGCCCGAAATCCTATCCCTGAACGAAGAGTTCTTTTACTCCCGCAATATCGGCTTTATCGTCTTTCCGTGGTTGATTGCCTACTTTACCTGGAAAAACAAAATCGCCCCAAAAACCGGCGCCCTGCTGGCCGGCCTGATTCTGTTAGCCAATGGGTTTATCAACGCCCTGCCCAACGGTCAGCCCGGCGACACGCTGCTGTTGTCCTGTATTCATCTGCCCCTGTGGCTATGGTCCCTCCTAGGCTTTGCGTTTGGCGGGGCAAAACTCCGCAATGGCGCAAACTGGCTGGGCTTTCTGCGGTACAATGGAGAACTGGTGGTGATGACCGCCCTCCTGCTGCTGGCC
>Ga0325400_1001587_pt1 | contig 18939 bp, 17 predicted proteins | sample PopdelMetagenome_2_FD_205662 | JGI IMG/M metagenome (GOLD analysis project Ga0325400, IMG submission 205662) | Populus deltoides microbial communities from Bellville, Georgia, United States - Xylem-PdKOR-R1 | ecosystem: Host-associated > Plants > Phyllosphere > Stem > Wood/Secondary xylem...
AAATAACTTAAATCAATTTATTCATGTGTTAAAATCCTGCAGTCAAAGTTCCCTTCCGTGTTTGTAGACTAATTTCTGCCCAAACATGAAATAATAAATACAGTATTTTCCCAAGTCTTTTTCGAGCTTTATTTATAAGTTTTTATTTCTCGATCGACAATGAAAGCCCAAAAATCAATGAATTACTTTGAAAGCTTTCACATAAAGATACTATTTCACATTAAGTATATTTGACTAACATACTAAATGTCTACATCTTTGATATTCTCTCCTTTTGCCGTTTCTAGTGAATAGACAAATTATCTCCATATTAAATGTTTATAATTTTATAATTTTATATTTTAATATTAGATTATTTAAAAATTGAATTTTATAATTTTTTTTATTTAATTCCTATCATATTATTATGCTCTTATAACTTGGATGGTAAGTTTTGCGTGTTAGTTAAGTTAATTTTTTTTAATTTTATTTTTCAATGTTAAAATTAAATTTTATAATTTTTTATTTTATTTTAAAAAAATACTTCTATCTCTTTAACATTTTTTTTTTTTTGACGTAGGAAGAAACTCCATCAGTGTAGATGCTATAAAGGTTTGCAACCGAAGATCCTAAAAAAGTTGAATTTAAGCCCCGGGAGAGGAGGTGAGATAAATTCTCATGAATTTTCTTGTCTTTGGCTGGCTTTGAATATTTGATTTCAATCAAATTAAAAAGCTGAGTTTTTTTCAAGTATGCGACAGAAGTTACGAGGATACAGAAACACACAGTAAATAAATGAATGAATGAAATGGACAGAATTTTACAGTTCCCTGACTTTTCAAGATTGAACTTCAAATATTATGCCAAATAGAAAGAAAGAAAGAAAGAAACCTCACCAGCTAAAAGTCCTCTTCACTCTCTCTCTGCATTTATAAACAAGCTTTTATTTTACTTTGTATAGGTCTGAAGGGAAGCATTCTGTTTCTCAGTATGAGAGAGAATATGGAATTGAGTGTCAAGTTGCTCTATTCTTCAGCACTTGCTTACTACTTTTGCCTTCTGCCCTTCATCGTTCTTCTTTCAACCTTTCACCTGTCCAGTGCTCAAAACGCCACTACTGATCCATCTGAAGGTACCTCTCCCTGATCTCTTGAATTCTACAGTACAAGTATGAATCCTCTTGAGGTCCAAACGGTACCAAAATAAACCATGTACATCGATTTTTCTTGCATCTTAATTTGTTTTTCTCTTACTTTGAAACCTTTGCGTGTACATGGCATCGTTAGCTTTAGCTATGAGAGTTTTTATCTTATCACTAGGAATTTAGGCTCACACAAAGGGTTGCAAAGTCTGATTAAAATATATATATATATATATATATATATATATATATATATATATATTAGCCATTTTGATAACTACAGATTGGAGATGTATCAAAAAAAGCTCTTAGCTTCAAATGATTTTACCAATTAAAATGTTTTTTTTTATCTTGTTTGTAGAATATATATATAGACTGTACGACGTGAAAAACCAGACTGAAAGTCTTGCTTTTCTTTCTGGGTTTGTTTTTCGTTCATATTTACGTTGATCGGAATTGCTTTTTCAGCAGAAGAAGAAAACTAAAGAAGCTACCTGTGTATTTAATGATGTTTTCGTTAAGTAGCTAAGACCTTAATATCACAAGTTGGTAGCCAAAGTATAATGTGATCTTTTTCACCAATGCTCGTACCGATGGCTAAGCTTCCTGATATTTTCTTGGAATGATAGCAATCTGAAAGAGAGAGTGGATGCGTGTGGTCTGTAGAGGGTCACAGCTCACAATCAATACCCACTATATTTTTGGTCGGCACAAGTTCTTCAATTACATTTCCTGGACTGTTACATCATCATATATATATATATATATATATATATATATATATATATATATATATATATATATATATATATAAACATTACCTTAAAAACACTTTCTTAAAAACATATGTAAATGAGTAGTATGATTTTTTCGAAGATTCTCTTTTAGATAACATAAGAAGAAGTGAAGTGTAGATTTAATATGGTGTCCCTGCCCATATCTTCGTAGCTGATTACATAAGCTTTTCATTTCAAAAATTACTGAAGAAAAGGGCATCATAGTGTGGATTTTTTACTAGCCAAGAATATGAGCATGAACATCACTATTCACTAATATGTTGTTAATTATGAAGTTTTAGTTAATCAGACGATGGATTTTGGCTGATTGATATCCTAATTATATACAACAAAAAAAATATTTTAGGAAAAAAGAAGAACATGGGCAACTTCTTACTGTGGGTTTAAAAGCTATAGTATTCCTGGCTCAATTTTTTGCAGGCCATAAGAGCAGTGCTATGGTATTATGTCCAGTCCAGTATTTGGCTAAGATTCAGTTTTACAGTCTATTTATTTGTACTTTTTAAAAGCATTTTAAAAATTAATAATTTTAAAAACAAATTCTAAAAAAATTAAAAAAAATCTAAAAACAAAAACTTTAAAAAATAATTTCAACTAAAATATACTATTTTAAGGCAATTTGATTTGGAAGTCTACCTATAATCACCATAGAGTGAAAATGATTTCTCCATCAAATGAGCATGTGTAAGCATCTTAATGAGGATAAGAATTAGCACTGCTTATAAAAGTTGTTTTTGTGATGGTGAGACAGTGAGTGCATTGAACTCGCTATTTGAACAATGGGACACACAAGCTGTGGAGTTATGGAACTTGAGTGGAGAGCCATGCAGCGGATCTGCCATTGACCAAACTGATTTTGAAGACCCTGACAACAACCCTGCCATCAAATGTGAATGTACTCAGACTACATGTCACATTACCCAACTGTATGTCTCTCTTTCTCGTTTCTTTTTTCTTATAATTTCGACTTTTAGCATGACACTACAAAAAATCCACCGGCTGTTTTCCTATATTTTAATCTGCATTTAACTCTCAAACTGTTTTCAGGAGAGTTTATGCTTTGAACAAAAGAGGGGTGATTCCAGAAGTACTTACAGCTTTGAAGTATCTTACCTTTCTGTAAGGAAACACGCCCAGTTATAAATTTTTTGTTGAAAGATTCAAGGCTTCTTTCTAGCTCACATTGTTGATGGAATTTTGTAGAAAAATTGATCAAAATTACTTCACTGGTCCATTGCCTGCGTTTATTGGAAATTTATCAGCATTGAAGGGTTTGTAAGTAAAGAAGTACTTCCTATCAGAAATTTTGTTTCGCTTGAAAATTTCTGGTCTGTTACCAGAAATTTAAGTATGGCGTCTCAGTGACCTTTCTTTGTTTATGTCACTAGGTCAATTGCCCACAATGCATTTTCTGGGACCATTCCTAAGGAGCTTGGCAATCTTAAGGAGCTAACTTTGCTGTAAGATTGGCCTTCTTTTGAATTAAATTTTACTTTGTTAAAGATACCTTCCACAAACATCCTCATTCTGGTACTCTTTAAGTTATGGACAGATTATAAGATAGAAGTATTATACAACTTTTATGCAAATAGGGAAAGCTTGTTCGGATGATATCTTCTGAAAAATGCCCTACATGTTTGCATTTTCAACAGGTCTTTTGGTGTAAATAATTTCTCAGGCACACTTCCCCCAGAACTGGGTAATCTTGTCAATCTTGAGGAACTGTAAGTTGTAGCAACATGTTCCCTCTAATGTAAACAATCTCCGCTCTGTAAGGATTTGTACCACATGTTGTTAACAAGATTTTGACATATATGTGTGTTTTGCAGTTATATTAATAGTTGTGGATTGGGTGGTGAAATTCCCTCAACATTTGCCAACCTTCAAAGATTGAGAGTCTTGTGAGGAAATCACATTCTATAAGTTTACTGCAGTTTGTTCCTCTTAAAATCCAAGGTACTATACCCAGCATGGCTTACCTTGGCTTGTATATGTTCAGGTGGGCATCGGATGATTCTTTCACAGGCAACATACCTGACTTCATAGGCAACTGGACAGGGCTTACATCATTGTAAATCATAGAATCTTCTGATATTTTCATTTGTTAGATGCGACAGTAGTATGTTTACAGCTACAGAGAAGAATGATTTGTTTGATTGGTTTATGGAATGCTTCTCCAGGAGATTTCAAGGGAATTCTTTTGAAGGTCCTATACCACTCAGTTTTTCCTACTTGACCTCATTGAACTCTCTGTGAGTTTGTTTATTTATATATATGATTATCTCTCTTTCATTCATATGTTTATCCGCATACAAAAGAAAACTAGTTTCAGTAATAAATGCACATAACTATACAGGCGAATCAGCGATTTAAGCAACATGAGCTCTACCCTTGATTTTATCAAGAACTTGAAGAACTTGACCGACTTGTAAGTAGTTGATTAGTCTATCCATTCTTTTTATATGCATAAGAATTTGCACTAGCTAGTTGATTTTTCTCTTTGAAGGAATCTGAGGAATGCATTGATCAATGGTAGTATTCCATCTGATATTGGAGAACTCCAAACTTTAAATAGACTGTAAGATCTCAGTACATTCAGCTTGAAATGCCAAAGCCATCCATGAAATCTAATTATGCCTGTATGTTTCTTTTGTGATTTTTTCATCAATTTTTTCAGGGATTTAAGTTTTAACAACTTAACAGGCCAAGTTTCAAGTGCTTTGTTCAGGATGAGTTCTCTTGAATACTTGTAAATATCACTTAACCTTTCCATAGTAGTGTTTTGATCAATTTCTTTATCTTTTTTTTTTAGTTCGGAGACTCTTGGTGAAATCTTCACCTTGTTATTTTCTCTTCCATACTATTGTAATGGCCAGGTTTCTTGGAAACAATAGTATATCTGGAACCCTCCCTGAGCAGAAGAGCGATACACTTCAGACAATGTAAGTCCTCGTACAAAGAATATTGTAAATTGAATCTGTTGGCACTGCCCAAGCAGCGATTGCATAACAGCTTCTGAAGTAGGTGTTAGATCGTATCATGCTTCCATTTTCTTCTTTGGACTATACTCTGAAGCCATCATTATTTCCTTCTTTTCATATCTGAATTTAGTCAGAATCTCATCTTATTCCAACTCATTTTTTATCATGTGCTCACTAACCCCCTTTGATATATTTTTGTATGCAGAGATTTATCTTACAATTATCTGTCAGGAACTTTTCCTTCATGGGTAGCCTCAAATGTACAATTGTATGTGTTCCCGATCAGGGCACTTTCTTCATTCATCATTATTCTGAGTTTACCACTAAATTAGTATTCTTAAACACCAAATAAATTACTACCTCTTAAGATGCAATGTTGTTGTATTTTGTCATCATGGATCTTTACTAAGTTTTACCGGTAATCTTTGTGGAACTATGCAGGAATTTAGTGGCCAACAACTTCACTTTTGACAACTCAAATATAAGGTGAAGTGACATTTCCTTTCAAAGCCGTTGTAATTAATAGTGTGCACAGTAAGCAAAACTGGTGCAATATATTACCTGTATTTGGAACTAGTTCTTTCCTCCTCTTTTTCTTTCTTATTTTCCAATTTTGATGAGCAATAAGAGTTGTTTTCTTATGTAGTGTTCTGCCAGGATTGAACTGTCTACAGAGAAATTTCCCATGCAATCGGGATACTCCACGCTGTAAGCTTCTTCATCCAGTAATTTAGTTCCAAATATAACTTTTCACTGTCTGATTCAATATGAAATTCGCCTTCCTAGACCCTTCCGGTAATCATCCTAGTACTGTACAGCATATGTCTAGGCTTCGAGGACTTGGTTACATGTATTGGTGAAAATGGCTTCATGCGTTCATCAATGTGGTAGAGAGTAATTTATTTCAGTTCCTTTCTCTTTATCTGTTGTAGATGCAAATTTCTCAATCAAGTGTGGTGGTCCAGAGATGAGAACCGCTGATGGCACAGTTTATGAAGCTGAAAACTCATCTCTCAGTGCAGCATCATTCAGTGTAACTAGCACCAAGAAATGGGCGGTGAGCAATGTGGGCTTGTTTGCTGATAGACGAAGTCCTGATTATGTTGAAAATACCTTGACACAAGTTCTCAGCTCTAATACCCCAGAGCTCTATCAGACTTCAAGGATATCTCCTGGTTCACTTAGGTACTTTGGCCTGGGTCTAGAGAATGGGCCTTATACTGTACATTTGTTATTTGCCGAAACTGCATTTGCGGATCGAAGCTCACAAACTTGGGAGAGTTTAGGACGGCGCATTTTTGATATCTATATTCAGGTAGAAAATGTTTGAAACCAAATACATACAGTACAGAACTTCTATAATTGTAATTCCATTCTCTATGCGTTCATGTGTTTTATAGGGAAGTCGCCAATTGAAAGACTTTGACATATCGAAGGAGGCAGGTGGGGTTGAGAGATCAATTACAAGGACTTTTAATGTTACTGTGTCAGAAAATCATCTGGAAATTCATTTGTTTTGGGCTGGTAAGGGGACCTGCTGTACCCCTGTACAAGGCTACTATGGACCAATCATATCAGCCCTTAATGTTGTTCCAGGTAGCATGTGATAACTCACCAATCGAACTTAGTATGTCCAGGTTTTCCTTCTCTGGTTCTCACTGCTGTTTGTAACCGTATTTACTGCACAGGTTTTACACCAACTGTTAGTGGGATACCACCCAGTACCCGGAAAGAGAAGAGCAGGACCGGGATGGTTGTTGGTATTTCAGTTTCTGCTGGAGTTGTGTGCCTGACCCTGATATTTGCAGTTGTTTACATCATGAGGAAAAAAGACAGCGAAGATGAGGAAGGTAAGATCATCACAATAATGATACAGTTTGTACTCGTTATAGTTTATCTGATCCAAGCCTTGTTGATTCCAATATTGACTGCAGCTCTCCTCAAGCCCTCATCTCTCTGATATGAGTGAAGATGGACTTGATCTTGATATGCTGCCAAGGGCCTTCAAAATTTCCTTGATTTTCTTGTAGCAACCTAAAATGATTTTATGCCTCGAATCTGGGATGTAATTTCCTTAGAGTAGGTTAACTGCACTTGAATGATTCACCATTTCCTGCATAGAAATTTATATGTTAGATAAAGAAAAGTATTCTAAGTAATCAATTCAATTTTTCTACTTGAATATGCAGTGTTTCCTGGGATGGGCCCTAGACCAAACACTTTTAGTTATGCCCAGTTGAGAGCGGCCACAGATGACTTCAGTCCTTCAAATATGCTTGGGGAAGGGGGATTTGGAGCTGTATACAAGGTAAGAAACGCAAGATGACTGCTCTAAATTTTATTTTTAAAAAAATGACAAGCTTGTGATTCAAGATTTTTTAGTTTACCTAGCAAGAGGTATGCTTTATGTTCCTAAATTCTGGTACCTTTCAGGGTTTGCTTTCTGATGGGAGGGCAGTGGCTGTAAAGCAGCTTTCAGTTGCATCTAACCAGGGCAAGAGCCAATTTATAACTGAGATCGCCACCATATCGGCAGTTCAACATTGTAATCTTGTGAAACTGTACGGATGCTGCATCGAAGGGAATAGACGCCTCCTGGTTTATGAATACCTTGAAAACAAAAGCCTTGATAAGAATATCTTTGGTATGAAGATGCCCAAAATACTTTGCTTACTTCCCTTAAGTAACCTTAGAAACTTGATTCTTTATACCCATCCAGATGATCAAAATATATACACACAAGTTACTTTTGGTGGCTGAAGTACATGAAAAAAAAGGGCATCGTGGATGGCCAAATAACTGTACTTCAATAAGATATATGTTCAGATTTCAGACTCCATTATGGTTATGGAATAGATTATGTACTAAGCATGCATCTACTTATTATGCAGGAAAAGATGGAATGCATCTTGATTGGCCTACCCGCTTCAATATATGCCTGGGAACTGCTAGAGGGTTAGCTTATCTCCATGAGGAGTCAAGTCCAAGGATTATACATAGAGATGTCAAGGCAAGTAACATTTTGCTTGATGCAGAACTCTGCCCCAAAATATCAGATTTTGGATTGGCAAAACTATATGACGACAAGAAAACTCACATCAGCACTCGAGTTGCAGGAACCATGTAAGATCTCCTTCAACCTTTTCATTGGAGCATTCGTAATTTGCTGACTATGAACTGTGCTATAGTCTATACCACAGTGCGGCATATAGAAGCCATATGTAAAAACCAATGGAGATTTTTTGAATGTATTCCCAATAAACCTTTTCACCAAGAACATTAATTTTCTTAAAGTGGCTATTTGGCACCAGAGTATGCAATGCGTGGACATCTGACTGAGAAGGCTGATGTTTTTGGTTTTGGTGTGGTTGCTTTGGAGATCATAAGCGGGAGAGCAAATTCTGACCATAGCTTGGATGATGAAAGGGTCTATCTTCTTGAATGGGTAAAGAAAACAACACCCTTTTTTTTTTTGGCCGGCGTATCTTTCCTTACGAAATTATTCCTTCTCATTGTGAATTGATCGTATAATGTTTCTAGGCATGGACTCTGTACGAAAGTAGACAAAGTTTGCTACTGATGGATCCAAGTGTAACAGAATTTGATGAAAATGAAGCTCTTCGAGTCATAGGAGTAGCTCTCTTGTGCACTCAAGCCTCACCAGCAATGAGGCCGACAATGTCAAGAGTTGTGGCAATGTTTACTGGGGATATCGAAGTGAGCACTGTTACATCAAAGCCAAGCTACTTGACTGATATGGATTTTAAGGATATAACTGGCAGCTTTTCGACTGAAAACACTCCAGCATCCGCTTCAACTGATGATAGCAAGAGCAAGAATAAAAGCCAGCATCATAATTCAATTGATCTTAGTCCAGGAGGTGATCAAATACACTCCCCACTAAATATCACTGAACCAAGGCTGAGTGTAAGGGGTTAATTATTGCTACAGAGCTGCATAGTTTGCAGCCAAATAAAGTATATATAGCACTTTATGCCTTCTTTTTCTAGCCAGTTGTATGATTAGTTGTAGACATGAAAAGCTTTAAACACTAACATTTGTACAAAAAATGTACAAGGAATCTGTGGCTCTATATATGTGAAATGATATTGTCACCAGAAAATGAAAAAAAAATAAAAATGATATCATCCTGTCATAGCTCTTGCCAAGTACTCGCACTCGTGAAAGAACATTATATATTATATTTACATACTATAAACAAATTTTCAAGCAAACAATACCTTAAGTGTTCTTCTTGCCCACCGTCCAAGTAAAATATGCTAGCGACGAACGCTTAATACTACTCCGCCATGATTAACAATACGTCTTCCTCCTGCATTCATAGAATATACAACATTAGACGGTGGCTTCAAGAGTGCCTTTGTTATGAAGGCTCGCCTTAGAATACCTTTGGCTCTCTATAGATGACACGTAGTAAGAAAAAACTTTCAATGGTCCAGATGATTTGTATTTTCATATGTGCCACGACACAAGTATTTCCTAAATTAATTCTATTACTTTATTGCCTCCAAGGAAAAACAAACATTAAAAGTATTCATAAACAAGGTAATATTCTAGTTTTAAAAAAAAAATAGTCAGAGAAATAATATTTTATATTTTATATTTAAATACAATATTTTTTTTATCTAGAATTTGTACTGAGTAATACTCCAATTTTTAAATTTATATTAAGTTTGAAAAACATATTTTAAATATTTTTCATAGTTTTCTTTTACAAGTTTTCATTGTTTTTTATATGAAAGAAGACATGAATAATAATTTTATATATAACCACTTTTTAGTAATGTAAAAGATTAAAATTATTTTTTACATTTTCATATTTAGTTGGTGTCATAAATTTAATTTTTATTATAAATTAAATGTTAATATTTTTGAGTTAATAATATTTTTTTCATGATAATTTTTAATTTAAATGAAATAAAATTGATATTCTATAATTAAATTATTAGGAATATAAAATATTGAGATGAGTATATATCATCTCATAAGGTTAAGAGGAAGTATGGAAACTAAATTAATAAGATCTTAACCTTTTTTATTTCATCTGTTGTAGTTGTATTGATTGGTAGTTGGACTTGATAATTTGTTTTAATTTTTTTTATCGGGTTAACATGCTGTAAAAAAATCTTGATATTGAATTGATACTTGATTTTATAAAAAAAATTATTTTTTTATAAAAAATAAGAAGATCAAAATTAAAAGTAAAGGAAAAATAAAACCCTTTCTTAACTCGGCATTGTTCATTTAAAGCTTTTTTAGGGGGAATGCATTGAGATTTTTCTCAATTTCTATATTTAACTTTTTAGTTTGGAAATTATACGTTTTGATCTAAATTTTTATTTTATTAACGTTTAAGTCTCTAGTTTAAAAAAGAAAGAAAAATCACCAAAAAATAGAAAAATAAAAAAAAAGTTATTAGATATCCACATTTTAAAAATAAAAAATATATATTTTATGTGTCAATGAATTTTATTCTACGAGAAGAGTTCTATTAAAATGTTTTTACATTCATCTAGCTATTCAAAATAAATTTGAGTTAAGAAAAAAAATTAAAACTAATTTATAAGTGTTTTGGGTTAAGAAATTGGTTTGCTAAAGTTTTAAAAATATTTATTTAGATGTTTTTAAATAAAAATAAATTAAAAATAAGTTTTTAAGATTTCAAAACTTCTAGCCTAATATTTCAATCATAGAAGATTATGAAAGACGATGGCAGGCCACCCGCCTGTGTGTGTGTGTGTGTGTGTGTGTGTGTGTAAAAAAGCAAGAGTAGGATGAGTATATGGGTCAGGCATGCTTGGCTTTCTAGGTAGCAGGCTAGATGTGTGGGATTGATCTCTTTTATTTTTTGTTTTTTGTTTTAATTTTGATTATTTAAAAAATTAATTAATAATCTTCTTTTATATATGTTTTACTTTGCATTAATAATTTTTATTTTCATTTAAATTAATATCCTCTCTTTTATTTTTTTAAATTATTTTTTTACTTTTTCATACAAATAAAAAAATATTTTTTCTGGGTAAGAAAAGATACCTCTAAGATTAAAAAAAAAAACATATAAATTAAAAGGAAAAGTTGAGGTTAAATATTTTTTATACTTATATGTTTTTTCTTTGATGAAAAAAATCAGCTTTTATTTTAGTATTTAATTAACATTAATAACTCTTTCTCAGTTTATTAATTCATACATTTTTAAGTTTATTTCATTAAATGTGAACAGCATCTTTATGTTTTCTAATTAAAAAAATCATTATATAATAAAACACATATGAAATACTAACATATTTTTTTATTATGTTAAAAATTAATTTTGAATCTTATCGGCAGTATAGTGTTAACAATTGTTTTTTATATTTATTAATGTAAATGATTCTTAATTTATATTTATTAAATGTATGCATAGTGTTTTCATTTCACAATTATTATTTTTTAAATATAAAAAACACGCTTAATATCTATATATTTATTTTATTTAAAAAAATATTTAATCCGACCTATAGTGAAATGTCAAAAGAATGTCTAATGGAGTTAAACCTATATTAGCTTATTTGCTTCGTGGATGTTTAAAATTATTTTTTAAATTATTTTTTATTTTAAAATTTATTTTTAATTTCAACTATCAAAACAATATAAAACTTCGATTCAATGGCAACGTCTTTGTCCTGCCCATGGAAATTTGTCCATTTTAATTTTTTTAACACAAAATCTAAAATTCCAAGACAAGACAGCTCAACATCGTACATAATTTATAACAAGTAATTCTGAGCTTTTAATAATCCATCCATGAGAATGTAAACATGGAGCATGATGTTGGCCCACCAAAAAAATGTAACCGTTAGAAGCTTGAATGTTAAGCCTACCGTTAGAAACCAAGTTCTTTAAAATCCCCTATCCCAATCCTCCAGTTCATTCATGAGACCAGCAAAGAAAAGTAGGAAAACCTTCCTGCAGTGTCTCTCTTCCCGCTCATCTAGTGCATAAACCTGCTTCGACTCTCCTCTCTCTCTAAACAGCCTTGAAGGGAATATTGGAAAATGGGTATGGTAGTGGTGATCTCTTTGCCTCTGATAATCTTCTGCTTACTTCTTGGTTTTGGATGCTACTACTTGGGGAGATACAAAGGAAGACAAGATGTCCGTACAAATGCTCAAGTTTTTGGGGTACCTATTCCACCACCTGGTACTGCTAGCAAACCACCTCCTCCACCTCATTCCAAGCCAGGAAACTTGGAGAATGTTTAGATTTTTTCTTTCCCTTAATTACTTTACTTTGCACTTTCTTATATGGGGTGTAGAGAGTGATTTTTTATGCTGTTGAGATGTGTGGTGTGGTTGTTGAGCATTATTTGTCGATGAATTTTGAGGTACTCAATTGAGCTGTAATATATGGGTTGGCGATTGTATATTGGTTGTCATATGAATGAAACTGATAAAGATTTGTATTTTTATTTTTTGGTTGATTTATTTCTTCTGGAATGCAATTTGTTAGTCTCAGCTCATTTTGTTCCACAAAGTGCTTGGCATCTTTCCAAATGATGCCTCCATCAAGAGACGAAGAGAAAAAAGACGGGTTTCCTTTCATGCTAGCGGGGGAGACTGAGAAGAAGGCCCCCCTGGGGAAACAAGACATCTTAAAATAACTAAGAAAAGAAAATTATGCTATTATACGAAAGAATTGACTACAAGAGTCAGTCCTGTGTCCTCTGAAACTTATCTCTAAATCTGAGGAATCTTTATGTAAGCTCCTATAACAGTGTATTTGAATCAGTCACTTCATATTTGTTACATTTAGTTTACAGTGGTAAACCCTTCCGCAATCCTTTCCAGAAACCATGTCAAGATTACCCTTCTCAGAATATCAATCAATCACTGATGTTAAACACGATAAGCCATTCCTACTTCAATCAAAGATGTATGAGGAACCCCTAGTGCTGTTGATGGGCTCCGACAGTTCCGTCTCAAGAAACCATATACAATGTTAATGGCAAATTTCTTCACAAATGATGATGTTTCCCTTGCCAAGACACAGGTATTGCCCATCATATATGCCAGACCAGCTTCCCGGGCATCCTCCAGGTCCTCCAATTCCTTACTATTGTCGACACCACAAAATCTTACTCTCTTGCATCTAGTCAACCCAGCCCCAGAACCATTCTCAACTCTCATGCTAACATCATCCCGTAGACGGTCTGATTCGTGCTGATTTACAGGCATTTCACTTACCGAGTCTCTAGCATCACCATCATCACTCTCGTGCTGCAAGAACACTCTCACAGTTTCAATCAGGTCGGTCTCGAAAGCATAACTATCCTTCCTTGCATCCTTGTAACCAAACCTGACAATGCACCGATAGAGACGGAACTCTGCGGGACCAATGCGGCTTACAATAAAACGCTGATTGGCAGAAACTCTTGGAGTTGTCAGGAATTGAAATGTTACAAATATGAGGACTTGGTGGAAGGCAGGAAAGCTGGTGACAAAATGTGAAAACATTGGCGGGATCCCTGAGAGCACATTTGTATAGATTAGGCCAATGCCACGAACACGATTTATACCAACACTTGGGCCCAGACTAAGAAGCATATCCAAAGATGTTCTGTTATGTGACTCGAATGATTGTTTCTGTAACGTCCCATAGTGCCAGATGTACATCACAGACAAAACTATTAGGGAGAAAATGAGAGGGATCCAGCCACCTTTGGCCACTTTGGCCAGGCAAGAAGACAAGTAGAGCAACTCTACAAATCCAAAAACAGTTACAAAAATAAATGCTGCCAGAATATTCCGCTTCCAGACCATAACAATGACAAGAAACATCAAGCAGGTGGTAACAAACATTACAATGATAACTGTGAGACCTGGTACAAAGAGATAAACTGATCAAATTGCTAACTTAATTGAGAGAGAGACGGAGATGGAGAGGAAGGGAGGACAGGAGGGAGAGGCAAGTACCATATGCATTGGCTATCATATCTGTGTCCCTAAAGCCGATCACAACAAGAAGGCAAAAAACCATCAACATCCAGTTCACCTCAGGTATGTATATCTGCCCATGCATTTGATTTGATGTGTGTATTATCTTAACACGAGGGAAGCACTTCAGTGCCCAACACTGGCTGATAATCGAGAAAGTGGCAGATATGATTGCCTGACTTGCCACCACTGTTGCAAGAGTTGCAATGATAAATACTGGCCAAAATACAACCTCTGAATGGAAAAGGAATTAAAAAATCCCATAAGAGTATGCTCCAAGACAATGCTGCAATAAAAAATTAGATATAGCTAAGCAGGAAAAACACTTCGCAGATAGCTAGCAAGGTAAGCCAAACTGAAAAATTAAACAGCACCATGCTTCCTCTTCCCAAAATAATGGTAAATCGTGCACACTAGAAAAGATTGTTAATGAGAACGTAAACATTGGCCAGCCCTATCAAAGGTCCCAACCTGAAAATTGTGCTTTAAAGAACCATTAACAACTTATAGATAAAGTTTACTATTTTGTGTAAGATAGAGCTGATCCTCGTGAGAAATAAATTACACTTGGAGCAAAATTTTGTACACAGAATCCAAAAAATTCTAGCAAAATCAGAAAATAAAATGCATGTTGAATATCATATTAAGAAGAAACAGAAGGTCTCTGCCATTCAGGAGCAAAAACTTGGAAGTTCAAAACTTGACATTTCATATTAGCAGCAGACAAAAGAAAACACAAGTCTTTCATGACATGACCATACAATCTCATTTGACATCAAGAAAGACACGGAACAACCTCACAATTATATGAAATCACATCTGACACCCTCTAGACTCAAAATAATTCAAATTTAGTTATTTCCAGTATGTATGTTCCAAGATTAATATTCTAGGATCTAGTATATGTAGAACTGCAGATATAATTACAAACAAATAAATAGGATTTGGGAGAAGAAATTAAAAAAAGATCTTACCAGGGATTGCTCTGTAGAAGCTTCTCTGAAGGTCCTCTTTGTGCTTAGAGAGATAAGCAGCTTCACCCATATAAGCCAGAATCAAGCTAGGATAAATAATTGCAGTGAATGCAATCTGCTCTTGTAAGTAAAATAAAAATAAAAAGTCAAGAGGGAAATAAATTGATGATGTGAAAAATCAATGTACATGACCTGGAAAAGTTTAATTTAGATCATTAAACAAACAAAATGACCACAAAACAACTGCCTAGCATACAGGCACAAACATAGTCATGAAATTTGGCCATACTCATAAAACTAGAGTGGAAAATTACCCTGATTGAAAGCTGAGAGAAATGACCAAGGTCAGCAAACATAGCCTCTGCACCTATTAAGAAGTTCATTTTTTCAGCCATTCTCACAAGAATAATCTTCGGCAGAAAAGGGGAAAATGAAGGGGAACCAACAAACCTGTAATGCAAAGGACAATGCCTCCAAGAGAAGTCCACCCATCCTTTCCTGTCAATTTGAACAGCTTGTACACGTAATATGGTGACAGAGCACTCACAACACGAGGATTCCACTGAATTATGTTGTAAATACCAACGCCACTAATGGATAATAGCCACAATAAGATTATAGGAGCAAAAAGGAAGCCAACCCTATGTGTCCCAATATGCTGAAGTGCAAAGAGGCCCACCAAAATCAGACAGGTTATCAAAACAGCATAACCTGCACAGAAAATTGTAGAAGCATATATAACTAAAAGATACTACAAATGCTCCATATCTTGCTCACTCATTCCAAAGGCAATTATATTCAACTTTTCTTCTGAGCCTTCTAGTTAATGTTATTACAATCATATGAGAATTTAAATCCTGGGAACAAAGTATGTAGGTATATATTACGCAAAGCAAGTCTGTTACACCATTATAATGAGAAACAAGTTCTACTTCTGTTTTGTCAGAAAGGACAAACAAGAAATGATACATTTACTTACTGTCATGCAGACCTCCAGCCTTGGTTTTGATGCCATATACAGCCGAAAGGACTGGGGGAAAAAAATTACTCAATGGTTACAGCTCATTGATAATTCAAGAAGTAGACGGCATTTTTAAAAAATATTTGGCATTTTAAAAAAATATTTGTATGGCAAGATAGTAGCAGAACCATAAAATCATCTTTCATTAATCACTAAGAGAATATAAAAGTGACAAGCCCTCCTTGAATTAATTGACAAAGACCAAAACGTTGAGCGCTATATTCTAGTTGGGACAACTGGTCTATGTATGAGGTGTCTTTTACAACACAATCAGCGATGGCTTGAATGAGTAATTTAGATGCAAAGATTACCAATCCTTGATCTACCAGAGGTAGACCTTTTGGATGGCCATAACAATTGGCCATTGCTTGAATGCAATTTAGGTCAAAAGAGTATGAATCCTTAATCTACCTTTTGAATGGCCACCATTCCAGTGGTCTTGTTTGATTAGCGACAACCCAAAACTGTGTACCAACAATGGCCATACTTCTACATCTTTACAAACTGAAGTCAATCTATGTTACTAGGAAACTAGGAAAGAAACATACCTGACATTGATGGGGTCAAGATACCATCAGCTATAACCATGCTAGTCCCTAAAATCACAATAAGCAGCAGTACAACACGAGAACTATGATGCTTATCAAAGAACTCCTTCAGAAGAGAACTAGCCCTAGTCTCTTTGATCGATAGACAAGAGTCTTGAGAAGATATGTCATCGTCTGTCGAATGGGAAGGATGCAAAAGTCCTAACTTTGCACGGCGACAAAGTAATGAATACAAGGCAAATGTCCCTCCTGTAACATTGAGGCTCCTTCAACAATCCACATAAAAAGTACGGAAACATCTCTAAATTAGAAAGGCAAACAAACACAAAGGCAGGTCTTTGAAAGCACCTTCGCCATTATCATCAGCCCCTAATACAAATACAATGTACTTGCAGAGAGGGATTAAAGTCAAGGTCCAGAAAACCAAAGAAAGTACCCCGAGAATTTCATCGTCGTCCTCGTGAAGTCTCAATCTCCCCGAAAAGGTACTTGTGTAGACATAAATTGGTGATGTGCTAAGGTCACCATATACCACACCAAAACTCTGGTACGCTAGAATCAAAGTACTTTTATAAAGTTTCTGCAAATAGATTAACAAACACCAAAAAATCACACCTTTTTCCTCAATTCAATACCATCACTACTATTTTTCAAATAATTCGTGAATGAAACAATAATTAACATGTGCAAGATTAATAAACCTTAATTTGTTTAAAGAAAGTATTCACCAATGATAGAAACGGAAAATTTGAACAGAATTAGCTCAAGCAACTAAAAGGGTGTCAAGAAAATCGCAGCAAGTTTCTAAATTTACTCGCTCGACTAAACGTGAATGAAACAGTATAAAAATAACCAACTAAAAGAGAAGGGGCGGATTTTAACAAGATAGACTAATCGGACAAAAGGGTGTCAAAAAAATTCCAAGAAGAGCTCTTAAATTTGCATTGACCACAAAAGTTTCCTTCGTTCTGCTGCATTTTCTTGGGAACCAAACAGATGCCACATACAAAGGACCAATCAGTCAAATGGGTGTCAAAAAACCAAAGAAAAGTTTCCAAATTTACACTGACCATGAAATTTTCCTTCATTCTGCTACATTTTATTGGCAACTAAACAGCAAATACACAACAAACTTAAAACCCAACATTGCAATACCAAAAAGAAACGAGAAAACACCCAAAAAAAGCATACGTTGCAGTGAAAAAAACATGAATTTACCAATCTAGATTGCCGGTTCGTGGAACCGGATTCAAGTTCCATTTATTTTCTGTGTTTCAGTAATAAAATAACTGAAACCCCAAAAAACTTTCAGGAATCCTAAGCTGAAATGGGTCTTCTTTAGAGTCCATAAAGAGAAAGAGGAAGATAATTTAAAGATGGTTTTATTGTTTTCCCCTTTTCGGGTTACAATAAAGTTGCTATTAAATAGTGCTAGGAGCAGAGAAGTGTATGTAGTTTCTAGTTTCTAGAGAGAAAAGACAGTCAAAAATGGATACTTTCTAGAGAGAGAAGGGAGTCAAAAATGGATCCTTCGAAGATATATCTCCCGTTTACTTGGAAGTACAGTGTAAACTGTAAATGGTTTTTTAAAATATATTTTTTATTTGAAAATATATTAAAATAATGTTTTTATTTTTAATATTATTATATTAAAAAAATTAAATTTAAAAACAAAATCAAAGATTTTCAAAAAAGCACTGACACTGAAACACTGAACAGTGAAAAAAAAAGGGGCAAAGAACTTGGCAAGGAAGGACGGTGGAATTTTCTTAAATGGCGCCAAAATGTCTATTTTTTGTTGAGAAAATTGTCTTCTCCTTTATTTTTTTCTCATTAGAATATATTTAAAAACACGGTAAAAATTATATTTTTAAAAATTTTTAACTTTTTTATTAAAATTTAAAATAATTTTTATATTTTAAATTATTTTGATATATTGATATTAAAAATAATTTTTAAAAAATAAAAAAATATTACTAACATGCATTTTAATATAAAAAATTATTTAAAAAACAATCCTTACTATAATTTTTTTTTTTTTCATTTTAGGTTGGTTCTTATTGGAAGTGAAACAATTCAAATAACGACTCCCAGGTTTCAGAAATTAAAGAAAAAAAAACATTACACTGGCACAAACAGGCATTTTTGTCTTTTAATTTTTTTTTTTAACAGTGAAGTGACAGGATCGCTCTTCAAATAGATTAAAAAAAACTGTAGGGTTGATTTCTAGGAAACTTTAGCTTTATTGTGGCTTTTTATTATTTTTAGGTTTATTTAGGAGTTGTTTGGTAATTTTAAAAAATTAAATATTATTTAAAAAATTAATGATTAGCAACACAAGCATTAGTGCGTGACAGCTTTCATGACCTTCGGACAGCACGTGTATTCAGTTACCAAAATTTACCATCCAATATGGCATTTAGAGCGGCATGTCATCCCTTTCATGTAGGTGGGTCCCGTACACACGGCGAAGGAGCGATTAGGCTTTGATGACTTCTTTTCTTT
>Ga0325400_1001588_pt1 | contig 18936 bp, 6 predicted proteins | sample PopdelMetagenome_2_FD_205662 | JGI IMG/M metagenome (GOLD analysis project Ga0325400, IMG submission 205662) | Populus deltoides microbial communities from Bellville, Georgia, United States - Xylem-PdKOR-R1 | ecosystem: Host-associated > Plants > Phyllosphere > Stem > Wood/Secondary xylem...
TTTTAGTTGAATTTATTTTTTTATTTTATTTATTTGTTGCAAATTTGTTTGAGTTGATTTTCTTATTTGTTTTTCAAGCATTTTGAGTATATATTATACAGTGTTGATTTATGTTAATTTAATTATTCCGTCGGTAATTCCATCGGTAAATCCGTCGGTAATAAAAAAATATTATTACTGAGGGATATACCGACGAAATGAAGCGGGTAATTTTATTTTTTTATTTCTGACGGACAAAAAATTACCGATGAAAGATTCACCGATAGAGCATTTCCGTGGGTAATTTTGTCGGTAAATTAATTACCGACGGAATATGTGTCTTACGCCGATGAAAAAATTCCGTCGGTAAAACTATTAAATCTTGTAGTGAAATTAGTATTTAAAAGAAAATATTATCTAAATAACAAAAAAATAATAGTTGATAATTTATTATCTATTAGTTTATATTAATTATATCTTACTTCAAGATTTATCATAGTTCCTCATCATATCTTAAGAAAGTGATTCCTTATTCTTTTGTAGCATAGAAGCATCAAATAAGCATCAAATAATATATTATATTGTTTGATCTTATCTTCTTTTTTATGTAAGTTATAATTAGATTTTAAATAATAAAAATTAATTATTTTTCAAAATTATGTCAACGCAAAATTAAAAAAAAAAAAAAACTATCAAGTTAAGAATGATGGAGTTTTTTAATGAATAACTATAGACTCAATAGCTAAAATTAAGCACTCTCCATTGAGCACCCTTAATTTCTAGGTAAATTCTTTTAATCCTTAAATTTTCTTAAGGTGATTTCCAAATTAAAACTTTACTAGCTATTTTATTAACTTCTTAGTAATATTGTAATCGATTCCATTAAATATTATTTTATTTTAAATTAACATGGGTGATTAAAGTTTTAAAATGTATTTTTTAAGCGGATTCAAACAACACAATAAGATTTATGTTAATTATAATAATCTCAATTTCTCCTCAAATAAATCTGAAAAAATTGCAAGTAAAATTGAAAATAAAACTCAATAATAATTTATAAATTTTATTTATAATTTATTTACTTTTTGCAATAACATCAATATTTGTTAAAATTTATTCAAATTCACTGAAACGTTGAATTGAGCTAAATTAAAATGAAACAAAGTTTTGTAAATTAACGGATCCGCAACAAAATAGGAGGAGCCCACTTGCTAGTTTTATTGTTTTAGTAATTATTGACATCTTTTATTTTGTGTTGCGGAATTTTATTTCATTATTAAAATGCAAGACCATAACATGCATTAAAAATAATAGCAATTAACAAATTTAATAATAAGTGGTGCAAATGAACGGTTTATGGCATCTTCTCTTTCCGCTTTCTACCCAATTTCTTCTACCTAACTGTAACATAGCTTTTAAATCTCATCCCATAGTTGACTCAAGATAAGTCATAAGATATAAGAAGATGAATTGATTATAAATTAATTTAGTTTTTTCATTTTTTAAAAAAATAAAAAAAAATATTTAAAAATATAAGTAAAACAGGTTTTGATTAGGTTTTTTTACTGGATCACACTGAGTCAATTTTCTTCTAATTCTAGTTGAAAATCGGATCAGTTTAAATCTCAAGTGATCTTAGAATCAACCAGAATCAACCAGCCAAATCGAGTTAGATTTTAAAATCAATAACCCGAAATTAATCTTAACTGATTTATATATATATAAACACTCCAATTCATTCATATCAGTCAATGTGGTTATGGCTTTGCATAAACTACGAACGAAGAAGAACAAGTCCAAGTGGATCGGATAGAAAGATGCTCTTAATAACATTTTTCTCTTAGCTGTTGATATCATTACGTAAAGCCGCACATCACAATTACCTAACATCGTCGTCGACCTAATTGTTCAGTAATTTCCAAATGAACTTTAGTCCTGAAAGTCTGTGTTAAGGAGATAGACCACTTTAGTCATCGACGACTTGCTAAGAAGACCAGCAAAGGTAAAGAAGCCGAAGGCCGACCGAATCTTATTGACTACTAATGATATATCTCTCCTACCATTGCTTTTACCTAATCCACTACTTATATATGTTCAGGTCAATATATATCCCTCAAAGAATGGCCAGCACAACAAGGGCTGTTGCCTTTTCCAAACTTAAAATTAATCTTTTCATAGGAGATATATATATATATATATATATATATATATATATATATATATATATATCCTTTCTTGAAAGGAGACACTGTTTCCTTGGAAGCTAAACGTACTACACGAGCGAGCAGCAGAGCGAGCGAGCTTCCATAAATTGATGACATTAATTAGGTTTTGCATGGAACACATAGAGAGGACAACCCTAGCTAGTCAAAACCTGACTAACATGCACTTTCACACCAATCAGCCTAGCCTAATTCACAACAGCTAGCAAACGGCATTTGCATAGATCGATCAATTCATTTAGCTAGCAGTGTGAACTGAACTCGCCAGTACTACATGGATTTCAACTTTCCATGCTACCGTACCAGTTAACTGGGAATGACGTGAAAAGACGTGTGTACAAGGAAAATTGAGGTTATCAATAAAGAGATGGATAGGAAATATGGATCCCGCGCGACTTTATTGAAAGATGACAAGACCTCTTTGTTTTTTCCAAGACCGTTAAAGATGATGAGGAGTTACTAGTGAAGAAAGGAATCAAACAGTTTCCGGCTTAATTACCACAGTCCGTCCAGCTCGGTTGATCGGATAGAGCTAAGGATCGATCATCAATATCCCTTATTGGATTGGATATTTGGATTGCCTTGCTTTTTCTATCTGAGGGTTTTCACCTTTCTCATCTAAACAGCTGGAAATCACCAAGTACGTTTTCTTGGTTGTCAGAAATTGTTAACTGGCAACAAGAAGACCATTGACATTTAGGCGCGCTTCCTTTTCTTAATATCTTTGTAGGCATCAAGTCTCCGGACATTTATTTGAGATAAATCAAAATGATTTATGAAAAATAAATAAATAAATAAAAATCAATTTTATAGAAGCATTTACAATTCTTTACCCATTGCTAAATACTTGGAGTACTACTGAGGCAGTTTCGGTAATAACAATTTGCTTTCTCATCCATATATATATCCCTCGTCTGATCATGATAATTCGTATCATACTTTTAGTGCAAAATCCCGTGAAGAAGTTGGTGAGTCATGGCATTGACTTGGTGCCTTTTATATATAACAGGCGTTCAGTGCATGTTAAACCTATTTTAATTTCGATATAGGCACCTTTCCGTTACTCTTATTTTAATCTTGAAGGGAAAACACTGAAATAATCACACAATTATTAAGCTCAATTGTTCATTTATATGTGCAACGTGCAATATCATCATGCACAGTCATGTACACATAGAATTGTCAAAGACAAACAACTTGTTGCTGGCAGCATAGGATGATTCCCCATCATAAAAGTGTATGATCCCAATCGATTGACTAGAAAAACAACAATTAGTGAAGAAAGCAACATAAAAAGATAGAAACGGACGTGCTTGTCATGTGTAGCCTGAGGACAGTGCTTTTAGTAGAATATTTTTCTTTTGTTGCATTAATATTATTGAGAATTGAGGATGAAGATGAGATTAAGGCACCCACATTTCTTTAGGGGAGATATATATGTATCATAATGTTAATTTTGGGGTGGATTAAAAAACGTCACCGTCCCGGAACCTCCTGTATGGACCATACGCCATTGTTCCACATTAACTAAAGCCACCAAAACGAGGAAAAAAGAAAAGGGGGTCCCTATGGAGGTAAAGACGGGGAAGAAAATACCTCATACCCACTCGTACTAGCACATCTCTCCCCCCATTGCAAAAGGAGGCAAGGCAAACCCACAGCAGCTAAAAGCCAAATCTCCCGTCAATTTCCATCGTATATATATATATAATAAATAAATAAAGCAAAAATATACCCCGGCACCACCAAATTAAGTTCACCCATAAAAGGTGCCCGTTATGACCATATATCTTGTCATATGAATATATAATATGGACCGGCAAAAGACAACCATGCCCCTCGTCAGGACATAGGTGGTCCTGTGTGCCCAAGGACAGGCCTCGTTATTTGCCGTCTACTGGCCCTAATTAGAAAGATACCACGAACCCAATTAACAAAGGAAAAGATCATCAAGATAACTAGATGAGGTATATAATCGAGAAAAAGGCATGCAAATGATACGGCCAAAAAGTTCTTGCATGCACTCACCTATAAACGGTTTATTCCGATTCACACATGATTTTTTCTCGTCTCGATTTCATCCACGAACCATCCAGCAGGCCTTCGAATATATATATAGATAAAAGTTGATTGGCGAATAAGATTTACCATATTATCCCCACAAGAAACTTATGCTGTGTTTGGCTGAGAGAGGATCTAAAAAGCCACATCCATTTACAAAAGTTGAGAGGATTATTGAAAGTGAGGATATTCCCCGTTTTTTACAACAGAACCCCATATCTTCTCATTCCCTTTTTTTCCATCCCCGAAAATTCTCCACGATCGAAGACCCTACTAAGACACTACAAAAAAAATTCCTAAAAAAAAAAATAAAAAAAAACATTTCATTTCCGTGTAAAGAGTTTTTCTTTCTTTTTCTACTCCGAAAGTGTTTAGAACTCTCTAGGGTCAACAAAAATTGACAAGCCGGGTGGTGATTTAGTCCAGTCACCAACAGACCCGTCGCTATAGTCCTCCCCGAGCCTCTTAATACACCACAAATCCTCTGCGCACGATAGCATTTTCCAGTGTGGTATTCCTAACTTAAGCGGCTCGCGATTTGCTACCTCTGTAACCACCACTCCACACCCACTCTCTTTAGCCAAATTATGCACGTGACCACACAACGCTTTCATCATTTTAGCTGCGCGTGGTCCTTCACCCCCCAAGCCATACATAAAATACAACCCGAAGGGCCTAAACACCGCAGGTACCGAAGGCAACCTCAAGAATGGCAACGCCTTGTCGACAACTCTCGTTGTTTTAGCAAATGTCCGCTTCACGCGCGACGCGCCACGCACTTCAAGTCTAAAAACATCCTTGCAGTTCCACACGCTGAGCACAGCCCACGACTCCGGCGGGTCGGATAGAAAGCTGTCCGGCCCCGCCCACGACCCGGATTTCAAACTGCCACGTGGCACGGCCAAGAAATTCCCCACATTCAGCTTGTTCTTGAGGACGGAGTCAATGTCCCGAGGGAAGAACTCGGTAGTGGCGAATCGTCGCCGGTACAGCAACTCGGCGTCGTGCGGGGTGAGTTTGATGATTGTTACACGGTTTGATACAGGGACCCGGTGAGCAAAGACCGGGTTGACTAGGATCGAGGGAGTACGGAACTTGGAGTAGCCGCATTTGTCGGTGAAGAGCTTAACGGAAGCGTGGTTGTCGTTTTCAGTTGCTATGTAGGAATATTCAGCGCCGTTTTGACGAAACCAATCTTCCATTTGATGTACCAATTTTAGGCCTATGCCCATCCTCCTGAGAAGAAGATTGGATTAAATTAAATGAATAAGATACAATTATTAATATTAATTAGCATCATCATTATTACTGGGCATTGAAGACAAAAGATAAGAGATGTTACAGAAGATGTTACTATGTCTTAATAATAATAATATTAAAATGGTTCGACCCAATAATTAGAGGGGATATATCGTTTAATTATAATAATCAATTACACCCCGTCTTTCACTGTATATGGTAACGAAAATCAGCATTTTTTTTTTTTTTGTACAACTTTCTTTTCATAACGTAAAGTAAATCCATCTCTTCAATCCGATCAAGTTGACGACAAAATGCAAAAGAACAAAACATAGCATTAGCATCCAAGTTGATTTGTTTGGAATTACAAGTAGATGTGAGAATGTGGGGTCATTTATTGATTGGGATATTTCAGGGAAAAGGAAAATAATTAGAAAAAACAGTGGTGTGCTAAGATGAAGATGGAGGCTAGGAGCACTTACCGGTGTGAAGGAGAGACACGAAGGCCTAAAATGTAAGCAACTTTGGTGTAAACAGGGACGGGTTTGGAAAGGTCATTATTATTGATGACATTGTAGGAGTAGTTGTTTTTCACAGTTCTTGAAAGCTTTTTGCCACATGTAACGGTTTTGATGCAACCTCTTATCATCCCCACTATCTCCTCACCTATCTCGGCCACCTATTAATAATATTACATGGCATGGTTACACACGATTAGTCAACCTCGTTTTCTCGAAGGTAGTAGTAGTAATTAGCAGGTAAGAAAGAAAAAATTAAGGACAAATTTCTCAGAAAATGGACAAGTACTAATGTTCGTGTGTACCAGCATGAGGAAAGCAGGGGAATTGCGGACCCTGCAAATTGGGTCACCCAAGAGGTCGGTAAAGAGAGAGAGCTTGCCGCCGGGACCAACCTCACATCTTCTCTCTACTTCCTCAACACCAACTCCATCTTTTCTTGGATCAAATTCTCTAACCACTATCATATTCACTCTCTCTTCTCCCATAATATGTGTGTGTGTGTGTGTAACTATTTGTAATAAAATTAAACACAACAAGAGGAGAAAAAACGAGGTTAGAGAGAACCTTAAAGGGCAACAAAGGCTGCAACTTTAGTTGGGATTGGAAAAGGTATATATATATATATAGAGAGAGAGAGAGAGAGGGAAGACAAGGGATAGGTAAGCAGACTGAATAACTTGTGGAATAAGCAAGGAAAGATCACTCGAGAGCAAAGGCTATCTGAAGCTAGCTTTAGAGGGGGAGTCCTTCGAAATTAGAGAAACCAAAAAGGATCAAAAACGAGAATATCTTCGAAAGAGCTAAGATATGGCATAAATAACGAAAGAAATTAACAAGAGAAGAAAGGAAATCAAGAGGGTGCGGCAAGCCCTTCGAGTTTCAACTTGTGGTGCTAACTATCTCCTTTACTTATAGGTGGTGGGTAGTTCTTCACTGCGGAGGCTCAAGTGCACTTATGGTACCTCTAAATACCTGAATTTTGTGGGTTTTTTTTTAAGGAAAAAACTCTCCCTTTCTCTCTCTCTCTCCCCCTCTCCCTCTCCCTCTCCTTCTCTTTCTCTATTTTTATTTAATTCAGTGCTTTTTCAAGTCCCTATCTCTTCTTCCCCCATCTGTCCGTCTATATGTCCTTTATTTCTTTCTCTCTCTCTTACTGGTAACAATATTATTAATAAATGGTTATCCTTCGAATATATAGTAATTGGTAGTAAAAAATAAGAAATGCTCATCATCACAGGAAAAAAAAAAAAAAAAATTGGAAGAGGAAATGGCGGCTTTGGCTGCGCAGCTCTCCCTCGGTTACAGGTATTTCATTTTAATCATATACGATGCGTTGCCATCATGACCCCGTTTGTAATCATTACCTTTATTTTACCTTTCCCTTACTCTCCCTCTCTTCCTCCGCCCATCCATCATCATCCGTATTTTATCATCATGATGTACAAATCATACCCATATATTAAATACCATGCCCCCGTTTAGTTCCCTCGTAGTCTTATCCGGATTGTCATCGATTCTAAAAAAATGTTTTTCGGTTTTTAAAAATAAAATGATATTATTTTAAATATTTATAAATATAAATATTTTGTTGTTTATATATAAAGTACAAGGATTGGGTACTGAACATTAGTTTTGTAGAAGTTAAAGCAACATGTTCTTCATTAATGAAAATCTTCTTTTTATTTAATTTGCACATAGAATTATTAATTATTTGACTTTCCTATTATACTTATAATTATAACTCTTACTTTAATTCTTTCAATCTAGTTTTTCTCTTTTTTTATATCAAAGAAAAGGTAATAATATAAAATAATTTTGAAAAATATAATATGAAATGTAATTAATTATATTTAAAATATATATATATATATATATATATATATATATATATATATGTATATATAAACGAAAATATATGTAAAACTGCAGGGACGGAAGAACCATATACATGTATGTATGTATGTATGTATGTATGTATTTGCATGTCCCATAGTTAACATGTTCATGCACAGCATGTATTCAATTTTACAAGAGGGGAGTGGGTATTAATTATCTTTGACAGAAATTTAAAAACTCCTACTGCAGTGAATTTGCAACCGAAGGGGAGGTGGGAAGTGGCAACGTGGGCAAGTCCCCGGAATTTCGGCCGTTGATTATTTAGTGGGCTACAAAAAGAGGGTTTCCTTTTACAATCAACAGTAGGTAATGTTTGGGATTTTTGTGTAGATTATTTTTTTTTAATGTTTTTTATTTAACAATATATTAAAATATTTTTTTATTTTTTAAAATTTATTTTTAATATCAATATATTAAAATGATTAAAAATTATTTAGACAATAAAAATATTTTTTAAAAATAATAAAAAGAAAGACCCTCAATTTTGCGTTTTGGTAAAGAGTGAATAGTGAAATTGAAGATGACAGGTAGCATTATTAATAGAGTGGATTATCCACGAATTTATAGATGGACGGCCATGATGGCCTAAACCAGATTTTGAGGCTGTGCCGCCACAATCCACTTTTTTGAAAAAGGGAACACATTTTACTGTATGAAGCACCCCTACCATTACTTGTATATGTAGCTGAATCTACACCCTGCATTATCTAGATTATCGTTTCTGTACATCGTGAGTGACAGCTTAGCTAGCTTCACTTCAACAGTGGCCCCTTCACTTTAACTCTTCACTTCTTCTCTCACTAGTGGTAAAGTTAATAAAAACAAAAACAAACAAACTAAAGCTGCGTGGAAGCTGGATGAGGCAGTTTGTTAAATGAAAGCTTTTTGTTGGAAAATTTATAGAAATTAATTTTTAAATTTTATAGTATCATACAAAATGAATTTGAAAATACTTTTTAGTATCATGATAAAATAGTTTTTTTGTTTGCTGAAAATACTAGAAACTGTTTGGTTGTATCATAAAAAATAAATTGAAAAATAACTTATTCATGTTTTAATATTCTTTTCAAGTTTATTAAAATAAAAGGGATTAAAAATGACAGATAAAAAAGGATAAAAAATCTCAATTTCATAAATTATTTTAAATAAAATAAATAAAAAAATAGTGATCAAATCTGAAATATAAAAAAGTTGAAAGGGGATGAAATTAAAAAAATCAATCTAAAAAATTATTTCAAATAAGATAAATAGAAAACCAAAAGAATGAGAACTAAATATGACAAATGAAAAAAAATTCAATTTCATAAATTATTTCAAATAAAAAAATAGCAATTAAAATAATAAGAATCAAATACAAAAAAAATAAAAATAAAAGGGAATGAAATTGAAAAAAAATCTCAATTTCATACATAAATTATTTCAAATAAATAAATAGAAATCAAAAGAATTGATATCAAATATAACAAATAAGAAAGTTGAAAGATAATAATTTTTTTAAAAAAAAAATCTGGTTTCATAAATTATTTCAAATGAAAGAAATAAGAATCAAATTTGATAAATAAAAAATTTCAATTAAAAAAAAAGTAAGAATGAAATCACCATCAAAAGAATAAGAACTAAAGTTGATATGAAAATCAAATTAAATCAAATTTCAAGGGATAAAATAAAAAAATAAGAAAAAGATTTAAAAAATATATATATCAATCAAAAGATTGAGGATCAAATTTGATATAATTAAAAAATAATAGAATATTTTTGAATTTTTTACAACTTTTGAAAAGTGAATTTTGACTAAAATAAAAGGAAAACATTTTCTTTAAAAACAAGTCAAATCTTTCTTTAATTAGAAAGTGTTTTTCATTAATCAATTTTATTAGTAATAAAAAACATGAAAAAAATTAGGAAATGGTTTCCGAAAACAAGTTCTTAATCAACTAAATAAAAGGGTTGTCACCAGTTCGAGTTTCACAAATCTCAGGGTCACTGAAGGCTTACATGGTTGTTGACTTTGAGGCCCGTGGGATTAGTCGAGATGCGCGCAAGCTGGCCCGGACACCTATATTAATAATAATAAAAAAGTTGTTTCCCATATATATATTAGAAAATTGTGTTGACTAATATGTTTGTATTTTGTTTAAAATTGTCTTTCAACATATATTTCAATTAAAAAATATATTAAAATACACCTGAAAGTATTTTTAAAATATTCTTGAATGATCATTGATATGCTGACATTAAGAATATTAAAAACAAATAAAAATATCAAATTTATTATTTTTTTAAGTACAACATATACATTGCAATTAAAAAAACACCTACGTCACGTCATGGAATGCGATAATATGGTACCGGTGAGCAGTGTCTTCTGTATGTATTTTATTTGATGCTAATTGCATGTAATTAAATCCAAGAAGGTGAAAAACAAACAAATAAACGAACGATTGGTAATTAAATCCTCTTAATTTGTTTACTATAAATGTCATTGCATCGACAGGAGAGCTGCAAGTGAAAGATCATCACTAATAATATAATTATATATCTATGAAAATGACCTGAAATTATTGGGCAAACTAAAGAAACACTTGCACGGAGAGGGAAAATAAATAAATAAATAAATAAATAAATAAATTCCTAGCGAGTAGAGGACAGATTTTAGGCATTGAAGCTAGCATCTAGCTAACAAACCTGTATGTTTGTTGATATGTGAATAGTGGGCAGATGGGGACTCCTCCTCCTGGCTAATCCCAATCTCTCAATTATTGTCCTAAGCAATATTTTAACATGCTTCTAATAGTGATGTGAAAAAAGGCTTTTAAAAAAGAAAGAACACAGGCCTGTGTGTTCCTGGCTTTTCCGAGGACAGTCATGCGTAGTTCTTTATTACCAGTAGTCAGTTGTTTGATTAGAGAAACGAGGAGGGAGATATTTTCGAAGCCTATTGACTTGCTGAGATTAAAGTGTCAAACAAAAGAAAACGAAAACGTATGTCGGCCATCTTCTTTTCTTATCACAGAAGAAAAGGAATTATGTCATCCTTCTTTCTAATATATATATATAGACGCTCTAATTAATCGGAAATAATCCTATAAACTACGTGCATAAACCAAAATCTAATTCAATTCTTGTTTTTTTTTTTTTAAAAAAAAAATGAATTCTGATTTGAATCTAGACTGGCTTCTTGGAACATAAGGCCCGTGGCTGAAAGATCGCCAGGGTCAAACGTTCCAATATACTGTTGTGGATAAATTCATCTCATGAGGATAATTATTTCCTCCGATCCAAGTTGTGGGTTAATTTCTAATAATAATAATAATAATAATAATAAGCTTCAGGGTTATTTTTAATTAAAAAAATGAAAAGCTATTGCCTACACTAAATAAAATAAAATAATAAAAATATATTAACCAATAAAAAAAAATAGTTGTTAATAATAATTAATTACTAAAGCATAAAGTTAATTAATCATCATAATAAAATCAAAAGATAGATGCACAAGGTAAATATTTAACACTAAGTATCCTTTTTATTCTTTACATTTTTATTTCATGTATTAAAAAGAGACAACAATATATATATATATATATATATATATATATATATATATGTTGGTTTTTTTTTTTTTACTATGATTCAAATAAAATCAGCTTATTTAGTTGGTCAAGATTATAGCCTAAGTAAATAATTTTTTAAAAAAAAACAATATATTTACCATGCTTAAATATTTTATTGAAAAAAATAGTTTGGATCAACAGATCGCGTGAACAACATTAATAATATTTTGAAATAATAATTAAATAATGATTAACTTTATGAGTTTACACTTATCATTTGTCTCCCATGATGTAATTCCATTTGTATTTTTCTTTTCATCGCTTTTATTTGAGTTTGCAATATATTTTTTATACATTACCCTTCTCATCCTAATATCTCTCCTATCATTACATAAAATAATTTAAAACAGTGTTTTTACTATGCATTCATTATTCATGCTTTCACAATAACTTGTTCACTCCACTATTTATTATCAATTGTTTTTCCTTTTGGTCCCTTAAATTTTTTCGATCATTGAACTTTTTTATTTTAATTCAATCCTTTTAAATTCTGTTTTCTATGGTTTTGTGCATTCAAATTTTTATTTATTTATTTTACCTCACTTGCCTCGCATATCATGGGATATTCTTGCAAGCTTTTTTTATATATAATAATTGTGTGGGATATTCTTGCATACTATTAGAAAAACAATATATATATATATATATATATATATATATATATATATATATAAATCATCACGATAATATGAGAAAAAAAAAACTTTATTCAAGAGCAAAAAGATAATGTTGTTTAAATTTTAACCAATAAAACATGAAAGGACTAAATAGGTTTAAAAAAACACTAGTGTAAGTCAATCCGAGCCAACACGATAGACATGTAATCTAAACATTAAAGAGTGAGTTAGTCTGAATTATCCTGACAAATTAACCCACGTTTTCAGTCATGAGGTCGGGATAATTTAATAAAAAAAATTAAGATAACCATAAAGCCAATTAAAAAGAAAAAAAAACAGTTGAACAACAATATCAGAAAAGAAAAAAAGAAAAAAAATGTTAACCCCTATTATGTTTTCAAACTAGTGACCCAGGTCACTGGACCGGAAATACTATATATGGTAAAATCATGAAACCCAATCCATAGGAAATGAAACATTGAAAGATGATTTGAAAATATAAATTAGACAAAAAAAAAATAGCAATTAAAAGAATGAATGTGAAAATCAAAAGAAAAAATAAATTAAAGAGCAATAATAAATTTTTATTTTAAGAGTTAAATTGAAAAAAATAAAAACATTAACAAAAGAAAAAAAAATCAAAAGAATGGGGACAAATTAAAAACAAAAATACACAATTAACTTGGATTGAAGGGTGAAATTAAAAAAAAATAAAAATTTTATAAAAAAATAAGAAACAAATTGAAAACACTAATACATGATAAAAAAAAAATTAACCATGTAGATTTTTTCAATGCTTTCTTTTACAAAAACATAATCTTAAATGTAAATCGAAAAACTTATGAACACATCTAATTAAATCAATCACAAACTATTTTTAAAATAAATAAAAGCCATCAACGATAAATAAAAACATAATTGAAAAAATAAAGAGATAAATATAGATCAAGATATTTAATATCGCAACACGGGTTATTTACCCGGTTGTTTTTAACAATTGTTTTTTATTAAAATCAATTTATAACAAAAATTGACATATACATAGAATTTATTGAATAAAATAAAAGGAAATAATTTTTATACAAGGTTGCACATATTACAAATATTGTAAAAAAATAATTTTTTTATTTTTAAAAATAAATTTAATCTATATAAAAAAAAATTGTAGATGAATAACACTGACCACATAAAATAAAAGTTAAACACATCCAATATAATTAAAAAATAATAGCTATTTTAAAAAGGCTAAATAAACCAACAAAAATCACAAAGAAGGGGTATTAATTAAAACATAATGTAATTTTTTTATATAAAAAAATACATATAAAAAACTTGTATTTTAGAAAAAAAAACTAAAAAATAGAAGAAGAATAAGGCTAGACGTTGTGTGTTTGGCAAGCCAGGTCAAGTATCTAGCCCACCAAGAAAGGGCTCGGGCACAAGCCTGTAAGTTCAGGCCCCCATGCGTGGGCCTTTGATATTTTTTAAAGTTATGTTGTCCCATTCTTTGACAAAAAATAGATGATTTGTCGTCTATCTTGGTAGATGACGCGTTGTCGATCATTTCCCAAAATCCAGCCATTATGGTGGTCGGAAAGACAAAGTTCTTGTTTCTTCAACCAAAAAACCTAATTTCAAACTATTTTTTTTACCCAAAACTCCTAAGAAACACCCTAGAAACCTTGTTAAATCAATTCATGACCTTCAAAAACGTAGAAAACCACCCCAAAACCCATAATCTACCCAAAACAAAAATCTTCCTGGGCCCACATCTATTTTTAGGCATTTTAAAGGTAATAAAACACATAATTTTAACTCCCCTCGTTATATGTAAGCATTTGATACAAAAATAGATTGTTTTAGTGGTTGAAATCGTTGCCTACAAAAACTCTCTCTCTATGCTAGAATTTGCGATCCCTTCTCTCTCCACAAAAAAAGCACTAAAAAAGAGAGGAAATAATGTTTGGTATCAAAATTGAATTTTTTATAACTAAAGGGATTTGTTACCTATTAGTTACAAAATATAGGGGGCTAAAATAAACTTTTCAAGCAAATCTCAAAGGCACCACCTATGTTACATGCTTTTTTCACCTCAGTTCTCTGTTTTTCAATTCAATCATTAAAAAAAAACATGTAATTGAGTGCAAATTTGAGCTCGAAAGGGTTTAATTGTGTAAGAAAACAAATTGAAAATTTAGAAAAAAACAACCTTTTCAACACACAGTGATGATTTGCAAGAAAAATACACAGTAAAATCACTATGGCTTAGTTTTTTTGTTAATTAATTTCTAGCCTCATGATATCTAAACATTATAGAAAGATTCTTACTGGCTAATGTTGTATGTATTGATTATTGTATTCAATATTGTTCAATATAGAGTCTCTTGAAATTAATATTAAAGCCTAGGTTGAAAGTGTCGTTTTTTTGTTATTTATGTATGCAAGACAAGACATTAATGATGCGTTTATAAATATTGCGGTTGTTCTTGTTATGTAGGAAATTAATATTGTAAGACTAGTAATTTCATAAGATACCATGCGCGAGGTGTTTTCTTTCTTAGAAAAAAGAAAAGAGGGAAGAAAATGATATGTATAATTCTATCCAGAAAATTGACGGTCAAGATTGGAGAAGCATATTTCATAATATATACTTGGTTCATGGAGAGTAAATTAAGCGAGTATGAAAATAACAACTGGTGAGATATATTCTTGCCCATCATTAAACAATCCTTTCTTGCTTTAGACGATACTAAAAATCCACCAACATTTTAGTCATCATATTATTCTTTGTCTAGATGATTGTCGAGGGTCCACTAGCTAGATTTGGAATCAACGAGAGTTATTTGATGTCGATTCCGATAATTAGTATCAAAAGCCAAAGACCTCGATTTGTTGACTCACTTTAACTGAGAATTATACTTGGAGATGAGCTAATTAAAGGTGTCCTGTTCAAGTTATATGGTCCGGAATCTTACTCCTTTAATAAACTTGATCGAACGAACTGCTGATCGGATCAAAATATATAAGAAGATTATGGTGACGAAAGGGCTGGCTGACATATGTACACGTTAAGCATAATAAAAACACATGATTCTTGCGAAAATCTTGGCTTTTGTTCCGTTTTCAAGCCTCGTTTTGTTCCTTTGGTAAAGCGTTAGAACTACATACAAACATTTTTAATGTCGATAATGGATGGATCAAGAAACTAGTGCATATTTCCATACGATTTTGTTCTAAGTTGGCCAATCAACCAACACTCGCAAAATTATTAGGGTTTGAACCAGCTAGCTAGCTAGGATCACAATTCCACGTACTCATTAATTTGAACAGAAACCCTAATATCAAGACGACGATTGATTGTAAAATACACACGCGTACATGTGTGTGTGTGTGTGTGTCTACAGTCAAGAAGAAGAACATGGGTCCCCAACAGGTGTCATGTTAACATGTTTCACCCAGATGATAAATTACACAAATAGCGAAACACAGTTAAGAGGAGACAAATGCCAGGACTGTTGTCTCGAAATGATAATGGTAAGGATTCTGCTCCCTTTTTTTTTTCTTTTTTTTTTGTAATCTAGCTTATGATCCGTACAGTCCTTTTGATCCCCATCATATACTAATCAATAATGCTCGGAACGCACAACCAACATTGTAGGGCCAAAACGAAACATCAAGTCCTCATATAAGGTTATGTCTCTCTTCTTGGATATCGCATGCAGAGAAATTAGAAGACATGAAGATCAAAGTCAATCCACGTTGAATAATTTGTAACCCTAGCTAGCTAATCTATGCTTGTATGGCAAACCAACATGAAAAAATATGTAGGAGGTAACATGTTGACAATCATTTTGCAAAATGTCTTGCCGAGTGGAAACGAGGGAATAACGAGGTTGTTAATGGGGTGATTAAATATAGCTCACGACAGCTGGAAAGTAGGGATTTGAACCTAAGATTTGAGATTATATGAGCAGTGGATTGTGTATGGCTCGAGGAATGATATTATAGTATTAATTTAGTGCTAATCTTTTCTCCCTTCTTTCCCTCTTTGTTTGTTTTGTTCTGAAAAATATATATATATAAAAAAAAAAGGTTGCCATGACTCATTGACTTGTACAGGCTCGCCACCTAGGTTCTTTTTGGCATCGAGACCTTCAAATTTGACACGGCAAGAGTGATAATTTTATGGTCCAAAAAAGCATTTAAAAACTGCAAATATTTTAAACCCAAAACAAAAGAGACCTTGTGTGATGAAAACTGACCCTAGCTTGTTCCCTTCTCGTTACGTGTTTATATGGTCGGTGACATAAGAAAGAAGCGTCCGAGTTTTGACTATAATCACTGACTATGACCCATAATTTCCATCTTCATTAGATCGGGACAAAGGATATATATATATATATATATATATATATATATATATATATATATATATATATATATATATATATAGAGGAGAGAACTTGAAAGTTACAATACAAATAAAGCATATCCGCAGGCAAACACAAACGTATATCATATCAAGCCAAAATCATATAGACACACAGAGAGGAAACTACCCCTCCTGCCCATTTTTTTAATATTTATCCATTTGTTTAAGAACTTGTTCCAAGGGAGTACAGCTTTGAATGTTGGGGAGACAGAGCAGAGATAGGGTTGATTTGGTGGTGTACTTTGTTATGAGGGAGCTTGCGAGCTAAGGGGGACTGCGTTTGAGGAGCTGTCATTTCTATCAAATTGTTAATTTTGTTTGGTTTCGAGCCTTTTTTGTATGCTAGGAGACCGACACTAGGGTGCGGCCCTGGCTCAGCCGAACCCCAGGATTCTGCAGCCATGTCTCATCACCCATCCCTTCTTCTCTGTCTCATATAATCTTAATTACTGTTTATATATATGCTTTTAAAATGACCTTTCATCAGAATCACGTTTATCTTGACGCGTGTCCCTCATGCCTTTGGCTCCTCTCTTGGCCTCATCACGAGCTCAAAATTTCATCAATTCTCAACTTAGGGCATTTGTGTTTTCTGAAATTTATTTTTCAGTAAATTATTTTTATGTTTATTTTTCATTAAAAAATTTAATCAAAAAAAAAATATTTTTCAATCAAAGAAAAATTTAACTTGATTTCCAGAAAAATATTTTCATGAAAAATTTAGGCGGAAAACACTTTCCAGAAGTTGTGAAAAATTTAGAAATGTCATATTATTTGCTGATTATATCAAATTTGATCTTCAAAATTTTAATTGCTATATATATTTTATTTTGAATATTTATTTTTCAATTTCATCTCTTAAAATTTAATTTTTATATTAACTTTGGTCCTCATTTTTATAATTGTTATTTGCTTTTCCCTTATCATTTTCTTATTGAAATTTTTTATCTATCAAATTTGATCCTCATTCTTTTGATTGTTACTTATTTTATTTGAAATAATTTATGAAATGTTAATTATTATTATTTTAATTTCTTCATCTTTCATTTTTATTTTATTTTTTAGATTTGATTTCTATTATTTTGATTATTATTTATTTTATTTGAGATAATTTATGAAATTATATTTGTTTTCAATTTCATCCTCATTCAACTTTTTAATTTGTAATATTTGTTCCTCATTATTTTAATAAACTTGAGAAAATAAAACATTAATAAGTTATTTTCCAGCTCATTTTCCATGACATAACCAAACACTGGAAAGTGTTTTCCAACTTATTTTCCATTACACTACTAAACATCGAAAAATAATTCACTTTCCTGAAATTCATTTTCCAAAAAGAAACTACTTTCCAATAAACAAACAGGAACTTATATGTTAGTTAAAAAAACTTGCTATGCTCGTATGGAGAAAGAGAGAAAAGAAGATGCTCGAAATGAAAAATGAAACAAAGGACATATATACATTTATTTTCTACTTATGAGTAAATCCTTATCAATGCTAATCCTTCTTTCGAAACGTCTGCGTGTAAGATTACCTGGTTTAATTTATCATTTAATTTACTAGCTACATATATTCGTCATATCTCTCAAGTTATCTACTACTCGAAGTTGAAATTATGTTACAGATTAAGAAAATATTTGGAAACATGGTTAAAACTATGTTTTAAATAAAAATAATTTTTTTTAATATTTTTAGATTATTTTAATGTGCTGATGTCAAAAATAATTTGAAAAAAATATAAAAATGACACGATCAAAGAGTTGATGTCTTATCTCAAGTGCAGGAGTGTCACAGTAATAAATAACCATAGGGAGGTGAACTATAATAATAATAATAATAATAATAATAATAATAATAATAATAATAATAAAAACAACAATGAAGATGATGATGATGGTGATGATGAGTTAAAGAGGACTTTGAGATGCAAGATAAATGTAAAGATTAAACAATGATAAAAACAAATGTCAAGGTCAGAGGATCCACTAATAGTATTAGAGATAAGTAAAGTGTAAACTCTTTATAAATTATCAACATAATCATATTAATCATCTTATTTACGTAACACCATATTTATAAATTTTATCAGGTATTCATGATGCTAACTTATGTTGACAACAAATCAAGTTCCTCTCATAATAACGATGTCGGTTGAAGACTATGAAGGATCAAGTATTTGATGTACCAAGTGTTATACAACACAAATCTAGATTAACCATTTAACAAGTAAGGTATTAAGAATTAATAAGATAAAAATGATAAGACATGTTAATAGCAAACTTTCTTGGATATAAACATTAAAGTCCATGTTGAGTTTATATTATACTTATCCTAACACCATTAGTGAAACCTTGT
>Ga0325400_1001589_pt1 | contig 18926 bp, 7 predicted proteins | sample PopdelMetagenome_2_FD_205662 | JGI IMG/M metagenome (GOLD analysis project Ga0325400, IMG submission 205662) | Populus deltoides microbial communities from Bellville, Georgia, United States - Xylem-PdKOR-R1 | ecosystem: Host-associated > Plants > Phyllosphere > Stem > Wood/Secondary xylem...
TTAGCCATGAAACTTTGTAGTTTCGAAGGTGGGAAGGAGTTGGAGATGATGGAGTTATCAACTTTTTAGATAGGATTTGAACGTTCATATTGGAATTCTTTTCGAGGTCTATATCAAAACAAGAAATAATCAGAAAAGAAAAGAAGAAAGGTTGAAAAATATTGGCAGCTTAATTTATCTGGCGGAAGAAGAGGGATCATATATATATATATTTGAAATCCTTTCACCCCAAATACACAATTTACTGTAACATCTCAATATTAAATATCAATTGATGTTCAATAATGTAAATTAATTCGTCTTGGGTTTTTTTATTATTTAATTTTCAGTTGAGATTATATTATTACATACGTCAGTTTATTTATAAAAGGCAAGAAACTGAATAACCGAATCTATGCAATGCCGTTAGAGAATTTCTTTAATTAGTTGTTTACGCATAACTGCCTATATAAAAAGACCAATGACTGGGACGGAAAGAGAGTGGACTGTATCGATAAGGAACGTCAGTGATGCAGTCGCCATTTAAGCAAGAGATTTCAGGAGCATTGGCCCGACCTCATAAACAATTCAGATTATTGGATTACCAAATTAATTCAAAAATCTAATTAAGCTAATTCTTTTTTAAAATAAAAATATTTTTTTAAAATTAATTTTAACTCGGATGGTTTTAAATCAATTTTGACTAGGTCACTAATTAATTTATTATGTAACCCAAGTTTAATCAAATTAATGTTAAAATTAATTTAAATTAAAATCTTGTTGAATGAGGTTCTAAATAATAAATTTATCAAATTTATATGTGAGCTGAAATTGAGCTTAATAATTATAATTATAATTAAGAGAAAGAAGGTGGCTATGTTCACATTGATAGGTCAAGAATTGAGTATGAAGTGAGTGTTTGAGAGTGTGACACTAGTTGTTTTTTAAAGTGTTTTTTATTTATAAATATATTAAAATAATATATATTTTTTTGTTTTTTAAAATTATTTTAAAATCAATACAACCATAACAATATATTTAGAAAAAGAAAAGTAAAAAACAACACGGGCAATATGAACAGAGCTGCTCATGTCAGGCAGCAGAAGAGAAGCTCAAACTGGCAAGTAGCCAAAACATTGAAAACCTTTCTGGACACTGAAATGCTGTATTGGCCTTCATTAGTTCCATTATTTTGCTGAAATATTGTTACGGTATCACCTACCTTGACACCTTTATCCCTCACAAAACTAAGCCACTCCCCGGTGATTACAGGTTTTGGATACCCTCCAGAACGAAGGGATAGCTTAAAGCTCCACGGTTTACCAAGAGTGTCGATTGCTTGGAACTCAATTTGATTTGAACCTTCAGGCACTCGGAAAAAGTGTAGACAACTTACAGGAATGCTCAGTCTATTCTCTAAGTCAGTCCGAGACAAACTTTTTGAGAAGATCTTAAATGGTGGTTCCGCTGTTGTGACTGAAAGAGAATAATGAGGTAATAAGTAGTCAAATTATGCCAGATTTCGAGAAGTTAAACTAGAATTGGAAGTTGAAAAATGCATGATGAAAAAAGGGTTTGATAAAACTTTAAAAGTTATTTTGAAAATCAAAAGTAGAAAAATACAAAACGAAGTTCTTGAGTTTTTGAATATTTTATAAAATAAAAGCTTTTTTATATTTATACATTATATAAAAAACTGCCGCCACAACTAAAAACTATAACTTTTCTGAACACATACTACAAAACTCAAATGATTAAGGATGAAAACCGATCAAATTAATAGATAATTTAATTATTAGAATGATTCGTCTTGGATAAAACTGGGCTCAGTCCTTGTCTAGTTTTAACCGAAGCCCGTTCATCAGCCTAGTAAACTGTAAGTGGACCTTCTTGATACCTGGGCTTGTTCTTTGTAATGGTAGTTGATGGGCGGAGTCTTAAAGTCCATCACCAATAAATCTCATGTGCCCAATTCTATATTCATACGTGAACCGTTTTTCTCCTACTCCAAAACCTAACCTTACCATGTACCTCTACAGCCTTACTCACCAACGAGCCACCGGAATCATCTCAGCCATAAACGGAAACTTCTCTGGCGGCCAAGCACAAGAAATCATAGTCGCTCGCAGCAAAGTCCTCGATCTTCTCCGCCCTGACGAGAACGGTAAGCGCTAAATAGTTCTCTCTGTTGAATTTTTCGGTGCTATTCGCTCAATAGCTCAGTTTAGACTAACTGGTGCTCAGAAAGATTGTATTGTTGTTGGTTCTGATTCGGTTAGGATTGCAATTTTAGAATATAATAAGGAGAGAAATGTCTTTGGGTTTTTTTTTGATAGCTTCATCTGACTTGGCAACACTGTTGAAGGTGTATTCTGGAGCTTGGATTGTTTTATTAATGTGTTAATTGCATGATTAAATTGTAAATGTGTGATGGTAAAGGTTTGTGAGTAAATTAGTGAACAATGTGCGTGTGATGCATGAATTTTAATTTAGTACGAGTCAGAATAAATAACAATATATATATATATATATATATATATATATATTTTGCATGTATATGAGCATTAAAAACTTTGGCCTAAAATAAATGTTTCACTGGGCCTATATGCATACCTTTTCAAATAAACGATGGTGAGAATTTATCAAATGACAAGAACTCGGAATATTCATGGCAAGAGCTCAGAGCTCAGAATATTCTAAGCATGTGAATAAATTTAGAAAAACACAAGTAGTAATTTTTCATCTTAAAGAATGTGGATTTTTTGTTAAGCACAACTAATTCAGTGCTCAAATATGTGGAACCAATATCAATTTTGGGATTTATAGTTTTTTTATATTTTTAGGTGGCAACTCCAATTCTTTTATCTTCTCTACATTTTCCGAACCCAGTAATCCAAATTCTCGAGCCATTGCGATGTCCAACTAGGTACGACAAGTTTAAATTGCGATGGTAAGAGAAAAGGAGACATGGAGGAGGCAAAAAAAAAAAAAAAAAAACTAAATTCTCATCACCTTAAAATTTAATTCTCAACAAATTAAATGTTAAATAATAAAATTAAAAAAAATCCAACATACAAAAAAATAAAATAGTAGCAATTATAAGTAAAAAAAAAACTTGAGCCTACTTGGGTTAACCCGTCAAACCTATAGGTCAAATTATGAGATCAAGATAACATGATAAAAAAAAAAGATAATGATGAAATATAATTTTTTTAAAAGCCAATGTTAAATTATGAGATGAAAACAAGATTAAGTCTAAAAAAAATTGATGCCAATCCTTGTTAGCTTATGAAACTCGTTGCCGGCCTATTTAATTGGAAGCATCAAATATGAAAAAATCATAAAAATTAATTCTTAACAAATCAAATATTGAAGGATGAAAATAAATAAAAATTAATAACATATAAGAATCTCAAGAAACAAAAGTAACTAAAAGGAAAAAAGAAAAGACGTGAGCCTACTTGGGTTAACTTATCAAACTCACGGGCCATGTCATAAGACCATGATAACCATATAAAAAACACAAAGAAAATCATGAAACATGTCGCAAGTGTGCGGCGCCGCGGCGATCGCCCTCCACACTCAATAGTGTGTGTTGTCTGGAAAATATAGGGAGACAAGGAATTTTTGTTTTTTTATTAGTGAAAAAAAAGAATGGGAGTCGTCACCTAATATTATGGTCACTAGGAACCCTAACTGGTTTCAGAGATCGGGTATGGAGACTGGTTGCGTAAAGGGAAGGTATTAGCACCCCAAATACACTCTACCTAAGATAAGCTATATTGTTTTATTTGTCTGATCAAAATCTAAGGTTTGGTCGCATTTTCTAATTGTTGGTCTTGTCTGTCTAAAATTCAAGAAAAGCGCTCCTAAAAAAAGAGGTTCTTATCTTAATGGGGTAAAACCTAACCGTTCTATTATCAAATAAAAAAACTATCTTTTTAATATCGAGAGTACGTTTTATGTATAAATTCGCAATCTCGGATATTAAAAGAAAACAAAATAATTTTCTTGGATTTTTTGAAATATTGGCCAAGTTCTCGTGACTTTAATAAACTGGTTATTAAAGCCAAAATGCATGCTAAAACCTTTTTTTTTTTGAAGTTTTCTTTGTTGTATGAAAATACGATATGAGTTTTTTTTATTTTTAGAGACTTGGTCGTATGCATGAAAATAAAAACATGTTTTTTTTTAATGTTTTGACGAAAACCGGGTATTTTAATACCGGATGTATATTTTTATTATGTAAAAATACAAATCAATTTTAAGCAAAATTTAGTAGAAAAATACGCGGAAGAGTTACAAATTTTCAAAAATATTTTTTTTGGGACCCGGCCCACTCATTTTGGACTGGGCCGGACAATGAACAGTGGAGCACTCTCCACTGTTCACGCAGAACAGTGGAGACAGTGCAGCGAGGAAGAAGAAGAAGATGGAAGAAGGGCGGACCTGCGGTGGCTTCGAGGCTGTGCTGCTAGCGGTTGCTGACCGGAGAACGGCTTGGACGGTGGTCGGCTTTTCTTCTTCTTATTTGCGTTTTTTTTCTTTTGCTTTGTTCTCCTCTATTTCGGTTTTTTTAGTGTTTCTTCTTTTGTTTCTCACGGTACAAGGGCTGTTATTAATGACGGGGAGGATGGTGGCAGCTGGCGGTGGCGCTGGTGGCGGCTATGCTTACAGCAACCGGTGGTTCCTCCTCCTTTCTCTCCTTATTTGTTTTCACTTCCAAGACTTGGCAATGGCGTTGGTGGTGCTGCTGTTGCTCTTCTTGTTCGTGTAAAGGCGCATGCTTCTTCTTCTTGTTCACGGGTGTTACAGTAAGGAGAGGAAGGTGGTGAGAGGCTGGCGGCGGCGCTGCTCCAAACGGTGGAGAGAGAGGAGCACCTGCTGGGAACCCGAAAATCCTCCCCTGTTTCTGCTTCTTTCCCGCTTGCTTCCCTCTTTTCTCAAAAAATCTCCCCCTATCTATTTTCTCTCATCTGTTCTATTTCTCTTATCCCTCCTTTTTTTTTTCTTCTCTTCTATCTTGCCTCTGGTTTCTATTCCTTTCTCCCTTCTCTCATCTCGCTTCACTCTCTGTCACTGCTCTTCCTCTATTTTTGGACGATGATGGTGCTGTCGGTGGTGGCTGGGAGGAGCGATGGAGGTACTGGTGGAGGTGCAACGGTGGCTCTTCTCCTCCCTCTTCGGTCTTGTTCTTTCACTCTCCTTTCCCCCTTCTCTTCCTTTTTCTTTTGTTTTGCCCGAGCTCCTCTCCTCTCAAATAAACTCTCCCCCTTCTTTTCTGTTCTCCCTCCCTTCTATTTATAAGCGGGAAGATAAGGTGCCCCCCTGCTCTATCCCATCGTGGTGCAGGGGGGGAACGGGCTGCCTTACCTCTGCAGGGTAAGGTGGCCGGTTGTGTTTGCAGGGCATGGTGTCCCTCTCTTTTATTGTCACGTTGGCAGGGTATGGTTGTGTGGATATGGGTTTTGACAGAGTTTTATGAAGTGGAAGGGAGAGAAAGTGAGTGGGAAAAACATTTTCAAAAATCTTTTTCTTCCTTGCCTTTGCATGCGCAGGGAAGAAGAAGATGCACCGTGCCGTTCAAAACGGCATCATGCAGTTTTTTTTTTTGAAGAATAGGAAAAAAATTTTGGGAGTGACCCAAAAATGAGTCATGACAAAACATATCTTTTTTTTTTAAATCAACGTCGAGTAATAAGAGTAAAAAAGAAAACAAGTAAATAAAAAAGATGGGAACCCATGTTAACCCATAAAACTTGTGACTCGGGTCATTTGATTAAAAACATCAAATATCAAAAAACTATGAAGTCTAAACTTTAAAAAATATAATGTCAAACGATGAAATTGAAAAAGAAACATTCAATTACAAAAAAATTTAAAAATCAAATTTTGAAAAAAAAAGGATGGGTAATTTTGGATTGAAGGGCTGAATTAATAAGAAAAACCAATTTTACAAAAGAATTGAAAGAAAAAACATCCAAAAGGTAAGGAAAAATTTTTAATTATTTTTTAGAAAAAAATAAATATTTTGATTAAATGATAGAAAGGCAAAAATTAAAAGTTTATAAAAAATTCCAAAAACAGAAAAACATTAAACAAACTCACACCATCATTAACTTTAACTTGCATCAGTTAGTGTCACTCAACAACCCACCATCATTAACTTGCATCAATTAGTGTCACTCAACAACCCACGTAAATAAGGTTTTTTAGGATCTATTTAGAAACACGATTTAAATTTTTAAATTTTTTTTGTTAATTTTTTTTTATATATTTTTATATATTAATTTTAAAAATAATTTTAAAAAAATAAAAAATATCATTTTAATATATTTCTAAATAAAATATACTTTAAATTATAATACCAAACAAGTTTTAATATCTTCAACACGAGACCGCCCAAAAATAAACAGAAGCCCGATTTGTTAATAAGGCCTTTAGCTTTTATATCATACAGAAAATAATAAGCATTTTACCTTCAAGTCCTTCCATGGCTGGGTTTCCCAAGGCACTAAATTTATGGTGGCTATAGTAAAAAATAGGGTGATAAACAGTCATGTAAATGAAGTTTATAAAAAAACTAAATATTTTGATTAAATGATGGAAAGGAAAACACCTTAAAGTTTATAAAAAAAAAATACGAAAAAATAAAGAAAAAAAAAACTAGAATCAAATTTAAAAAATAAAAAACTTAGATTAAAAAATTAAATTGAAAAACAAAACAAAAATTTATAAAAAAACCAACAACAAAAATAAGAGTTCAAATCACAAATAAAAAGAATAAGGATTAATACTCAAATATCCCAACAAAGAAGATCAAGGGATGAGTAAGAACAGAGAAAAAATAGCTCCAGCAAAAATCTACCCAGAAACATCGAACACGTGTATCTAGTAGAGGTTAATGATACAGCAGAAAATAACAAATCTTTTTATCCTTTACTTTCATCTGCATAAAAAATACACATATTCTAATATTTTCAGACTTGTGTTTTTTCTTGAAAGATAGCCAAGATTAATACTGGAATTAAAAGAAGATAACTCTGCAGAGAGCATACTTAAGCAGTTGATAGACATGACACAACCATAGCAATATGTTTAGCGAAAGAAAAATAAAAACAACACGGGCAATATGAACAACAGAGCTGCTCACGTCAGGCAGCAGAAGAGAAGCTCATTCCAAATTAGCCAAAACATTGAAAATCTTTCTGGACACTGAAATGCTGTATTGGCCTTCATTAGTTCCATTATTTTGCTGAAATATTGTTACGGTATCACCTACCTTGACACCTTTATCCCTCACAAAACTAAGCCACTCCCCGGTGATTACAGGTTTTGGATACCCTCCAGAACGAAGGGATAGCTTAAAGCTCCACGGTTTACCAAGAGTGTCGATTGCTTGGAACTCAATTTGATTTGAACCTTCAGGCACTCGGAAAAAGTGTAGACAACTTACAGGAATGCTCAGTCTATTCTCTAAGTCAGTCCGAGACAAACTTTTTGAGAAGATCTTAAATGGTGGTTCCGCTGTTGTGACTGAAAGAGAATAATGAGGTAATAAGTAGTCAAGTTATGCCAAATTTCGAGAAGTTAAACTAGAATTGGAAGTTGAAAAATGCAAGATGAAACATTGTTTTTTTTTATCAAAAAAATTAGGATATTCCTTAGATTACATTACCTGAAAAATGCCTATTTTTAATTAAAAAAAAACATTTTTAACCATTCATTTTCCACCAATGAAAAAGAAATGAAAAAAAGAAAGAGAAGCCAGTAGACTTTAACATCACATTGATATTAGGACTTTCATTTCGTTGTGATAAGAACAGAAGTTCTGCACAAACAAGAATTATAGGAGAATGGGGTCCGATTAAGCTTGGCTCTAGTGATTAAATTGGTATCTCTACACGTGCATTTGGGGGTGTTTAAATGTATTATCTGACTCAACCTAATAAATATGGATATTACAAATAAAAAAAAATTAAGAAACATGGGTTGTGCGGACAGTCAAGATTTTTTAAACCTGATCAATCCGACCCAGCTCGTATACCTTATATTTCTTTTGTATTTATATTTAATAGTTTGTGGATTGAATAATTATTATTATTTTATTTAGAAATGTATCGACTTTAAAGTTTTTATTAGTGGACTTCCTATTAGATTCCTTTAGCGTAACAAAAATGAGCTTGTTTCTTCGCTGGAGAGGAAGATGGAGATAACTAGAATTTAATGGTGGTGTAAAGTATGAAAATTAGAACTAACATTAGGGGTATCATGACACCTATATTTTATACTACAAGTCCACTTCTAAATACGAACTAATAAAAATTAATAATATAAGCTCAACATGTAAATATATGTAATATTCACAAGAAATTTTAGCCTAATCCAATATATCCAACCCACCCAGGTTCAAAACAAAACTAAATTAGTCGGGTTTAGAATTTATAAAATATAAAAAATCAGATTGGATATAATTATAAACTCAAACCCAAACTAATTATATTCTAGTACACTCAAATACCATGCCATAATTCCTCACGTGTCTTGTTAGACTATTTATCTAAAAAGAAATGAGAATACAATTTATGTTCTAACTTCTAGCACGTGATTCTTAACTCAATACTGACTAGTTTGTCACTTTAACTCAAAATGACATGTAGTTTAGGAGGTTAATAAAATTGAAAGCCCACCATGCAGCTCCACCGCTTCCCTTTTCCCCATGACAGATGACAAGAAGAGGTGTCTGTAGGGATAATAACCAAATCTTATGCAAGTCTGTCTTCAATTATTCAAATAAAAATGAGCATGGAGCCGTTTTTTATACATGGAGATGGAGGTAAGTATAGGTGGATTAAATTGTTTTACTTTTAGGGTATAATAATGAATATGGTATCGTTTGAATTTATATATATATATATATATATATATATATATTGAAAACAATGAATTAATGCACTTCTAAGGTCTAGCTGTTTTAAAAAACAGCTAAACTGATTTAATAAAATGGTCAGACCATTTCTCAAAATAGTCAGACTATTTCTCAAAATAGTTAGACTATTTTGGCTATTGTCCCTATTATAACCCAACGGTGTGCAGGAAGAGAGAAAATATCATTTTCATTTCTTTTTCCTTTCACCTTGAAAGGCTATAAAGTAAGCTTTAGGAGTGAAAAGAGAGGGTTTTGAAAGATAAAAAAACACATCCATACTAGAAATTAAGAAAGATAAAAGAAAGGGAAAATTAAGATAGATAGAGAGAGAGAGTGTGTGTGAAGAAAGATGAGGAAAAAGAGAGAAGCCTTGGAAAATTTCAACTGGTTGATTTTCGAAATACATCTTGTAACCAAGTAAGATGTTTGGAACCCCTCTATATCAATTTGAACAAGAGTTAATTGATTTTGAGTAAAACCTAGCAAAAAATTGAATTATGGTTCTTGTGATGAAATTGGAGGGAAAAGTGGATTTCTTTGAAATTGAGTTTCTAGGATTCTTGTAGGATGTAATAAGAGTGGAAACATGTTGAAATAACAGAGAAATGATTTTGATTGAGTTGAATTAATAAAATGATGAAGTGTTGAATGGTTGGGCCAAAAAGGATGAAATTAAAAATTGTTTGAGAAAATTGTAAATTTTATGGAATTGTAAAAAATTAATAAGAGTTGAAGGAATCATGAATTTGTTTGTAATTAATGATTAGAATGTATTGATGAAAAACCTGAATATAATAGAATTATAACAAATGGTACAATAAATAAGGAGTATGTTGTAATATGATAATAATACTTAATTAGAAAACATGTCAACACAGAGGAGACCGTTGAGGTGATTCAAAGAGCTGGTGGAGCCGTTTATAGTCAGACAGTAGGTAGGTACTCCGTAACTTATGGTACTTTTCCTTATAATTCTCTGAAAATTTTACTTATGAATTAGTTATCCATGAAAATGTGAATAGTGATATTGATAGTGTATATGGAAAGAAAGATATGTAAGTTGAGAGAATTATTTGGTATTCATTAAGGAATACCGGATTATTGGCTTCCGAATAGAAATGCTAGAATGATTAGCAATTAAGGTGGGTTTGCCAGAGAAACTGGTTTTCGTGAGGAATATTGAATCATTGTTTTTCAAATGTGAATGCCGGATCAATTGATAATTAAGATGGATATGTTGAAATAATGAGTACTCAAGAGAGTATTGAATTGTTGGCTTGGATAAGGAAATGTTGGAACAATTATTTGAGTTATAATATTACAAAATTTGTTTACGGTTGATTAAATTTATGTAAAAAGAAAATTGGATAATAATAAAAAATGAATTAAAATATTGCCTAGATAAAAAGTTGGTTATTTCATTTAAGTGTTGAATGAGATATTAACTTGTGACTTAGTATAACTTATTGACTTTGTTACAGGTAACTCGGGGGTTCGCCGGGAGTAATGATTAGTTGTTGCTTTTGTGTAGATTTAGGAAATTGTGGATTATTAGTTGTAACGTGGACTGTAATTTTGGATCCTCTATTTTGAAATATAGTTCACATATCCTCAAATTAAACTACCAATTATCGTCGACTAATTGAGGTGATATAATGTATTTATTATTTAAAACCTATATATGCTAATGTCTTGCATGATTATTATATTTGTCATTGTAATTTGAGTAGTAACTATATATATATATATATATATATATATATATATATATATATATATATATATATATATGCACTTAATCAAGTGTTCGTTGATGTGGAGTTTATTGTAAATGTTTTGATGTTTTTGTTATCATGATAGATGTGAAAATAATAAATGCCTTAGTGACATGAATTGAAGAGAACAAATTATGAAATGATGGATACAAAAAGATGAGATTCAGGATGAATGAATCAGAAATGAGGTGATGAGTTTGTGGTGTTTGTGATTATAAAGTGTTATTATATGTGATATGATTTTGATATCGATACTTGGGATGACCCAAATATAAAGGAAACTCAGTTGAAATTTTAGTAGAATATTAATAAGTTAGAAATATGGATAACGTTATATTGATCTTGTCGACCAATTGCACTATCAAATAAACCAGTTGACCGTTTCATCGACCAGTAAAAAAAATTACATTGTTTTCAGACTTAATATAAAGGAATTTATAGCCAGATATTGGGGATGTTACATCTTTAACCAAGAAATCAATATTAGATAAAGAACCCTTCAAATTGCAGAATTCGCACATGTTTAAAGAGGTTGCACAAATATATATAGAATTTATTATCAACAATAAAAGAAGAAAAAAATCAGTGGAATATTTGTGTGAAGGTTGAATAGGAATCTCTTTGGTTAATCAACCTAATGAAATACTGGAATAATCAGCTAAACAAATGACTTTTATTTGGACAAATCATGAACTAACAGGAAACTGGGCTAGGAAGTGGTTACATTCAAATATGAAAATTCTCTTGAGTAACCCAAATAAGCTGCAAACAACTGCGAAGACCGCTTCTACAACATTTCTAGCATTGCAAGAACTCAACAAGGGGTTCAATTTGAGAATCTAAATCAGCATCCAAAATTACTGGATTTGATGGGAAAAGCTTCCACGGATGGTGATGCATTATGCTGTTTTGACAAGGAGTTGGAGTTTAGGGTCGAGGTTGTCTTCTACAATGCAATGGAGTATTTGAGGCCACTTTCCAATTAATTGTACTATGAGGGATGCGGCTGCCCCAATGTTGTAAGATTTATTAAAGTACTGGATTTGTTTTTAAATGCAAATAGTCTTGCCACCGATAGGAGTAGTATGTGTTGTGCAAAACCCAAGCAAACCAAATAGCAACACAAATAAAAGGGACACAAAATATAACATTGTTCGGCAAAGCCTATCAAAATAGAGATCAGCAAAGCCTATTCCACAAAACTTCATTATCAAAATAGAGATTACACTCACATACCTAACTACCCAAAACCCGGTTAGATCCAAGCAACCTCCACTACATGACTACTAGGCCTTATAAACTACTATTGGGTAAAACTAGACGAGAGGGCAACCCTTTCACAAAACCCCCCATGGGGCGCACCAGAGAATTCTACTATCAGGATTTGTGGTTGCCACTACACACCATAAATATTGGAGGCACACATAAACTACCCACAACACATTCTATTTATACTAGCAATAAAGTCCTTGTTTCATTAGAAAACATACTTCAAGTCCAACTTTAACAAGAAAAGTCCTTATCCTAAAAAAAATATATCAACACATTACATTCTTGTTTAGGACATCACACCATGCAATTACCAATCTATCCTAAACCAATCCACCAATTTAAGCCACAACTCAAGAGTAAGATATAAGTTTAGCATAAAATTTATGACATTACTGATAACAAGGTACATAATTAAAACCCATCAGATGAACTGTTTCAGTGCAATCAAACAAATTACATGTTATACTTGCATAATGTTTGGCTGAAAATCAATATCATAGCTTGATCAACATGTCTGGTGGGAATTTTGGTAGACCATCCAGGTCTTAGAAGGTATCAAGAGTCATTGATGCATACTTAAGAAGATAATGTTGTCATAGTTCTTGCAATATATACTTATTACTTGTATTTTATACCTCTATAACATAAGTAGATTGGTTGATAAAACCAGAACGTGAAGAACTCAGCTATGATTATCATCCTTTCTAAAGTTGGGTACATAAGTCACTGAAGATTCTCTGTTGTTTTCTGGCTTTCAGTTTGACAATGACTTCTAGCAGGGAAGGGGTACTAGTTTTTATTTTGTCCAGTGGGCTGAGTTTGAGAATTTTGATTTGGGAGATTTACGCTTCTAATGGCTGGTATTCGTGGCTAACCTTTTGGGGCAGATGGTGCAATTCGGGATTCAATATCAAGTTGCCTCTAGTATGAATGCAAAACAATTTGGTTCAGAATAGCATTCAGTAAAATACTCTACAGCCAATTCATTTCAACACATGCACAGTTGAAAACATTGCCTAAGTTAGGAAAACGATTTGATTCAGAATAGCATTCAGTAAAATACTCTACAGCCAATTCATTTCAACACATGCACAGTTGAAAACATTACCTATGTTAGGAAAACAATTTGGTTCAGAATTGCAATCAGTAAAATACTCTACAGCGAATTCATTTCAACACATGCACAGTTGAAGACATTACCTGTGTTAGGAAGTGGCTCACAACCATGATCTACAGGATCATGACTATTCAAAGAGTGCTCCTTATTCCCGGTATGCATTTGTTCTTCCTGGATTCTATCACCAAGACCCACAACTTCACCAATCAATCCCATAGATCCAGAGTCCTCTTCCATCTTGTCATCACCATGAAACGTTGCTGTCCAGAAAGGCAACCAAAATAAGGTAAATAAACAGCCCTTAACTTTTAAGATAGTATATCCACATGTATCTAAAAGAACATCAAGTTGTGCACCATTTCATGGAATTAGAATCAAATTCAACAGGGAAATGATGACATAGAACCTCTCGAACCAAGATCAAACACACATCTTCCTTAAATTCACTAGGAGCAATTACTGCTAATCAAGATCTGCTATAAACTCATCAAAATCTCTCATCTAACTGCCTAACCCAGAACTCCCAACTTGGCATCTAAGACTACAAAACTCATGCAACCCCCAGGACTGACAAAAAACCTCTTATGAATTAGTTCATAAACATCGCTGGTATAACGAAAAGGTTACGATTAAGACCATAATTTTTTCGATTTATACCAGGGAAGTATTTTTGTAAGTCTATAATAGATAGGAACCCTAAAACAGCTTATAGAATTAACATATTCTGAATTTTTGAAACGGAAAGAGAAATTACCGAGCGTGCTGTTCTGAGAATCCGACATGTCGGCAGTCTCCAATTCTTATCAGCTGGTTCTCAAATTCTGAGGTTTTTGATGTAATGGTTTTGCCATTCATCTTTCCCAGTTTTAAAAATTATTTAACTTTTTTCCAAAGTGATTCCTTTGTCTTTTTTATGACGTCATTAAAAATTGTTTTATCCAACGTGGACCTATGAATAGCTGGGAGGAAAAAAAACCGAAAAATAATAGAACTTAAAAAATAAAATAAAAAAATAACTGCAAATTTAAACTAAAATAACCTAGAAAAAAAAAGATTTAATTTATTTTTATTTTAAAAGTTTAAAATTAATTGAACTAAGTCACACAGTTCAAATAAATTTACACCAAGTTAAAAACCATAAATATAAATATTAAAAAAATTTCTACCCTTTATCACACCCTTATAATAATAATTATTTTTAAAAATATTTTTTATTTAAAAATTTATTAAAATAATATATTTTTATTTTATAAAGTTTTTTAATTAAAACAATTAAAAAACAACAAATAAAATAATTTAAAGCAAAAATATTCTAATTTTTTAAACAACACAGTCACATCACGACACCAAACTAAATACTATTTTAATTTCATGTAGTATTTAGTATTGTGATAATAATTATTTTTTAAAATATTTTTTATTTTAAAAATATATTAAAATAATATATTTTTAAAAATTTTTTGTTACACCTAAACGATTAAAAAATAAAATTGTTTTTGCTAATTTGTATAAATTGCAATAAATAAAAGAAAGTGATAAATTGCGTAAAACTTGTAAAGAAATTGTATATATAGGCAACCCTTGTTTTTAGCGGCTAATTTGCTAAAAAAACGCATAACAAACAATTATTGTTCTGAATTAAACTATACATGACTGTTTATTAGTAGTATAAACACCTTCATATCAATCTTTCTCGGAGCTTATGGTTTTGCACGCACTACAAGTAATAAGTAGGAGCTCGAAAAGGATGGTATCTTTCCATCTTTCTTAGAATTTTTCTCGTGCGTCTAAGATGTTAGTAATTTTTATTAAAAAATATATTAAAATAATATTTTTTATTTTTTAAAAATTATTTTTAATACCAGCATATTAAAATAATCTAAAAATATATTAATTTGAAATAAAAAAATAAAAAATTTTATTTTTTTTAAAATATAAAAATAAACTGGTCAGAAAATTTTGTTGCCGTTGAAATTGCATCCTTGCATGTGCTCACAACTTTGGAATAAGATTGGGAATTAAAAAGAATATCAGCTTCCTGTGGGTTTGTGGTATACTGAGGAGCACCAGCAGAAAAGGTAAAGGCACTGCTTTATGTGCTGCCATTCGTGAAGGAATTATATGTAAAAGGCATCTTTTTACAGGTGTCACAGCTAACGTGGTTCTTTCTATTTGGAGAGGAAAGCATGTGGAAAAGAAAATCATGGATGCTCAATTCATGGCAGATTGGTGATCTTTTGATTAGGGGTTCAACAACAATAATGAAATTGATTCGGGCCTCAACAACAATATCTTTTCGTGCCCAACTCTAAGTTTGTTAGGATTTTGGACAATTAAGAAGCTGAATCTTGAGTTAATTAAGGATGAAATCGAGCACTTACAATTTAGTTCTTGATTTTTAATTTTTTCCAATTGAATTTGCCTCTAATCTTATTTATCTTTCAATTACATCCTTAATTGAATTAATTTAGACCTCCAGGTCAATATTCTTGTTACAAATTCATCACTAGTTCCCAATATTATGTAATTTTAACAAATCTAACTCTCAAAAATTCATCTCTTGTTCCCAATATTATACAATTTTAACAAATCTAATTCTCAATTCTAATTTTCTTCTACAATTACACCTTTCATTGATTTCTAACTTGGCTATTTGTTTCAAAATCATTCTTAAATTTTAAATTTCTTTCATTCTTAGCCAAATTAAATCAGTTTAAGTTTTTTTTCAATTTCCTCTTAAATTCAAATCTCTATTATGACCCAAAAATATTATCAAACTTTTTTTTGCTTATGATACTTAATTACCGGTCCAATTTCAAACCCCAACTATTTTTTTTTATTTTTGTATCTTGTATTTTTTATGATTTTTGAGATTTTTTACACATAGAAATTAAATAAAATAAAGAAAATAACAAAATGATTAAAATTAACTAAAATTACTAAAAAAACATAATCTCTTATAAATTTTTCTATTTTTTTCTTCAAAAATATAAAAACTAGTGGGTTAAAAATTAAGTTCCCACATGATATATAAATTCGTAACGAAAAGGATGTTCTGGAAACGCGCTTTGCTTACATGCCATTGGTAAGTGTGACCATTTTCCATTCCTAGCTTGATAAATAGCTTATCCTGTCCCTTTCTCAATTCCTCTGAGTTTTCACTGTTTTGTCTAATTTTTATCTCAAAAGTTATTGGTTATTTGAAATTGTGGTAGTGGTTGTTTTTTAAATTGTTTTTTATTTAAAAACATATTAAAATAATTTTTTTAAACTTTTTAAAAATTATTTTTAATATCAGCATATCAAAATGATATGAAAACACTAAAAATTATTTTAAAATAACAAAAAAAATAAAAAAGTTAAATTTTTTTTAAAAATACTTCTGAACACAAAAACAAACAAGTTGTTAATCTTCTTCCGTTTAGATCCATACTCCTAAGCAAACTTGAGTCCAGTAATGAACTTTTGTTTGTCATTCTGGAGGATTAATTGTGTGGTCAATTCAAAAACTTATTGTTAATATGCTACCATATGAGATGAATAAGGACGCGTTATAATCGATTTTCAAAATATAGCCTTCTTCTGGAAGGAGAACTTGAAAGGCCTTGTTGGGATCTTGACATATTCTCTTCCATTATCCTTTCCATTCCTTGTCTTTGTTTTTCCATGAAGATATTTTCTTATTGGGAGGTGCTGTTTTATATTATTTCTTATTGCTATCAACGCATTTTTGAAGCACGCCTAATTACCTTTCCATATTTCTTTTATTGCCTATAACCTAAATGACGTAATGTTTTCATTGTGTATTGTCTTTACTGTTCATCATTTTACATTTTATTATAGATGAATTGTGTTAATTCTCAAATATTTTTTTAATATATTTTTAAATAAAAACCACATTAAAAAAAACCACGATCATTCTCTGACACCCACTGAGTTCGACAAAGCAGCAAATGGCAACCGGTATTGCTGACGACCGGACCGACAACAGCCAGTAATCATCTCCCTGAGGTAGAGGACACTGCCCAAAATATATAAACACAACGCCTTTTATATGTCTAGTCACCGCTCACAGCCAGTTTTCTGTGACCGCATGACCAAAAGTTCTCTGATCAACAGGCGTGCGTCCCCATAGTCGTCTTGTTATTATTTTTTTAATTTTCAATCGGTAAAAGGCAGTCTTTTTTTATTCATTGACTTGCTTTCTTGTAATTGTCCTCCACTGTGTTAGTCTTCTTGCATTATTTTTTTTCTTCATAAGTGACATGAATTGCTCGACTCTTTCTTTTTGTTTTGATTATTTTTCCAGTATATATGTGGTCCGTGAAAGGCCAGTCCTTTTTGACTAAGGGCTCGTAAAATTTTCTATGGTTACGCGTTCTTTCGCAGCTCTTTCCTTCTGCATTATTTATTTTTGGGTGGTAAAAGTTGAGCCTTCATAATAAACAAGGTCGGCATTACTCCTAACTTTCCAAAAGTTTAGGTTGCTAAGGGAAGAGAAAAGAAGACATGGAGAGCGTTGCATCTGGTTCTTTCCTTTCCATTTCAAATAAGATTCAGATTCTCAAATAAAGAAAAATATGATGATGTCTTGGCTGTTTTCTGCTTTCCTGTAGGCGATGGATCTAGCTACCTCAATACGTTTTAATTTGGCAACGACGGCCTATATATTATCCAAATAACACACACACACACACACAGTTTTGACAATTGTTGTTATATCTAGCTTATATCCATTTATTGTTGATTTCTGATGATGCAGAAACTGTAGACAGTACTTTAATCGTCAATGGCACAAGCAGCTCCCAAGAAAAAACAGAAATTAGCGGTAAATTCTTCGTTTATGTATTTTACTTTTAAGAAAATCAGTTGCGCACACATTTGCTAAATAATTTTTATTAGCGGTAAATTCAATTGTCTAACAAAAAGCATAACGGGCATTACTACTCTCTAAAACAGCGACTTATTCCTGGAGCCACAGCCCAGAAAGAGATCACGCCGCCGCAAGTAGGATTCAAAAACACTACAGAGGTTTTCGGACCAGACGAAACCTAGCAGACAGTGTAATTGCGGCTGAGTTACTATGGTTTGTGTCTTGTAGATATGATCCATGTTTTCATGTGATTGTTCTGTGAGATGCGAGCTCTTTTATTCACTTGAAGTGTGAACTTTTTGCAGGCAAACGACCCTGTCTGATACCCCCAATATGGGTCAAGTTGCAGATGTAAACATCGAGAGTGAAAAACATATCGTGTCACTCTTGAAATGGGCAGAAACAAGAGTTGAGAAGGTACTTGATTTGCTTTTTCCACTGTTTAAAAATGGAGTCTGGCTGTACTTACAAAATACTTTTCTTGAGCTTCCAGTATGGTAATCTATCCAGAGATCAACTGGCCCTGCTACATTTTTGGGAAACTGTAAGCCAACATGCAAACTTCTGTGTTTCAATATATATATATATATATATATATTCAGCACTGTACGTGTTATTCTCAATTCGTCTATTTAATCCTTGTGTTAATTAAACCTCGTATTAAATTATTGGATCAAATAAGATTAATTGACCCACTACTTTACAGATTAACTCTAATTTATTTTTTTTACAGATGGATCCACGACTTCGTTATTCTTGGAATTCACATTTTTTTTATCTGATCTGGGGCGATCAATGTTTCTTTGGGAGGTAACACGCATCATAAAAACCAGAAATATATTTATGCATTAAATTTAAGTGATATAAATAAATTAATTTACCTTCTTTCAATACTATAATCTCAAGCTTGAATTTTTATCTGGAAGTTCCATTCATTTGAGATTTTTGTTCTTGTAGTTGGAAGTTTGACTCATATACGAC
>Ga0325400_1001592_pt1 | contig 18924 bp, 17 predicted proteins | sample PopdelMetagenome_2_FD_205662 | JGI IMG/M metagenome (GOLD analysis project Ga0325400, IMG submission 205662) | Populus deltoides microbial communities from Bellville, Georgia, United States - Xylem-PdKOR-R1 | ecosystem: Host-associated > Plants > Phyllosphere > Stem > Wood/Secondary xylem...
GCGAGGCGCTGATGCCGCCACCGCTCCCGTCGGAGGAGGCGCTGGCCGAGGCCGCCGCCGCGCTCGCCGCGCCCGGCCCGCTCCCCGGCTTCCGGCTCAACGCCGCCTCGCGCACCGAGACGCGGCTGCTCGTCGACGGCCAGCCGGTCACGGTCGACATGGACCCGGCCGCGGAAGCCGGCGACCTAGCGCGCCTGCTGGTGTCGGAGGGCGGCCAGACATGGGAGGTCACCCCCTGGCGCGTCGACGGCGTCGCCGCGGGCGGGGCGGGTGATGGCGCGATCCTCGCGCCCATGCCCGGTCGCGTCATCGCGGTCGAGGTTGCCGCCGGCGACACCGTCGCCAAGGGTCAGAAGCTGCTGACCCTGGAGGCGATGAAGATGGAGCACGGGCTCGTCTCGCCGTTCGACGGCACCGTCGCCGACCTCTCCGCCGCCACGGGCGCCCAGGTGAACGAGGGCACGCTGCTCGCGCGGATCGAGGCCGATTGATCGACCCGGTCACTCGATCCGATCAGTACAAATCACTCGCTCGCTCGCTCCATCGCGCGTAGACCGTCCCCATACCCCTTGAGCGGAGACGACCCATGGACGCCATCACCGAAGGCAGCCCGATCAACGACCCCCGCAAGCAGCCCGCCGCGATGCGCAGCCTGCTCGGCCAGACCAGCCGCGACTGGTGGCCGGAAGCGCTGTCGCTCGGCATCCTGGCGCAGAAGGGCAAGTCGGCCAACCCGATGGGCGACGAGTTCAACTACGGCAAGGCGTTCAAGTCGCTCGACTACGCCGCGGTGAAGGTCGACCTCACCGCGCTGATGACGGACAGCCAGCCCTGGTGGCCGGCCGACTACGGTCACTATGGCCCCTTCTTCATCCGCATGGCCTGGCACTCGGCCGGCACCTACCGCACCGCCGACGGCCGCGGCGGCTCGTCGGCGGGGCAGCAGCGCTTCGCCCCGCTCAACAGCTGGCCGGACAACGGCAACCTCGACAAGGCGCGACGCCTTCTCTGGCCGGTCAAGCAGAAGTACGGCGCCGCGCTCAGCTGGGCGGACCTGTTCATCCTCGCGGGCAATGTCGCGATCGAATCGATGGGCGGCCCGACCTTCGGCTTCGGCGGCGGCCGCGAGGACGTGTTCGAGCCCGAGCAGGACGTGTTCTGGGGCACGGAGGCCGAGTGGCTCGGCGATACCCGCATCGACGAGGAATCGGGCAAGATGCTCGAAAGCCCGCTCGCCGCGATCCAGCACGGCCTGATCTACGTAAATCCCGAAGGTCCGGGCGGCTGCCCGATGCCGCAGGGCTCGGCGCGCGACATGCGCGAGACGTTCGCGCGCATGGGCATGAACGACGAGGAGACGGTGGCGCTCACCGCCGGCGGCCACACCTTCGGCAAGGCGCACGGTGCCGGCGACTCGTCCAAGGTTGGCCGCGAGCCGGAGGGCTCCGACATCGCCGCGCAGGGCATCGGCTGGACCTCGACCCACGGCAGCGGCATGGGCGACGACACCATCACCTCGGGGCTTGAGGGCGCGTGGACGCCGACGCCGACGACGTGGGACATGTCCTATTTCGAAATGCTGTTCGACCATGAGTATGAGCTGGTGAAGAGCCCCGCCGGCGCTCACCAGTGGCAGCCGGTCGGCAATCCGGAGGAGACGCTGGCCCCGGCCGCGCACACCCCGGACAAGAAGGTGCCGACGATGATGTCGACCGCCGACATGGCGCTGAAGGTCGATCCGGCGTACAACGCGATCTGTCAGAAGTTCCGGGCCGACCCCGACTACTTCGCCGACGCCTGGGCGCGCGCCTGGTTCAAGCTGACCCACCGCGACATGGGGCCGAACACCCGCCTGCTCGGGCCGGAAGTGCCCACCGAGGCGCTGATCTGGCAGGATCCGATCCCCGTCGCCGACTATGCGCAGGTCGACGCGGGCGACGTCGCCACGCTCAAGACCGCGATCGCCAAGTCCGGGCTGGAGGTCGCCGAGCTGGTGACGACCGCCTGGGCCTCGGCCTCGACCTGGCGCGTGTCCGACTGCCGCGGCGGCGCGAACGGCGCGCGCATCCGCCTCGCCCCGCAGAAGGACTGGGAGGTCAACCAGCCTGAGCAGCTCGCCCGCGTGCTGGGCATCTACGAGGGCATCAAAGCCGACTTCGACGGCAAGGGTGACCGCAAGGTCTCGATCGCGGACCTGATCGTCCTCGGCGGCTCGGTCGGGGTCGAGGCGGCGGCCAAGGCGGCGGGCTTCCCGGTCGACGTGCCGTTCAGCCCCGGCCGCACCGACGCGACCGCGGAGCAGACCGACGCCGAGAGCTTCGACGTGCTGGAGCCCAAGGCAGACGCGTTCCGCAACTACCTGCAGGTCCAGTTCAACGTCCCGACCGAGGAGCTGATGATCGACCGCGCGCAGCTGCTCGACCTGTCCAGCCCGGAGATGACGGTGCTGATCGGGGGCCTGCGCGTCCTCGGCGCCAACCACGACAAGGCCAAGGCGCACGGCGTGTTCACCGACCGGCCGGGGCAGCTCACCACCGACTTCTTCCGCAACCTGCTCGACATGGGCACGGCCTGGAAGCAGGTGTCGGAGGAAAGCGACCAGGAGTTCGTCGGCACCGACCGCCACACCCACGAGCACCGCTGGACCGGCTCGCGCACCGACCTCGTGTTCGGCTCCAACTCGCAGCTGCGCGCGCTGGCGGAGGTCTATGCGATGGACGACGCGCACGAGAAGTTCGTGCGCGACTTCGTGGTCGCCTGGACCAAGGTGATGAACGCCGACCGCTACGACCTGGCGGCATGACCTGAGCCGTCATGCCGGCGGAGGCTGCCATTCATGGCTCGCTCGATCAGCGGTGACGCCGATCGCGGCAGCCACGGGTCCCGGCCTCCGCTGGGGTGACGGTTGAATGAAAAGGCCGCTGGCGGGAACGCCGGCGGCCTTTCACTTGCGCATCGGATCACGTCCGCGCAGCATCGAGATGCACCTCACCGGAGTGTCCCGATGCGCCGCCTCCTCGCCCTACCTTTCCTCGCCCTGGCCATTCCCGCCGCCGCACAGGACGCCCCTGCCACTCCCACGGGAAAGCAGGCCCTAGAACTACTCACGCGCGGCATCGGCTTCGCCACCGTCGAAGGCCGCGGCCAGGTCCCCGCCTACGCCGCCTACCTCAGGCAGCAGCTCGTCGCCGCCGGTTTCGCGGACGCGGATATCGCCTTCACGCCCGTTGGCGAGACCGGCTACCTCACCGCCCGCTATCCTGGGCGCGACCGGCGCGCCAAGCCCATCGTGGTCCTCGCCCACATGGACGTGGTTGAGGCGAACCCGGCGGACTGGACCCGCGACCCTTTCAAGCCCGTGGTGGAGCGCGGCTACGTGTTCGGCCGCGGCGCGCTCGACAACAAGGCAAACCTGTCGCTGGTGGTGGCGACGCTGATCAAGCTGAAACGCGAAGGCTGGACGCCTCGCGGCGATCTCGTGCTTCTCCTCACCGGCGACGAGGAGACGCAGATGCGCACCACCCGCGCCGCGGCGGAGGCGCTGAAAGGCGCGGGCCTCGTCCTCAACGCGGATGCGGGCGGCGGTCAGCTCGACGCCGAAGGCAGGCCCACCGGCTATGGGCTTCAAGCGGCGGAGAAGGTCTATGGCGACTTCCGCCTGACAGTCACCGATCCCGGCGGTCACTCCAGCCGGCCCGGCGCGACCAACGCCATCACCACGTTGGCGACGGCGATCGGTCGCATCGCCGCCTACCGCTTCCCGCCTCAACAGAACGAGATCACCAAGGCATCGCTGGCGGGCCGCGCCGCCACGACGGCTGGCCCGGTCGGTGCCGCCATGCGCGCCTTCGCGGCGGACCCGAGCGACAGCGCCGCCGCCGACACGCTGTCGCGCGAGCCGAGCCTCGTGGGGCAGGTCCGCACCACCTGCGTGCCGACGCTTGTCAGCGGCGGTCACGCCCCAAACGCCCTGCCCCAGCGCGCCACCGCCAACATCAACTGCCGCATCTTTCCCGGCACCACCCGCGCCGCAATCCGCGCCAAGCTAATACAGCTCGTCGCCGATCCGAAGATCACGGTGGACTGGGTCGACAACGGCACGATTGAGGCGGGCGCCTCCCCGCTCGACGCGCGTGTGACGGCAGCGGTGAAGGCCGCTGCAGCCAAGCGCGCGCCAGGCGTCCTCGTTTTGCCGTCGATGGAGGCGGGCGCCACCGACTCGATGCACTTCCGTGCCCGCGGCATCCCCGCCTTTGGCGTCGGGGGCGTGTTCATGAAGCCTGAGGACGTGCTCGCCCATGGCCTTGACGAACGCGTGCCGGTCGCGACGATCGATCCCGGCGTGGTCTGGTGGGAGGACCTGCTCAGAGCGCTCGCCTGATCCAAAGTCGGCGAACCATCGACCAGCTTGGTCATGCCGGGCTCGTTCCTGCATCCACCGATCCGCATAATGACCGGCAAGCGGTTATGTGAAACGGCGGACGCGGGGACGGGCCCGACATGGCGGATAGGGCCGCTTACTCCCCTACCGCTGCGTCGACATTGTCGCCGCTGCTACCCGCCGTTACAGGGTTATTCCATGTCCATGCGCAAGCACGTCCTGCTCCTTCTCGGCCTCATCCTGCTCGTCGGTGCGGGGGCATTCGCGTGGCTGGCCTGGCCCGACACCGCGCGGCTGGACCTCTCACGCGTTCAGGGCCGCACGCCTCAGATCAGCGCCCCGCGCATCCAGACGATCCCCACCGTCAAGGTCGCCGACGTCGTCGGCTGGCGCAACGGCGCGATGCCGACCGCGGCCGCCGGCCTCCGTGTCCAGCCTTTCGCCGCCGGACTCGACCATCCCCGCTGGCTCTATCGTCTGCCCAATGGGGACGTGCTGGTCGCGGAGACCAACAGCCCCCCGCGCAAAGGAGGCGGCATCACCGGCTGGGTTATGAAGCACCTGCTGGGCAAGGCAGGCGCGGGCGGGCCGTCCGCCAATCGCGTCACTCTGCTGCGCGACGCAGACGGCGATGGCCGGGCCGAACTCAAGACGGTGTTCCTCACCGGGCTCAACTCGCCGACCGGCATGGCGCTGTGGCGGGGCAGCCTTTACATCGCCAACACCGATGCGCTGGTCCGCGTGCCCTATGCGGACGGCCAGACCCGCATCACTGCCGCACCCGAGAAGGTCGTTCCGCTCAACGGCGGCGGCAATCACTGGGCGCGCACGGTGATCCCATCGGGTGACGGTCGGACGCTGTTCGTCGCCGTCGGCTCCTCGTCCAACATCGCGGAGAATGGACTGGACAAGGAGAAGCAGCGCGCCAACATCCTCCAGGTCTGGCCCGACGACAAGAATTGGCGGATCTACGCCGCCGGTCTCCGCAACCCACAGGGCATGGCGCTCAACCCGCGCAACGGGCAGCTGTGGACCGTGGTCAACGAACGCGACATGCTCGGCTCCGACCTCGCGCCCGATTACCTGACCCAGGTCGAGTTCGGCGACCATTTCGGATGGCCCTGGTATTATTGGGGCGGCTACCTCGACACCCGCGTTGAACCGCGCAATCCGCGGCTGCAGCAATATGCCAAGCGCCCGGATTATGCGCTGGGCCCACACGTGGCGGCGCTAGGCCTCGCCTTCGCGGACGAGATCCGGCTGGGCGGGCGCTTCGCCAGCGGCGCCTTTGTCGGCGAGCATGGCTCGTGGAACCGAAAGCCGGTGTCGGGATACAAGGTCGCGTTCGTGCCGTTCGGCCGCGGCGCCTTTCCCATACCCGGCGCCAAGCCCGTCGACGTGCTGACCGGGTTCCTCGACGCCGACGGCAAGGCACAGGGGCGCCCGGTGGGGGTGATCGGCGATCGCACCGGCGCGATGCTGGTCGCGGACGATGTCGGCAACACGATCTGGCGGGTGAGCGCCGCCAGCGCTCGCTGATCGCATCTAGCAGCGCACGGTCGTATCGGGACTGGCGATCCGATCCGATCGTCGTGCGCACGGGCCCGTACCGCGCAGATGGCGGGGTCAGGCGCGGAGCGGAGCGCCATGGCCTCGTAGAGGCGACCGTCGCCTCCCTGGCTATCTAAGCAACCGGGGTGCCTCTCGCTCGATCGCCGCCTTGATCGCGCCGCCGAACAGGCCCAGCAGCGCCGGCAGGTCGATCTCGGCATGGAGGTGTTCGGGGAAGACGGTCAACCGGCTGGCGACCTGCTGCCCCATAGCGGCAACCGTGAAATGCATCGTGTCGCCCTCCCACCGGTGAGTCACGTCGGCACCGCCGGGAATGTGGCCGGCGAGCTTGCCGATCTTCGCGTCCACCCGGGCGCGGGCACCGTCCTTGCCGAGCTGGTGGGGGATGTCCATGCGGATGGGGGTGGTCATCAAGCGGCTCCCGTGGCGAAGATCATGCTGTCGTCCGCGAACGCCTTGAACTCCAACGCGTTGCCCGACGGGTCGCGGAAGAACATAGTCGCCTGCTCGCCCGGCCGTCCCTTGAAGCGCACATGCGGTTCGATGCCGAAGCGGGTGCCGGCCGCGACCAGGCGATCCGCGAGCGCCTGCCAATCCGTCATCGTCAGCACCACCCCGAAATGCGGCACCGGCACGTCGTGGCCGTCGACCGAGTTGGCGTGCTCCGACGGGCGCGCCGACGAATCAAGGTGGGCGACAATCTGGTGACCGCCCAGGTCGAAGTCGATCCATTCCTCGCTTGATCGCCCTTCGCGGCAGCCGAGCACACCGCCATAGAAGGCGCGGGCGGCGGCAAGGTCATGGACCGGAAAGGCAAGGTGGAACGGCCGCAGGTTCATGGCCGAGACGATACGCGTCCTTTCCTTGCCCGTCACCCCGTGCTGCGCAAAGGAAGGTTGCGGCGCCTTGTTACTAGCCGTGGAGAGCGGCAAGAGCATCGAACCCGACGCCTGCGCGCCGGCTGATGCCGGGGCGGCCCCGGCGTGGCGATGAAGGGTCCGACTTGCCTCTCCTGCTCCGCTCCCCCGCCCTCGCCTCCTTGCTTCTGGGCGCCGCGGCGGCGTGCGGCTTTGCCCCTTTGCAGGCGTGGGGCGTCACGCTGATCGCGCTGGTGGGATGGATGCTGCTGGTCCATTCCGCCTCAACCATCCGGGCGGCGCTGTGGCGCGGCTGGTCGTTCGGGCTGGGCCATTTCACGATCAACAACAACTGGTTCCAGCACGCGTTCGACTTCCAGGACCGGATGCCACCCGTTCTGGGCTATTTCGCAGCGGTGGCGCTCGCGCTCTACCTGGCGATCTACCCGATGGCGGCGGCCGGGATTGCGTGGCGGTTCCGCGCGGCGCGGATCGAAGCCGGGTTCGTCCTCGTCCTGGCCGCCGGCTGGATCGCGACCGAGTGGCTGCGCGCCACGCTGTTCACCGGCTATGCCTGGGATCCTCTGGGCGTGATCTGGGTACCCGTACAGCCGGTCGCGACCGTGGCGGCGTGGGTCGGAACCTATGCCCTCTCGGGCCTGACGGTGGTCTCGGCGGGCGCGTTGCTGCCGGTTCTAAGCCGCGCCCCCCTCAAGCTGGCGACGCTGGCGGGCGCGTTCCTGATGCTCGTGGTCGCGCAAAGCCTCAGCTACCGGTCACCCATGGCCATGGACCCCAGCGTGGCGCGCCTCGTGGTCGTGCAGCCCAACATCGGCCAAGGTCAACGTGGCGAGGACGATGCCGAACGGGTCCTGAGCGCGCTGGAACGTCTGACGCGTGGACCGGCACCTTATCCCCGCCTCATTCTCTGGCCGGAAGGCGTGGTGCGTGACCTGATCGAGGACGACTATCCGTGGTGGGTCTATCGACGAGCCACCGGCTATGCGGTGCGGCGACGGGTCGCCCGGTTGCTGGGCCCGCGCGACACGCTGCTGACCGGCGGCACCGCTCTGCGCTTCGACCGTGAGGAGCGTTTGGTCGGGGCGGCCAACACGGTATTCGCCATCGATGCCCGTGCCCGGATCGTGGGTCGGTACGATAAGGCGCATCTCGTCCCCTATGGCGAGTACCTGCCGATGCCGTGGCTCCTGGCGCCGCTCGGCCTGTCGCGGCTGGTGCCCGGCGACCTCGATTTCGATCCCGGTCCAGGCCCGCGAGCGATGACCATTCCCGGCATCGGCGCGATCGCGGTCCAGATCTGCTACGAGATCATCTTCCCTGGCGAGGTCGCGCCCCGCGGCGCACGGCCGCGGCTGCTGTTCAACCCGTCCAACGACGCATGGTTTGGTCGGTGGGGCCCGCCCCAGCATCTCGCCCAGGCACGCATGAGGGCAATCGAGGAAGGTCTGCCGGTCGTCCGTGCGACGCCTACCGGGATTTCCGCGGTGATCGGCGCCGACGGTGCTTTGCTGGGAACGGTGCCGCAGGCCGCCGCCGGACGCATCGAAATGCCTCTGCCGGCTCCTGGCGCCGCCACCCTGTTCTCGCGAGCCGGCAATGTGATGGCGGCCCTGGCCGCGATCCTGCTGTTCGGAGCGGGCGTTGCCATGCGCAGGCGACGCCGCTAGGGGCGATATAAAGCTATCTTTATATCTTTATGAGGGCTCGATGCGTCAGTCGTTCATCTTTACGTCGGAGTCGGTGTCGGAGGGTCACCCTGACAAGGTCGCCGACCAGATCAGCGATGCAGTCGTTGACCTCTTCTTGAGCAAGGACCCCGAGGCGCGCGTCGCGTGCGAGACGCTGACCACCACCCAGCTGGTGGTGCTGGCAGGCGAGATCCGCGGCCGCGACATCATGGACACGGACGGCAAGTGGGCCGAGGGGATCGAGCAGGAGATCGAGGACACGGTTCGCGCCACCGTTCGCCGCATCGGGTACGAGCAGGACGGCTTTCACTGGGAAAGCTTCCGCTTCGAGAACAATCTCCATCCGCAATCCGCGCACATCGCGATGGGCGTGGACGAGAGCGGCAACAAGGACGAGGGCGCGGGCGACCAGGGCATCATGTTCGGCTACGCCACCGACGAGACCCCTGGGCTGATGCCGGCCACCCTCTATTACAGCCACAAGATCCTGGAGACGATGGCCGCCGACCGTCATTCCGGCGCCGCGCCGTTCCTGGAGCCAGATGCCAAGAGCCAGGTGACGCTCCAGTATGAGAATGAGGTGCCGGTCCGCGCCACCGCGCTGGTCGTGTCGACCCAACATGCCGCCGACCATTCCAACCCGGAGGGTCAGGCCGCCCTGCGCGACTACGTCAAGGGCGTATTCGCTAAGGTCCTGCCTGAGGGCTGGCTACCGGCCGACGAGGCGATCTACGTCAATCCCACCGGCTTGTTCGAGATCGGCGGACCCGACGGCGACGCCGGGGTGACCGGACGCAAGATCATCGTCGACACCTATGGCGGTGCCGCCCCGCACGGCGGCGGCGCGTTCAGCGGCAAGGACCCGACCAAGGTCGATCGCTCCGCCGCCTATGTCGCGCGTTATCTCGCCAAGAACGTCGTCGCCGCCGGTCTGGCCAAGCGGGTCACCATCCAGCTTTCCTACGCTATCGGCATCGCCGAGCCGCTCAGCGTCTACGTGGACACCCACGGCACCGGCACGGTGGATGAGGCCAAGCTGGAAGCGGTGCTGCCCCAGCTCGTGCGACTGACGCCCAAGGGTATCCGCGAGCATCTGAAACTCAACGCCCCCATCTATTCCAAGACGGCGGCGTACGGGCATTTCGGTCGCGACCCGGATGGCGACCTGTTCACCTGGGAAAAGACCGACCTGGTCGACCGGCTCAAGGCTGAGCTTGCAAACTGACCGGCGGCCCTCGACGGCCGCTAGCTACTGCATCCCATTCTAAGAATACTTCTTCCGGGCGGTGCAGTGGCGATCGGTCGTTCGGCCGCCGCGGCTGCCGTGCCGCACCTTCAAGCGTGCCCATAGCCACTGGGCCGCTCCACTCCGTACTGGCCACACCCCGCGCGTTGTGGCTCCGCAACAGCCCGTCGTGCAGATGCGGCCGCGCGTTCGGGACCAGCGATCGGGCGGTTTTCGACCGATCTGCACCACCTCCGTTCGTCCGGGGCTAAGTTGAGGGACAAGGTGCAGGCGGGCCGCATGGTGTCTCCACTTCGCCCGACACGAATAAACGGTCGAATTGGTCGAACACCGGTCTGACAGAGAGGAGGCGCGCAGATGGACCGCTCGGTCCCCGTCCATACTCGTTAGCCGCCGATTGCCTTTGTAGGCTATACGCCGAACCAGACTTACCCCTTCGACGATGTGCCCAATGGCGAGCGGCGCTATCGGCCGAACTTCCGTACCGCGCGATCCAGCGTCGGCCCCACAGCATCGAAGAGCGCGCCGACCAACGCCTCCGACAGCCAGCCGATAGCGGCCCCCGCCATCATGTCCGACAGGTAATGGTTGCCCGCGGGCGCCTGCGCCGCGGCGACCCCGCCCGTGACCACCCCCGCGGGAAGTGCGGCGCCGTCGATCTCATGCCCCGCCGCCCGGCTGATCGCAACCGCGCCCGCCAGGTGGCCCGACGGAAAGGAATTGAGATCGTGATCGCGGCTTTTGCCGCGCCGAAACCGGTGACGCCCCTCCGCAAGCGCCTTTTTGGGACGAGTTCGATCAATGCGGTGCTTGATCAGCGTCTTGATCCCGGTGGCGAGTCCGTGCGCGGCGAGCATCCGCAGCCCGCCTCGGACAAGGTCGGCGCGCCCGGTCGCCAGCCCTGCCGCAGCAGTCGCGGCGGCCAGCGCGACCAGCGGTGGCTGGTCGGCGATCTCCGCCGCGCTGCCGCCGATTCGGGCGAGCGGGTGGAAGCGATGGTCCGCGGCCCGGTGGGTGAGCCGCTTGTCCGCCGCAGCCACCTTGGCCGCTATCGATTTCGCCTCGCTCATCGTCGGCCAACGTCCGGGTTCGCCGCTTTGATCCCCAGGCGCACGGAGCTTTGATCCCCGTAGCGCGACGCGCTAGGCGCGCGACATGACCGATCCCGCCACCATCCGACGGCTCTACGGCCGCCGACAAGGACACAAGCTGCGCCAAGGACAGGCTTCGCTGGTCGAGGACATGCTGCCGCGGGTCAGCGTGCCGGACACCGGCCCGCTGGATGCCGCGACGCTGTTCGGCGATCCGCGCCCCTTGGAGCTGGAGATCGGCTTCGGCGCGGGCGAGCATCTCGCGGCGCGGGCGGCCGCGCGGCCCGGCACGGGGTTCATCGGCTGCGAACCCTTTCTCAACGGGGTGGTCGGTGCCCTGGGGCACGTGCGCGACGGCGGCTTGCGCAACGTGCGGCTGCATATGGGCGACGCGTTGGACGTGGTGGAGCGGCTGCCCGATGCAAGCCTCGCTCGCGTCTACCTCCTGCATCCGGATCCCTGGCCCAAGGCGCGGCATGCCAAGCGACGAATGGTCAATCATGGCCCGCTCGATGCGATCGCCGCCAAGCTGATGCCAGGCGCCGAGTTCCGGCTGGGGACCGACGATCCGACCTATTGCCGCTGGGCGATGACCGTGATGAACCAGCGCGCCGACTTTCGCTGGACCGCTGAAACGCCTGCCGATTTCCTCACCCGCCCGGACGACTGGCCGGAGACCCGCTACGAGCGCAAAGCGCGCAGACAGGGGCACGAAGTATGGTATTTCCGATACGTGCGGATTTAGGCCAACGGGCTACCTCCACGGTTTTAGCATTTTCAGTAGCTTAGCCGAAACGCGCCGCCGCATGCCGTCGCTCGTTTCCGGTTCGGTGATTGCTGGGTGATTAATTTTTTGGTACATGAGGTTCGTCATGGCCACCGGAAAAATCACCAAGCGGACCCTCGACGCGCTTCAGGCGGGCGGCGTCACCGGCTTCCTCTGGGATGACGAGCTCAAGGGCTTCGGGTTGAAGATCAGCGCGGGTGGCTCTGCGTCCTACGTCGTGCAGTTTCGCATGGGCGGCCGGGAGGCGAAGACACGTCGCTACACGATCGGCGGGCATGGCTCGCCCTGGACGCCCTTCACCGCTCGCGAGGAAGCGACAAGACTTCTCCGTCTCGTCGATCAGGGCGTCGATCCGGTCGAAGCCGACAAGCAGCGGCGCCGCGAGGCTGTCGATCTCGCATTCTCAAACTACGCCGACCGGTTCGCAGCAAGCTGCAAAGGCAAAGGGTGGTCGACGCTTGTGACGCGATCACTGCACCTGCACGTCAAACCGGTGCTGAGGGATAAGGCCCTCCCCACCATCACTCGTGTCGACGTCGTTGCCGTGTTCGATCGCATGCCGCGTGAGCAGGCAGCCAATCGCCGCAACGTCTTCGCCGTACTGAGACGCCTGTTCCGATGGGCGGTGAGCCGCGGCGACATCGACAGAAGCCCGATGGAAGGGATGGAGACGCCCAGAGCCGTCAAGGCCCGCGAACGGTGGCTGAGCGACAGCGAGCTGGCGAGGGTATGGATGCAGGCGCCAGAGTGCCATCGGTGCTTCGGACCGATCGTTCGCCTGCTGATTGTCACGGGCCAGCGTCGAGAGGAGATCACCGGTCTCCAATGGCAGGAGCTGGACCGGGCGGAGCGCGAAATGCGGCTGTCCGGCGATCGAACTAAGAATGGCGAGCCCACGACCATTCCGCTCAACGATCTTGCTGTCGCTGAACTCGATAAGGTGGTCGGCGGTGAGAAATGGCCAGGTTTCGGTAGGGTGTTTCCGACCACCACCGGTGCCGCGTTCACCGCTCACGCCAAGGGCAAAACCAAGCTTGACAAACTGATTTCAAAAGACGGCGGCAATCCAATGCTCCCGTGGCGCCTCCACGACCTTCGGCGAACGCTAGCGACAGGCTTTCAACGGCTCGGCATCCGCTTTGAGGTGACCGAAGCGGTCCTCAATCACGTTGGGGGCTCGCGTTCCGGGGTGGCCGGCATCTACCAACGCCACGACTGGAAACCCGAAAAGCGCGAAGCTTTGGCGATGTGGAATGACCACCTCTCGGGCGCCATCGCGTCGATTCAGTCCGGCCGATGATGCCACACGGCGGGCCATTCTCGCCCGTAGGGCCCGAAGCGCGCCGCGTTAGCTGTCGCTGGCTGACCGGCGCAGGTGGAAGACTAGGCGCCGTAGCGTCGTTCGATGACCATGAAGCTCGCGGTGACGCAGCCGAAGCCGAGTAGTAGCGCGAATGAGGTTCGCCGCAGCGCATGGCCGATCACCGGTCCCAGGGACTGGGCATGTGCCGCCTCGACCACCAGCAGCAATGCCTGCACAACCAGGACGCCGACAAACGCGATGGCCAGCACGCGCCAGAAGAAGAACGCGAGGCCACCCGAAATGACCGGCCGACGCTCAAGATAGCGAGAGACGACGATGGCCGGATGGCCAAAGCCGCTCAGCAGGTCCTGCTTCTCGCCATCGGTGAGTGGCCGACCGCGCTCGACTTCGCCGGCTTCGATCTTCTCGATTAGCACGCCGCGCAGTTCGGCCAAGACGTCCGCTCGTTTTCGGCGCGGCAGCCAGAAGGCGATGCGCTTCAGGTAGCGGTTAAGGGCAGTCATCGATTATCCTCCCGAGTTAGCGCTTGCAGCCCGGCCGCTTGGCGGCGCCACTCACCGAGCAGGATCGCGTAGGTGTCGGCACCGGTCGGCGAGAGGCGGTAGAAGCGCTTGTTGCGCGATCCATCCACCCGCCACTCGCTCGTGAGCAGTGCCTGGTCCTCCAACCGACGAAGCATAGGATAAAGCGCGCCTTCCTCGATCTCGACGCCTCCGTCCGCCAGCGCGTCGCGAACCGCCGTGCCATTAGCCTCCTCGCGCAACACAGCGAGGACGGCGAGGACCAGCGTGCCCCGCCGCAGCTCCTGGCGAAGAGCATCGACAGCGGACCGCTTCGTCGATCCAGACCCTATCAACGCGATCTCGCTGCGTTGGTCCGAACCGCCGTAACGATGGCAGCGGCCTGGTTGGAGGGCAGGTCATGACCCATGCCGTCGATGACCAGAAAGCGAGCACCGGCGATGCTATCGGCGACCTCACGCCCCGACCGCAGCGGGATAAGGGGATCGTCGCTTCCGTGCATTACCAGCGTCGGCGTCCGGATGTTGGCGAGCCCCGGCCGCAGATCGGCCGCCGCTAGCATTGCCGCCCCCTGTCGGGCGAAGCCGAACGGATCGGCATCGCGCGAGACGGTTTCTTTCAGGAGCGGACGTACCGCATCGGCATCGAAGCCGGAACCCCGCCCCGCCAGCGCCCGGTAGCTCGCGAGCCGGCGGGCAAAAACCTGCGGGGGGCCGTCACCCGTTGAAGGCTGCGGGATGGTGGCGAGACGCGCCGGATCTGCCGGCAATGCGATCGACGGATTTCCGGAGGTTGCGGCGACGAGGTTCAGCGAGCGAACCTTGTCCGGCCGCTTTTCGGCGACGAGCGCGGCGACCGTGGCTCCGCCCGATACGCCGAGCAGGTCCGCACGGGCTATGCCAAGCCGTTCCAGCAACGCGATCGCGTCGTCCGCCATAGCGTCGGCGGTATAAGGCAGGCTTGGCTTCCGGCCGGCGCCGAGCGCCGCAAAGATGGCGCCCCAGTCGGGCAAACCGGCCTGGGAGAAGTGGGTGGAACGGCCGGCGTCACGGTTGTCGAAGACGATCACACGGAACCCGGCGCGGCCCAAGCGGGCGACCAATTCCGGCGGCCACTCGATCATCTGCATCCCGGTTCCGGCAATTAGCAGCAGAGGCCGTCCACGAGCCGCACCCGTGATGCGATAGGTCAGCGTGATCCCGTTCGCGTCTATCGTCCTCGCGGACGGGGGTGACGTGCCGCCCGGGACGGAAGCCGAGGCTATGAGGGAGACGGACAGACACGCGAGGGTAAGCAAGCGACGCACGGCGATCTCCTATGAATGACGCTCCTGTTTAACGCACACTGTGCGTCGCACTGTCAATGAGGTATTTTTCTTCGTTCCGCTGCTGCGGTGTTGATTTACCACTTATTCCGAGCACGCCGCTACCGTCGCGCTCGCCGCTCCTAATCGGGGAGACTACCATTAGTGCCCACGCTTAAAAGTGATCCAAGTCCGCTGACCAGGAAGTCGGCGAGAAGCGACACGCGGCGCCAACCCTTTCGTGAAGGAGGGTAAAGGACGCTGACGGGGACCGGCGGGGGTTCGTGATCCTGCAACACCAGCCGCAGCGTGCCGGCGGTAAGATCATCCGCTACCTGCGACGACAGCGCTGCGACGATGCCCCGACCGCTCCGCGCAGCTGCCAGGGCCGGCTCGGGACGGTTCACGGCAAAACGACCGCTAGCGGCAACCGAGAAGACCGCGCCGTTTGGCTTGCCGAAGGTCCAAGGCGCATCGTTGCCTCCATCGCCATGTTGGATCAACCGGTGGGCCGCAAGGTCGGTTATGCTCTTCGGAACGCCATGCTCTTCCAGATACGCCGGGCTGGCGACGAATGAACGGCGGAGGGTGCCGGCCGCCCGCATGATGAGCGCGCCTTCGCGTGGGCGACCGATGCGTATGGCGAGATCGAAATCCTCCTCGATCAGGTCGACGATCCGGTCGAGCAGCCGCAGATCGACGCTGATGCCAGGATGCCGATCAAGGAATTGAAGCAGCAGCGGCGCAACCTGCTCGGCACCAAAACCGGTAGGTGCCGTTATCCGAAGGGTTCCTACCAGCGCCGCGGCCGTTTCTGACGGCAGGCTGATCGCGCCCTCATAATCTTCGATCAATCGCCCGGCGCTCTCGGCAAGCCGCTTCCCGGAGGGGGTCGGTTTGCAGGACCGTGTCGAGCGCTCGACAAGCGTCGTACCGACGCGTTGTTCAAGATCGGCAAGGGCACGCGAGACGGCTGCCGGAGAGCGGCCGAGCCGACGCCCGGCAGCCGCCAAGCTGCCGGTTTCGGTAATAGCCAGCAACAGGTGAAGTTGGGCGAGGCGGTCCATCGGGCGTTCCACTTAACGGAAGACTGGGTTGCATCCTGTCAGCGTTCACCGTCGAACCCGCAATGGTTAAGTAGGTGTGTGGTGCATGCTCACTTCCGGAAGCCGTCATGACTCAAAATCGAGATATCCGCCCGTTCACCATTGAAATCGACCAGTCCATACTGGACGATGTTCGCCGTCGCTTACTGACGACGCGCTGGACTGACGAGGTCGCAGCCGAGCCATGGCACTATGGCCCCCCGCTCGCCTATATGCGCCGTGTGGCAGAGTATTGGCTGCACGACTTCGATTGGAGGGCGCAGGAGGCGACACTGAACCGCTTCCCCCAATTTCAGACGGACATCGACGGGCTGCCGATTCACTTCATTCACGAAGAAGGGGTCGGGCCGAAGCCTCTACCCCTTGTCCTTACTCATGGCTGGCCCGGCAGCTTCATCGAGATGCGGCACATCATACCGTTGTTGACCGATCCGGCAGCCCATGGCGGCCGCGCGGAGGACGCGTTCACCGTGGTCGTGCCGTCGCTTCCCGGCTACGGCTTCTCGGGCAGACCAACCCAGCCGGGCATGGACTATTCGGTCGCGGCCGACATGTGGGTGAAGCTGATGGGGCGTCTCGACTACGATCGGTTCGGCGCGCAAGGCGGGGATTGGGGATCATGGGTGAGCACGGCGATAGCTCGACAGCACCCCGACCATGTGGTCGGACTGCACCTCAACTACCTGTCGACTCGTTTTCGTCCCGCCACCAGTGAGACCGACGCATCCGTCACTGACGAGGAGCACGCCTACCTCGATCGGGTGGCGCGTTGGAGCGAGGCGGAGGGCGCATATATCGCCATACAAGCGACCAAGCCGCTGACACTGGCCTATGGCCTCACAGACTCGCCGATCGGCTTGGCGGCGTGGCTTATCGAGAAGTTCAAGGCGTGGAGCGATAGCGATGCGTCGCCGGAGGACGCGATCGCCATTGACGACATTCTAACGGACGTCATGATTTACTGGGCGACGAACACGGCCCATTCCGCGGCACGTTTCTACAGCGGTTCGCGCGAGAACCCCTTTCACCTCAAGCCCGGCGAGCGCATCATCCCGCCTTGCGGCGTCGTGACGCTGCCGCGCGAACTGCCTACCCCACCGCGCAGCTGGGTGGAGCGCGCCTTCAACATCGTCCACTGGACCGACCTGACTCGCGGCGGTCACTTCGCTGCGTTGGAGCAGCCGGAACTCCTCGCCGCCGACATTCGTGACTTCTTTCGGCCATTGCGGATGCAATGACTGCGTTCTCAAAGCGAGTTGCCCAAACAATTCCTTCTGTCACCAATGAATGGGTCTCGTCAGGCGGAAACGACTCCGGTCGCTGGTCGGTCTCTCGGCATTGATAGTCCCGGTCGCAGCGCAGATGCCTACGATGCCGCCGTGGGCGATCTCGACGGACATGAAGATCGAACCATGTGAGATCGTCGTCGATAGGTCGCGGAGCCAAGCTTTCCGGAACCTTGTTCGTGCCCGCAGGCACCAAGCCGAGGGCGGGTGTGATCGCCTTGCATGGCGCTCAAACGCCCCTGCGCGGCTCTCCCGTTGTACCGGCATCTTACCGAGATCATGCCACGGTTTGGCATCAGTGTTTTCCTCTACGATCGCCGCGGCTTCGGCGCCTCGACCAGCGGGGGCGCCGCTGCCGGCAATTTCGACCTGCTGGCGGGCGATACGATTGCGGCGTTCGCCCGGTTACGCCGTGGGCGCGACGTTGACCCGACGCGTATCGGCTTCTGGGGATTGTCCCAAGTGTCGCTCCGCGATGACTGCGCAATGGTGATGAGTGCGCGTGATCGCGACAGTTTCTCAATGCAGAAACTGTCTTGAGTTGACAGTACCGAGGTGATAGTTTCCTCCAATGGAAACCTTCTGGGCTTACGGATGCTCGCTCAACCACTCGATCGGATGTTCCTCGCGCTCGCGGACCCACAGCGGCGCGGCATGGTTGAGCAGCTCAGCACCGGTCCAGCGACGGTCAAGCAATTAGCGGCTCCATCGGGGATGCGACTGCCCTCTGCTGTGAAGCACCTGAGAGTGCTCGAAGAGGGCGGCCTGGTGGCATCCCGCAAAGCCGGCCGAACCCGAACATTCAGTCTGAATTCGGAGGCGATGCGCACAATCAGTGAGTGGGCGCGCAGTCGAGAGACTGCTTGGAACAACGCATTTGATCGGCTCGCCTCGGCGATGCTGGAATTGGAATAGGAGGAAGGCGAGCAATGAAAACTGATTATGTCGAACATACCAGCTTCGTAATTGAGCGGGAGCTCCCCGGCTCCGCCAAACATGCCTTCCGTTTCTGGAGCGATCCCGAGCTTAAAGAGCGTTGGAGCGGATGTCACGCCGACTGGACTGTTCTTGAGGAGGCGTTTAATTTCAAAGCCGGTGGAAGGGAAACGAAGCGCTGGCGAACTCCAGACAATCAAGAACTGACCTTCCACGCCTTCTATCTTGATGTCGTGCAGGACGAGCGCATCATATATGCCTACGAGATGAGCTTCGGCGGTGTGCGGCTGTCCGCTTCGCTCGTAACAATCGTGCTGACGAGCGGCGGTGGCAGCACGCACATGAAGTTCACCGAACAAGCCGCCTTTCTGGCGGGCGACGGCGCGAGCAAGCAGCGTATCGAGGGGACGGCGGAAGGGTTCGACCGCCTTGTCGAGGTCGTCTCGGCGGAAGCGCGCGATGCCGCGTAGCCTCCGCAATGCTCTTGCCGTTCCGGCGGCGGCGCTTCTACTTGTGTGCGCCTCACCTGGGCACGCCCAAGCGGCCGTCAAGAGTGGCTATGCGCAAGTCGGTCCTCTCCGCATGTATTATGAGTTGCGTGGTGCAGGCCGCCCCCTACTCGTTCTTCACGGCGGCGGCTCGACGATCGACACCAGCTTCGGTGCGATCATGCCGACCCTAGGGTCAGGACCCATTGATATGAGGGCGGCGATCTGATTCCAGGCTCTGCAAGGAGACTGGCATGAGCGACCTATTTTGGCTGACAGACGAGCAGATGGAGCGGCTGCGGCCGTTCTTTCCCAGG
>Ga0325400_1001593_pt1 | contig 18922 bp, 7 predicted proteins | sample PopdelMetagenome_2_FD_205662 | JGI IMG/M metagenome (GOLD analysis project Ga0325400, IMG submission 205662) | Populus deltoides microbial communities from Bellville, Georgia, United States - Xylem-PdKOR-R1 | ecosystem: Host-associated > Plants > Phyllosphere > Stem > Wood/Secondary xylem...
GAATTAATTATAAAAAAACTACCATGAAATATTTACAGAAAAAGAGAAAGAAAAACAGGGGAGATACCATGGTAGAAGTGAAAAACTAAAGCAAAACCCCGCTGAATTCCTACTAGTCACTACTAAAAGAAGGCCTAAACCACCATGATCATCAATACTACTTCAAGAATTCCTTTCTATGAATCACCAACAGAGATGGGTCTGCCAGCTAATCCCAGAGGCGAACGAGAGAGTTGATGTGATGATCTGGTGGCGATCTCCTTAAGAACAGGTTTCATCTCAGGCAGCCCCCCTGGTGGCCAATCCAAGATTTTGCAGCAAGATTCTTGCTTTATCTTCTTAACTTGATTATGAACTGGAAATCCCATCTGCTCCTCCTCAATCCCATCTTCCTTGTTGTCGCTGTCTCCTCTACTATGCTCCATCTTTTGCCCTGTAAAAATCGAAAACAAAATCGTCTAACCTCTCTCTATATCGTTCTCTGTTTTTGAATGGAAGGGAAGGTAACCAGTGTTATGTCTATATATATGTGTCGAAAGTAAAGGGAGAGCGGAAAAGGAAATGGATTTTAGACGTAAGTGAAGAAGGGAGGGCTATGGCATGGAGAAGTTTGGTGGGAAAGATCAATCTTTATTTTTTTTTAATTATTTTTAGACGATTTATTTGGACCCAGTTGAGAAAAAAAATTAAAACTTTTATAATTTTCTTGGTATTATTTATTCATTGGGCATATTTTTTAGCAAGTGGAGGCTGTGGAGTGTGATATCCCTCCCTCCCTGCTATTGCTTCTGTTTTTTTGGTTTGTAATTAAATAATTGCTATATAAGGCTCAATATATATATATATATATATATATATATATATATATAAATCGATGTGAGGTTATGAACCGTTTGATTTACCTTTTAGATGTTAATTTTAAATTACAAAATAACCATAGTCGTCTCACTCATTCCAAGGGCCAATTAAAGTTAATTTTATGCATAAAATAGAAATCTTCCTTGAAAGATGCCTGTGAGTTAGATTTATTTTGTTTGAATTAATTTGCTATTATATATTTAAAATTATTTTAATGTGTTAGATGTTAAAAATAAATTTTAAAAAATAAAAAAATATATTTTTCAATGTATTTTTAAATAAAAAAATATTTTAAAAAATAACCACAATTCAAATATTCTTTAAACCTTGGTGACTAATTAAATATTAAGGAATGAACATTAATGCATGGGAATACGTTAGCATCAAAATTGATAAGAAAATTCTGCCCTTTGACTATGTCCACTTCTTCTCTGTTTTCAGATAACTATGGCATACCCGACACGTCGTTGTCAACCAAACAGTAATGGTAATCCAGCTTCTGGAACAATAGATGGAATTACATATGTACCCTTGTCAAGAATGATTTGTTTATTATAACCATGTTTAATAGTATTTATTGGTAGAAAAAAATCACTCAATAACTTTTCTAAGTTCCCCTCTCTTCCAAAGCAAGCAATTCCTTGTCCAATCCTATGGTTTCGTAATATTCTCTTTGTCCAATCCTATCTAGAAACATATTAATTATTTGAAAATAATATTTTAAATGAAATTCAAAATTAAAATTTACAATCTTAGATTAAAAGTGAAATTTCTTCCAAGGTAATAAAAAAAAATCAAATTCACATCAACATTCAAAAGCTGATCTAAAATATCTTAATTATTTGAAAAAATATTTTAAATAAAATTTAATTAATATTTTTAAAGTGCGGTTGTTTTTCAAAATACTTTTCACTTAGAAATGCATCAAAATAATATATTTTTATTTTTTAAAAATTATTTTTGATATTAAAACATCAAAATAATTTGAAAACATCAAAAAATATTAAATTAAAATAAATAAATAAATAAATAAATAAATTTAATTTTTTTCAAAAATGTTTTTGAAATGCAAAAACAAATAAGAAAACTTCGATCAAAAATGAAATATTTTCTAAAAATTGAATTCAAAATGGATGACTAATCCACATAATATGACTAAATTATTAGTCATTTGGTAGATTTCACGAGGAATAATTATTAAAGAAGAATAATTATTCAAGAACTCGAAATAAGGTCATGGAAAAAACTACTATAGAATTCAGATTCGCATCAACGTTCAAAAGCAGCCACAAAAGTCAATCAGAATTGGAGGTGGCGTCAATTTATTGGGCCGCTGAAGCATGGTGGCAATCACGTTATTTCTGTAATCTGAACTAGAATGACGAGACGCTTGACGTGGCGTTGACGTTATAGGGTATTAAGGCGGTTATAGACTTGAGAGTTTGTTAATTAAGGAGACGGCAGTCATTAGCGTGAAGCTGAAATATCTAGCCACGTGGCGTGGCGTGCTATTTCTAAAAGCAATCACCACCGTCCATTATGATAAAAGTAAAAGCAAATTAATGTCTGATTTTGTGAGGAATTCTAACATCCCAAACCTACAAATATTCTCCCACAGTGGCATCTTATGTTGACAATTCTACAAATATTCTTATTATGGATGTTAGTTAAAAAAAACCAAATCATTTTTTATACATATATTCTAACTATTATTTGACATTATGGTTTATCCATGATTTTGAAAATCTTTGAATTATTTTTAGTTTTAAAATAATGTTTTTCAAAGTTTTTAAATAATATATTATTTTAATATATTTCTAAACAAAATATATTTTAAAAAATAACTTTTACTATATTTTCAAACATACAAAAGAAATACCCCTTTATCAATTCTAATTTCTTGTTCGGCATGGTATTTCAAAAATGTTTTTGAAAAAATTTTAAAAAAATTTATTTTTTATTTTGTTTTAAATTAATAAAATTTTTTATTTTTTAAAATTATTTTGATGTGCTGATGTAAAAAATAAGTTTATTTTAATATATTTTGAAATGAAAATCATTTTCAAAAGAAAACTAAACTACACTTTAAGAAGGAAAACATATAGTTTATATTATTTAATTAAGCTAGTGCTATCAAAGCTGGAATAGCTCAGTTGGCTAGAGCGTGTGGCTGTTAACCACAAGGTCGGAGGTTCAAGCCCTCCTTCTAGCGCTTATTTGTTCCCCCCCCACCCCCCCTAAATATGTATTTTGATGAGCCAAATACTTGTACGGCTCCACTTTTATCAAAGTTTTTGTTTATGCTCTCACTTCATCTATATTAATCAATCATGTTAATTTGTTTAAAAAATGCCAATTTTCGAGTAATCAAGCTATCTCCATGTTAAGTATACTATTTTATTTATCAATTTTGAAACGCATATGAAATTTCTCAGAAAAAAATAAAATATAGAATTTCAATATTTTTTTTATTTGACAATAAAAATATTCTTAATTGTACGAAAATTAACATTATATTTTTATTTAAAGAATCCTAAAGTATGTCTTTTTGAAAAAATTAATATCCGCAATCAAGTCATAGTCAACAACAAATCAAGTTCAAATCACCAGAAATCAAGTAAGCATCAACTGTTTTATCATATAACAGTTTCTTGAGCAGATGTGTAATTGCATATCTTCTACTATCTTTTTGGTACATTAAAAAAAAATTATAATCTTTTTAATCACCAAGTAAATCCTTTAAGAAATTAATAAATTTTTCTAATAACAAACACTATATTAATTCTTCACAAATAAATACATTAAGTTGGAAATAGATGGTATGTTTAACTTTGGAGATTCAATTGGAAAAAAAGGATTTTTTTTAATATTTATGCATGAAAATTAGTTAAAAGACATCTCGTAAAAGAAGGATTGTCTCAAGGGACAATTAGAATAATCTCATTAGCTTGAATATTTCTCCAATTCATTTGGGTAGTCCAATTCATATTTACGACTTTTGACTTTAGTCTCACCAAATATGATAGACAAGTTAGAACGGTTCAATTGCTGTCCTTTTTCATTAGGTAGAAGTAGAAACTTACATATTTTTTTTTTAGATATTCACTACTCTTTAACATTGCAGTTTAATTGTCTCCAAGAGACATGATGTGATGATAAAGGGTTTGAGATCTGCACAGCAGGTCTCAAGTTCGAGTCAGACATGCACCTCTTGTAAGAGTTTGGGACAGCCGGAGTTTTACTCGTTCATCTGAGCTCACAAAATACACTTTCCGGGAGGTGGAGTTTCCTCGAATCTAAAAAAAAAATTGCTGTTTAATCATGTTTTTGAATTTTTTTAGCTTTAAATTAATTGTTTTAGTTATTTTTGGATCGTTTTAATATGTTGATGTTAAAAATAATTTTTTTAAAAAAATATTATTTTAATACATTTCTAGATAAAAAATATTTAGTAAAACAATATTTAAGTTAATTTAATATATCAAGATGCAAATTCATCACACTATAAGCTGATTAATGTTTCAATGAATTAAGTACTTGTTCAGCATTTTTGCTTGAAATTAAAAACAAATAATTCTAGATGGTAAATAATCAAAAGGTATTAATTAATAGACATATGAAATAGTAGTACAGGTTAAAAAAAAAGAAAAAAAAAGAAAGAAATTACAGATTCAACTCTTTCTTTCAGAGAATTTCAATTTTTAAAAATATATTATCATAGTTTAGTAGTCCTCAAATTTATAGTGATGATCAATTGAAAACCAAATACAATTTTATAATCAAAAGGCAAGACTTTCGGTTTATGTCAAGAAACACATCAAGGTGTTATTAGGTCACCTAACCATCAGTCATATGGTTTTTTTTTAAAAAAAACTTATCTATTCAGGGGCAGAGGCGATTATTTTCCTGAGTGTTTGAGAACACATTTAAAATTATATTTTTTAAAAATTTAATTAAAAATTTAATTTTTTTAATGTTTTTAAATTATTTTGATATGATGACATCAAAAATTATTTTTAAAAAATATTATTTTAATACATTTTCAAATAAAAAACACTTTGAACCGCAACCATTACCACACTTCCAAATACTTCTAAAGAATTATAAATTTAAACTTTTAGTTCTCCTATAAGGTTGTTATAAGGTTGTGTTTTTTTTTTTAATTTAATTCTCTAAACCTGATATCCTGACTCCGTCCTCACCTATATCTATTCATCATGATGAACAAGAATACTTTATAAAGATGGAGAGTTTTCCTGTAAAAACATTATAATATACAATTAAATCAATCATCAAATTGACCTAACTTAGGTCGGCCCATGGCAAACATGAATAGGAAGCTCAACTAACATAGAAAAGATTGCAAAGGACCATCGAAGTAATCACTTGGTACGCATCTTGCACTTATCTCACTCAACCTCTCATCATCACAGTATTTAACTAACAATTTAGCTGGGAAACAGTTCATGTGGATAGAAAGAATCAAATGGCACCCGAAAGTGGGGATTGATTTTGATTCTTGATGAAAATGATGCTGACCTAAAATATTTTCCCCTCTTTTCTTTTTCCATTTTGGGTTTGTAAAGCAAGCAAAAGATATAAATGTTGGTTTCTTCTAAAAGAACATGAAGGGATTCTTTTGATCTATTAATACAAGATTATGGCACTTGTTAACTAGCTTCACGTGGTTACTTTTAGTATTTCTTAATGACTATGATGATTCATATGTTCATGTTATGCATAGAAGTTCTCACATGGAAATAGAATTGCTTTCGTAATGTTTTGTCGAGAAATATTGTTGAATTACATAATTTTTAGTTTAAAGTCTTTGTTTAGAAGTATATTTAGACTAAGATGATGTTGTTATGATCTTAAGAGATGTATTTTAGATATCTTAGTTGTACAAGTGAGGAGCAATAAGGTCTCGAGAAAAAATGATTAATAATAATAATAATAACAATAGTAACAATAATAATTAATTATGAAAGAGGTTTTTAGTATCTTAAAAATTTAAGTTATCATTTGGATTTAATGTTAATTTTTTATGCTTTAATCTATAATCTTTTGGTTTGTTATGATTTTTTCTTTGTTTTAGGCCGTGTTTGGGAACATGGTTGAAACCGCATTCTCTCAAAAAATTTTAAATGTTTTTTGTTAAAAATTAATTTTTTTATATTTTTAGATCGTTTGATGTGCTGATCTCGAAAATAATTTTTAAAAAATAAAAAAAATATCATTTTGATGCATTTCTAAGCGAAAAACACTTTAAACAGTAACCGCTACCACAATTCCAAATAGGCCCGTAAAGTTATAATTTATCTTCCAAGACCTTTTCCATACAATTTGGATGATTTGATGCATGTCATATATATCTTATTGATTTATATTTTTCAATAGGTGAATTATTGATTTGTTTATGACAATTTATGCTATCTTACTAGTACAATCATGCTTTTAGCTTATTGTGCTTATGCTCTTAAAGATTTACATCAAAGTTATCTGGTCGATTTTGTTTACATATATAGCATTATTCATGTATATGTTACTATTCACATACACGTTATTATTCATATGCACAGAAAGTTAATGCGATGAATAGATACAGTTTATAAAATTCTGTCTAAAAAGATTAGATTTTAAACGGGATTGTTTGCAACCCATCCGATCTTTCCTGAGAACTTAATTAGTGAAAGTATTATTCACAATATACTAGTTTTGTATACGGTATAGTTCATAAGTTAAATGGTGATAATTGAACAAATCACAATGAAAAAAAAATAGAGCTCGACAAAGTAAACAAAGAAAGGGAATGACTATTGATTTTATCTTGCATAGCTTAAATATTTTTATTTATTAAGTTGCTTTTTACAAGTTTTTATTTTATTACTTGCTTATTTTTTAGACGAAGTATTTATTTATAAATATTATTAGCTATTTTTTTAAACATATTATATCATGTCATCTACTCCTTCTATTCAAGATTTGGTTGTGCTAATCAATGTTGCTTCGATAAGTATTACTTTAATAGTGAGGATTCCATCATCACCTTTTATGGTGTATGGTGAAAAACCTGAAAAGTTCAATAAATTAAACTTTAAGATATGGCAACAAAAGATATTGTTCTATTTGAACATCTTGAACTTTGCAAAGTTCTTGAATGAGAAAGCACCAAAATCATCAAAAAAATAAATTTGACCATGCTATTGTGGGTAATTGTGGATGTATGGAATCATAATAATTTTATGTGAAAGAACTACTTCTTGAATTGGTTGAAAAATACATTGTATTGTGTATATAGTTCAACCAAGAGTTCAAAAACTCTATAGGAAGGTTTAGAAAAAAAGATAAAAAAAACTACAAAGCTGAAGATGTTAGTATAAAGAAATTCATAATCGATAAATTTATAGATTTCAAGATGGTTGATTTAAGGACCGTAATAAACCAAGTTCAAGAGTTTTAGCTAGTATTGCATGATATACATACTGAAGGTATGTCTATAATAGACTCCTTTGAAGTGGCTGTAATCATTGAAAAATTACCATAATTTTAGAAAGACTTCAAGAACTATTATAAGCATAAATGCAATAAAATAATAATTGAATATCTTATTTTGAGGTTGAGGATAAAAGATAACAATAAGTTATTTGAAAGAAGAGCTAACTCTTTTGAAGCCCTAAAAGAAAATGTTGTGAAACAAACAGTAAAGTTATATATATATATATATATATATATAAAAGAAGCTTGTTGTGAAAAAGGAAAGGAACTGCCAAGAAGTTTAATGACAAATGCTTTATCCGCAACAAGATTGAGTATTTGTTGGTCAAGCTAATATCACTGAGGTTGATCACCTTGCTAGTGAAGTTTTAAAAATGAACATATCTTGTGTTGTTTTCAAAGTCAATCTAGTTAAAAATATTGAGCAGTGGTGGGTTGAAACTGGTGTTACAAGACATATATGTGCTGCAAAGAGGATGTTTTCCACTTACAAAGAAATGGATGAAGAAAACCTATACATGAGAAACTCAAAAATGAATGTCATGGCCATTGTAACTAATGATGAGAACAATAACAAGATTGTCTCTTCTTTTTATTTGTTTGAGTCTTATGGTGTGTGGCATAGCAGCTTAGGTCATCTGAAATCTAAAACCCTTTAAAAAGACTTTATCTCGCATATAAAAAAAAAAACTTTCTTAGTGTTTATAAAATAGACAGTTGAAAAGTTAAAATTGGATTCAAAGGGCACCCAAGCTTTTAGAGGGATAGGTCCTTGGCAAAGTGGGCTTCGAGATTAAACCCACACGCACGCGCACCTTTGAATCGAGCCTTGATTTTGGTTTATTGTAAAAAAATATTTTGGACCACAAAAAATTATTTTTTATCAACTAAAATTCAAACATGGACCTGGTCCATGAATAACTATTTCTCCCAGCCCATATTCTGTTCAGTCCAACCCGTGAATGTTAACATTCTCTTTCAGAAGCTTTTGTTGCAAATCTTAAAAGTTTTTTCTACTAAAAAAATACTGATTTATAGCTAACATATTCAAATTTAATTCTTGTTTTACGGTGGGTAATCAAATGTTGATAATAAGAGAATTAATTTTGATAATTGATAAAATTAATTTTTCTATCAAATAGATTCTAAAATTCACTATAAAAATAATGAGTTGAAGAAAAAGTTTATACTTTTTCTCGTCTTATATTTTAATGTTTTTTTTATATATATATACTTTGATTTTCCCTCAAATTTTATCGGTATTATGTCTAGAACAAGCTGGTTAAAGTGGGGGACCTTTTCTTTTTGGATTCAGAGAGATTGTCATCTCTATATAAAAAGTAAAGTTTCTTTGTTTTTTTTCTTCTTTCGATACATGAAAGATTTCGTTCCTTCATTAAAAAATCAAATGGAGTTTAAAATTGAAAAGTTAAACCCTCAAATATAAGGACAAAACTGGAAAAAGGTAAACAATTCAAGGACCAAGGTGTACTTTTCCGCACCTCTTGAACAATAAAAAAAAAAGAAGGGGGGCAATTTTTTTCTATTTTAGATTTAATACATATTGCTTTATTGTTTAAAATTATAGATCCAAGTAAAACGAAAACCGAGCATCAATCTAGGGCATTTCTTGACACCGCACACGCAATATAAAAGAAATAATCAGGATTGAAACAAACTGCCAAGCACCTCTTGCAGAAAATTGTCCATCGAAACAAAGATTCCATCATCGAAGGTTAAGGATGAATTAAACCACATAATGCATTCTGCATGGCTTCCAATTTATTAGATCCAGTGCTGGCCAGCTCCAATTCTCACCTTGAATCACAGCTGGTAGCTTAGGGTAAACATTCTGTCCATTGCCACCGAGTCCACTATTTTGATCCCAAATCAGGATTGAAATCACTTGATCATAAGGTAGAAGGTTGAAATTGAAAAGGAAAAACTCGGTAACCGAATAATTGATAAAGAACCGGGAAAAAAAAGGGACAAACCAGGCAGACTTTAGCAGTCAGCAGTGCACTTGGATCTGCATGAACAGTGAAAGAAACAGCAAAACCCCTTCTTATTTTAGTTTATGGTGTAATGTAATGTAATAATTTATAGTGTATTATCTCTCCCCATTCCAATTTGTTTGCTGTTAGAAGTTATTCTGCTAAAAAACCGACTGATAAAACTGTTTCCAGAAAATATGTAAAGAACCCCGCAACAGTTTATACCAGCCTGCTCTTCTTTATTCAAACAAACTGCCAAGCACTTCTTGCAGAAAATTGTCCATCGGAGCCAAGATTCCAGGAAACACAATCCATCATCAAAGGTTGAGGATGAATTAAACTACATAAAGCATTCTGCATTGCTTTCAGTTTATTAGATCCAGCTGCTGGCCAGCTCCAATTCTCACCTTGAATCGCAGCTGGTAGCTTACTCTTACAGGGTAAACATTCTCTCCATTACCACTGAGTCCACTGTTTGATCCCAAATCAGACTCCGAGTTTAACAAGCTTCTCCAAGGAGCTGATAAGCACCAAAAGTTTCTACCTGTTAAGAGATTTGCATAACACCAAGCCACCCAACGAGAACCTGCCAACAAGATTATGTTCCAAATTCCTCATGAAGCATGGAATGTTCCCCTCTTCATTTTTCTGACACCAAGAATACTGTCCTAAACAACTTTTGCCCTCTTAGCAGTGTCATCTCTTCAATTCCAAAAAAACACGTTGAGCTTTTGCTCAATAGATATGATAACAAAAGCAGGAAGAATGAACTTAACAGGCCAGTAGTTTTGAATAATGAAATGGCAGGTAACAAACTGTAATCTTCTGGCAAAAGATAATAATTTAAATGCCTACTACTGCAATCTGTTGGTGATCTAATCAATGAGGGCTTTAATCATCATGACTCAATTTATAGAGAAGAGGATCTTCGAAATGCTTGTCTGGTAACCTTCCCATTATAAACCAGTAGATTTGGGGACTGAGAGAGAATAAAATTGTTGCATGGTGGAATTAACAGAGCTTCAATTGAACCTTCAGAACACCATGAGGTTATCAGCAAAGCAAAGATGTCTAACAGAGATTTTCTTACTCAATGGGTGGTTGAGAAGACAACACCAGGTTCATATAAAGCAAAACTTTACCACTAGACGTCTACATCCTCCCAGCAAAACTCAGGAGCTAAAGCAAGGCTACACTGTTTTCACTTATACGAACTATTTAGCAAGAGCATCAACAGTGCAATTAGCTGAATAGTATCTGACAGAATCAAATACCCGGTTGAACAGACTTAAGCTGCATAACAGTAAGTGATGCTTCACAAGAAACTTAAGAGAGGCTCATCTGACCTCAAACTGGGATGCCTGCCCACAACGCTATTACCAGGTTCAGGTTTCTGAACTCCCCTCTTGTGCATTGTTTTTCTCACTCTCATAGCTTCATTCCACCGTCCTGCACTTGCATACGTGTTTGCAAGAAGAACATAGTCACTGCTGTGATCTGGTTCCAATTCCAAAAGCTGTTTCCTAACCTGCTTCCCGAGTTCAACATTTCCGTGCAACCTACAAGCAGCCAACAATGTTCTCCACACAATGGCATTGCACTGCATTGGCATATTATTTATTAATCGATAAGCCTCCTCAACGAAACCAGCTCGACCCAAAATATCCACCATGCACCCATAGTGCTTTATTGTTGGTTGGATATGGTACTCTTTCTTCATAATATCAAAAAATCTCCATCCTTTATCAACCATCCCTCCATGGCTGCAAGCAGACAAAACCACCAAGAAAGTAATATCATCTGGTGCCCAGAGCTTTTGTTCTAGCATATTGGAAAAGAGAGCCAATGCCTCATTTGCATAGCCATGACTTGCTAGTCCCAAAATCATCGTATTCCATGTTACTGTATTCTTCTTGTTCATCCCATTGAATATCTCAAACGCTTCTTCAAGTGCTCCACACTTCGCATACATATCAAGGAGTGAATTATTAACCTCTGTAATACACCCATGACCAATATTGCTAATACAAGAATGAACCCATCTCCCAAAATCTAACGCACCCAATGCAGAACATGCGGAGAGGATCACAACGAATGTGGCCTCGTCAGGCTCTATGCCGAATTTCAACATCCTTGAGAACATTTCAAGTGCTTCATTGAACTTACCACAAGAGACATGGCAATCAATTATAATATTCCATGCCACTAATTCTGGGTTGGGAATTTCTTCAAACAGTTGGCGGGATGCTTCTATATCCTTAAACGTGCCATACATATGAACAAGAGTGTTCCTAACAAAGACATGTGAATTAAGCCCACGTTTCAATGTACTGCAATGCATTAGTCTCCCCAACAAAACCAACCCTAACTGGCCACAAACCTTAAGCAAGAATGAGAAAGTGAAGCTGTCTGACACTAAACCTCTCTCTTGCATCCTTTTATAGTAATCAAAAGCTTTTCGAGGGTCATTAGCCTTGCCAAAACCCCTAATCATCGTATTAAAAATAAAAGCATCCGGGTCACCAATCTTTTCAAAAACTGAAACAGCATAGTTCATATCTCCATGCTCTGCAGCAGCACAAAACACAATGACCTTGCCTACAACAAAACGGTTCTGCTCAAAACCAAGTTGGATTACACGGGCATGAATTTGCTCCAAATCTTTCATACAAGAGCAGTTCTTCAAAAAGGATATGACAGTTTCTTCCTTTGATATGGAAACAGTATTTATGGTTGAAATACGTGAACGAAAGGAACCCAATTTCAGGGCCTTCAAGTTCGATTTTAAGCGGCAAAGGTAGTTAATGATCATGGTAAAACAGTTGAAATTTAAGAAGACATGAATAATGAATATTAATCTGATGAACCAAAAGCTAGCTTCCAATTCTTCAAATGCAAATAAATTTCTTATAAGGTTAGTTACGAATTCCAGGTAGCGTGGAGGGCTTGCCTTTAACTGATCCAAAAGATGAACTCGAGTCTCACTCACCAACCCGAAAGTACCACTAGCTGTTAAACCATAACAGAGCTAGCTTTGGAGACCAAGTTCTGTATAAAAAGAAAGACTTGTTTGTCCAGCCTAATACTCCGGATACTGCAAGAACTTCAAAATTAAACATGCTTGTGCTATAATAATATTAGTATGGTAAATTTTTGGGAATTACTATGCATTCTAATTCATATGCAAATATATGATCATTAGTAGAAATTTAAGTAGATAAACTCTCCCTCTCGTGATTCGATTCTTGAGAGTGACCATTCATCTTCTGAGAGCGACCTTAATGAATATATTAGAAATATATATTAAAAAAAAGAGAAAAACTTGTTTGTTTAAATGAATTTTTGATGATAAAAAATAAAAATATTGATGTTTGACGTGGAACACCAATATTTCTATCCTTATTTGAGGACCGTGGGGAAATTTTGGCTTCCTTGCTCTGTCTCCTTTCTCTCTTTTTTTTAATAGAGTTTTTGGCCTTTTGGTCATCTTGTGGGATGGGCCCAATGAATTTTGAGATGAGTTTTGTCTGTATTTTCTTTGATGCTCAGACATCAGGATCGGCATAGGATTCCTTGTTGGCCTGTGTTGGATACCGGGGGTTCAGTAATTATAAGGGTCTGTTTGTTTTGCAGAAAACTTTTTTTTTTTTTAAAAAAAGTTATTTCCTATTATGTGAAAGGTTTTTAAATGATGATAATAATAAAATAATAAAAATTGATGTCATTAATAAAGCAGGTGATTATATTTATGATGATAATTTAATAGCGGTTATGATAGTAATATTTATGATAATGATTTTAATAGTATTGATTGATAATGGTAATGGTAGAATAATGATGGTTGTAATTGTAATTACTTTGGCAAAAAAGTAGTGGCAGTAGCTATGATTGCGATGATAATGATAATGATGATAATAGTAATGGTAATTGTCGTGTAATAAAGTGGTGGTTATATTGATAACCAAATGATGGTGGTGATTGATAATAATTTGGAGGATATTATACATATAGTAACAAAGATGAAAAGACAAATTAATAAAAGGTGTAGGGTAAGACCACATATAAGTTTGGCATCTTCTTCATCAGCTTAGAGGTCGAATTTGAAGAGAGAGAGGGGTACCTAATCAAGGTTCTTTTGCATGCTAAGGCCGAACCATATAAGGCCAAGAAGGAGATGCTTACTGATAGGGAAGGTATAACCGATTCACAACCTATGCGTAATCATGATATAAAATGTTTCGAGTGTTTGGGGAGTGAATTCTTTTCTTCTCGGTGTCTAAATAAAAAAACAATGATTATGAAGCATGATGAGATTGAATCTGCAAGTAACAAATCTGATGTTGATGAGATGCCACCTTTAAAGGATTATGGTAATGTGGAGATTACATATCCAGTTGAGGGGGAAGCCTTGGTTATAAGACGGGTTCTGAATGCACAAGTTAAAGAGGATAATGTAGATCAGTAAAAGGAGAATATCTTCCACACTAGATATCACATCCAAAACAATGTATGTAATATGATAATTGATTGAGGTAGTTGTGCTAATTTAACTAGTACTCCTCTTGTTAGAAAATTAAATTTCAATATTGTGAAGCATCTTATGCCATAGATTGTAGTGGTTGAATGAATGTGATGAGGTGAGAGCTGCTAAACAGGTGCTGATTTCTTTTGCTATTGGTAGATATTCTGATGAGGTAACGTGTGATGTGATTCTAATGCATGCTAGTCATTTACTTTTGTGGCACCCATGGTAGTTTGATAGGAGGGCTATTCATAATGGATTTAGAAATAGATACACTATTATAGAAGATGATAAAACCATCACTCTTATACCTCTATTTCCAAAACAAGTGTATGATGATCCATTAAAGTTGAAAAGAGAATGTGAAGTTAGGGAGAGAGAAAATTCATGTGAGGATAATGGTGAAAGAAGACCATCAGATTTGACTAATTTTAAATCAATAACTAAACCGGTTGAGAGTGGAGATAAGACCCAATGAGTAAAGAAAGTAAGTGTGAGTGATGATCATTGTATGGAAAAATTAAAGAAACAACTAAATTTTTATGCAGGAGAGGGTGAGATCAAATTTGTGTTTTATACTAATAAACCAATAATTTTCAGCTTCGTAAGAGCTAAAAAAAAGTGAGTCAAGAGCTAATGACGCCTATTATAGATAATTTTCAAGTTATTCCCAACATCAAATAGAGAAGTAGATTTATTAGTATGCATATTTTGTAAAATTAAACCAATGTAATTTGGAAAGACTAATTTTGTTGTAATATAATTTTGTAATCATATTGTGTTTATCTATCAAATTTAATTATGGATGTTGTAATTAAGAAAGTTGTTTCTTTTGTATGTATTATATAAATTGTGATAATTTTGAAGGTTCATCCATTTAAGTTTTCGATTCACTTTTAGTTATAATTTAAAATATATTACTAAATTTTATTGCACTAATGTTGAAGAAAATAAATATTGGTGTGATGATTAAATTATGGGCGCCCTAGATGGTAGGACAAGTGACATTTGGACTACTAGCAAGTTGTCATATTGAATCAATAATTTGATATTGAAAATATAGAGGAAACGCTGTCTAATTTTTGGTAGAAATAATAATAATAATAATAATATATAAAAAATTTAGGTCATTATAATTTATATCAATTCAAGAAAATTAAGGTATTTTATTTCATTTGTTCAACATGAACAATATAATAGTTACAAATATTAACATCAAACACATTTAATTAGCTAGCAATAAAAACTTTACACTTATAAAGCTAGCTTTTATATGGTGATTCTTGATCTAAATTTTTTTGTGACTTATCTTTCATTTTCTTTACTTCATCAAGTATTCACTCAACATCATAAACATCGTTTCTCCCTCCCATGGTTAATTCAATTTTATGTATAGATTTTCACCAATCAATGAAGATATTGTTGTATGACCTGTAACCATATCTTTGTAATAACTTATTTTTAACAGCGTTCATTTTTAATATTCTGGCAGTTATTCTTTTCTCACTTTTCATGCCTTTTTTTTTTATTCTTAAACTTTAGTTCATCAAAGTTGTTGCAAGTTTATAATGTGTGTGCTTCTTGAGCTAAAACAGTGTGTGTGCTGGATTTTGCAGGAGTTTATGCTAGAATTGTTGAGCTAAAACAGTGTGTTGTATGTTTACTGGAATTGTTGTGAAAAAGATAAGAATATGTTGTTCTTAAGTTATAATATAAGGGAAAGAAGGAGAAGAATATGACGGTGATTTTTTTGTGCTCAAATGATGTGTTTATGTTGATAATGTGGCTGTATTTTTTTTTTTTAATAAACAATTGTAACTTCGGTAATATTTTCGTTGGTTTTACACAACAGGGGCTTAAAATCATTACATAGAATATAATGATAATTATAAAAATAATCTAATTTTTTTTTATTGACTTTTCTTTGGTATGTCAATGTAAGGATGCAAAATATTATGAATTTATAAATTTATATTATGAATTTATAAACTTCATGATATAAATTATAATTTTTAAAAGAATAAAAGTAAAATAAAATAAATATCTAAACTACAAGATGCTCTATTTATTTTTTCCTTTTCAATCCAAACATAATTTTTTTATATAAAAACACATAAAAAACACTAAAAAGGAAGGGAAAATCATTGTACACATAGATTTAAATTACTATTCACTAAGATAGTGTAATTAACATTTTGTCCTTCTCAAAAGAAATTAATAGCTGGGTGTTATAAGTATTTTGGTTTTTTTACAAGGCTTATTGGTCATTACCAGATTAACTAAGGGTAGAATTGTCTTTCTAATTTTTAAACATAGTAGAATGATTTACAAGAAAAATTCTTAGAACTTATATTTTGGGACTTTTTAGTCATTGCATTTTTTTATATGGAGTAATATGACTTAATTACCCTTAAAGTATAAATTTTAAAATTTTGTGTTCAGGGGCTTTTTCATCTTTTTATTATGATTTTTTTTGTTATTTTAAACTTCATTGAGAGAAAATTACTTTTAATAAATATAAAATAACATTTTAATAGAAAAGTTGTTGGCACGTGCTACGTATGCCAACACGTGGGAGATACTCACACTATTCTAGCGACACGTTTGGTGACTTTCTGAGAACAAAAACTTTCTTCTACCATGTTGTTGGAATCTTCACGATGTTCTCATCATATTGGGGCGGCACATGGCGGCGAAGGTATCAAGGTTTGTCATTGACGGTGCTTTTTTCTTCTCTCTATTTTCTCTCTCGTCCCCTCAAAATTTGCCCTAGGCATTCAAAGTTTCAGATTTGTTCTCTTAATTATTGATATTTCAACTTTGGTTTTTATTCTTTTTATTTCTAGTTTTTCTTATTGACCCATTTTGTAAAAATCTTATTTGTTTTCAATTTTATTTTTCAATCCCAATTTGTTATATATTATTATTTTTCAATTTGGTTCTTATTCTTTTGATTTCTATTTTAATTTGGTCCTTATTCTTTTGATTTCTATTTTTTATTCTTGACCATTTTATAAAATTTTTATTTATTTTCAATTTCATCCTTCAAACCCAATTTGTGATTTTTTTTTCAAGTTGGTCCTTATTCTTTTGATTTCAATTTTTTTTGTTCTTGATCCTTTTGTAAAATTTTTTTATTTATTTTCAATTTCATCATTCAAACCGAATTTGTGATATTTTTTCAATTTGGTCCTTATTCTTTTAATTTCTATTTTTTTGTTCTTGATCATTTTGTAAATTTTTTATTTGATTTTAATTTCATCCTTCAATCTTAATTTGTGATATATTGTTGTTTTTTCAAATTTGATGCTTATTATTTTGATTTCTAATTTTTTTCTTTGTGTTTTTGTAGAATTTTTATTTATTTTCAATTTCATCTTTCAATTTCAATTTCATAACTTGAATCGTGGGTTTGACGGGTTAACCCGAGTTAGCCTTCCTTGTTGTCCAAGTTACATATTTGTTGTGCTAACTTAAATCGACTCAGGTCAGTTTTTATAATTTATTTCCCAATCATATTTTTCTATATTTTCTTTTTAAAAATCACTTGTGGCCCATGAGCACTATTTTTTATAAAATAAAAAATAATAATAATAATAATTCAGGCCACCCCACGTAGGGTGGAGGCACGTCTAGTAAACGCACTATATAGGAATGCTATTTAAGAAGCAGTAAATAATAAATCGATAGGGCCCATCGCAATCCGTTTAAGGGATCAAATAGAAAAGACAAGATGGACGGACGGACGGCATTATTCGATGCCCCACCGGAAACGTTATGGAAGTCGGTCAAGTTGTCGGTAGCAGATGCTGAAACGGACTTGGTAAAGAGGCAAAATCCTCGAATACACGCCATTCGCCAAAAAGGATTATCATCCACCAACGAAGCACATCTTTTTTCCTTTTTTTTTTTTTTTGAAAAAAAAAGCATATCGCTGCTTTAATTTCCACTACTTTGCGTATGAACAAGTAGCTCAACTATCAATGGAGTTTCTTTTCCTCTAGAAAAATCTAGGTTTCGAGTTTTAGTCAAAAACAAAAAAAAAATCTACCACTTGTTTCATACTTTCATGGATATAGTTGAGGTTAATGACTTGCATGGAGGGCGGTCTAATCAGAGATTTGCTTAAATTTAATATTTTTTATTATTTTAATGTATAGATATTAAAAATATATTTAAAAAAATAAAAAAAAATTACTTTAATATATTTTTAAATAAAAATTATTTTAAAAATAACTATAATTACACTTCTAAGCATGTAATCTTCAAATCTTATTCCTATGTTCCAGCTAGCTAGCTGTGTGGGTTAGCTATGGCTTGTCTTTCCTCTTTAACATATATATTGTATTTTGATTCTCCTCCAATTTAGTCTAGAGAGAGAACTTAATTAAACTTAAATTGATTTTTAAATTTAATTTTTTATCAATTTAATTTTTAGTTAAATTAATTTGATCCATTTAATATAATTAAGTTCTTGTATTTAATACCAAAATTAATCCTTAAACATAATTAAAATTGAATTTTACCCATAATAAAATCAAATTGACCTATTAAAAATTTAATTATATCCTTAGGCTTAATTTTTATGCCAATAATCATTTAATTTGATATTAAATATGTATTATTTCTTTAGTTTTGGGTAAAATAGGGTACAAATGTACAATTATTCTTCAAAATTACAGTTTAATTTTTTTATACACTTGAAATTCTCTCATCTTGCTTCTGCTAAATTACCATTATTTATTTTATTTTATTTTAAGAAATAAATTTAAGGAATAATTGATGACGTTAACAAGCAAGTAAACCAGGAAATACTGTTAATCGGAAAAGGTAAACTACCTATTTTAGGTGAAAGTACTCTTAATCAGGCATTCTCCTCCAAACAAATGTGCCATACACGTAGACTTGGCATTAAAAGCCATAACCAACACTGTTGTTATTCCTCCTTCACGTATCATGCTGGCAAAGTGGGTTATATTCTATCTCATCACTTTACTTGAAGAATGGGATATCATGTCCAAAGCAGCAATTGCATCAACTTTATGAGTGAGGT
>Ga0325400_1001594_pt1 | contig 18917 bp, 14 predicted proteins | sample PopdelMetagenome_2_FD_205662 | JGI IMG/M metagenome (GOLD analysis project Ga0325400, IMG submission 205662) | Populus deltoides microbial communities from Bellville, Georgia, United States - Xylem-PdKOR-R1 | ecosystem: Host-associated > Plants > Phyllosphere > Stem > Wood/Secondary xylem...
CCACGCTGGCGACGGTGCGGCTCTTGCCGGTGCCCGGGCCGCCGGTCAGCAGCGAGACCCCGGCGGTGAGCACCTGCTCGACGGCCTGCCTCTGCGCCGGGTCCAGCCCCTTGGCGACGGCCTTGACAGCGCTGGCCGGCGCGATCGGCTCGGCGGTGGCGGCCAGCCGGGCGATGCCCTCGGCCACCGCGTCCTCGGCCATGCCGAAGCGGGCCAGGCTCAGCGTGCGCAGCGCCGGGTCCGGTTCCTCCTCGGACTCCGGGTCGAACGGCGGCTCGTGCTCCAGCACGTCGCCGGACTCCACGGCGGCGAGCACCGCGGCGGCGACGTCCTCGACGCCCTCGCTCCGCAGCGCGGCGACCACCCGGTCGACCGGTAGCACGGTGTGCCCGTCGCGGCTGGCGGTGCGCAGGGTCAGCGCGACCAGCGCCCGGCCGCGGCGGCTGTCCTGCCGGTCGGCGCCGTTGAGCACCGCGATCGCCAACCGGTCGGCGTCGGCCAGGGACACCTGGTTCATCAGCAGCAGCCGCCACGGGTCGTCCCGCAGCCGGCGGCCGGCGTCGGTCCCGAGGACGTCGCCCACCCCGGCGGCGAGCTTGGCCGGCAGCCCGGCCGACACCAGCATCTCGACGACCTCGTAGGCCGGCGCCGCGGACAGGAAGGAGGAGAACAGCCGCTCGGCGCGCTGGCGGCCGACGCGGGGCAGCTTGACCAGGTTGTCGGCGGTCACCTGCTCCGGCGTGGTGATGCCGGCCCCGGGCAGCTCGGCGGCGGCGCGCTTGCCCAGCCCGGGCCAGAGCCCGGCGGCGCAGAAGGCGGCGAAGACGTCGGGTGAGCTCATCCGGGACGGCGGTCGGGGTACGAGGTGTGCGGCGCGGACACCTCGTCCAGCGCGAAGCGGATCGCGGCGGGGAGGGTGACGTCCTCGGCGTCCAGGCTGACCTGCAGCTGGGCCGCCGTCCGGGCACCGACGACGGGGGCGACGACGCCGGGCCGGTCGCGCAGCCAAGCCAGCGCCACGGCCAGCGGCACGGTGTGCAGGCCCTGCGCGGCCGTGCAGACGGCCTCCACGACCCGGTCGGTGTCCTTGGACCGCAGACCGTCGAGGAACGGCGACCACTGGGCCGACGCGCCGCGGCTGTCGCTGGGCGTGCTGTGCCGGTACTTGCCGGTGAGCAGCCCGCGGCCCAGCGGCGACCAGGGCAGCAGGCCGATGTCCAGCGCCTCGGCGGCGGGCACGACCTCGCGCTCGACGCCGCGCTGCAGCAGGGAGTACTCGACCTGGCTGCTCACGATCGGCGCACGCCCGGGCCACGCCCGCTGCCACGTGGCGGCCTGCGCGGTCTGCCAGCCGGTGAAGTTGCTGATGCCCACGTAGCGGGTGCGGCCGCTGCTCACCGCGGTGTCCAGCGCGGCCAGGGTCTCCTCGAGCGGGGTGTGCGCGTCCCAGGAGTGCAGCTGCCAGAGGTCGACGTGGTCCAGGCCCAGGCGCTCCAGGGAGGCGTCCAGCGCCGAGAGCAGGTGGCCCCGCGACGCGCCGCGGCCCATCGCACCCGTGCGGGTGCGGCCCACGGCCTTGGTCGCCACCAGCACGTCGTCCCGGGGGACGACGTCGGCCAGCAGCCGGCCCAGCGTCCGCTCGGACTCGCCGTCGGCGTAGACGTCGGCGGTGTCGACCAGCGTGCCGCCGGCGTCGACGAACGCCGTCAGCTGCATCGCGGCCTCGTCCTCGTCGGTGTCGCGGCCCCAGGTCATCGTGCCCAGCGCCAGCCGGGAGACCACCAGGCCGCTGCGCCCCAACGCCCGCTGTTCCACGAGGGGTCAACCTACCGGGACCCCGGAGGTCCGGACCGTAGGCTGCCGCCCCGTGGGTTGGGTTGAAGCCGTCGTCCTCGGGCTCGTGCAGGGCCTCACCGAGTTCCTGCCGATCTCCTCCAGCGCGCACCTGCGGGTGGTGGGCTCGGTCTTCGGCTGGGACGACCCGGGTGCGGCGTTCACCGCCATCACCCAGATCGGCACCGAGCTGGCCGTGCTCCTGTACTTCCGGCACGACATCTGGTCGATCATCCGGACCTGGGTGCTGTCGCTGCGGGACAAGGAGCTGCGCCGCGAGCCCGACGCCCGGATGGGCTGGCTGATCATCATCGGGTCGGTCCCGATCGTCGTCCTCGGCCTGCTGTTCCAGGACGCCATCGAGACCACGTTCCGCGACCTGCGGATCATCGCCATCGCGCTCGTCGTGTTCTCCCTGGTCCTCTACTTCGCCGACCGGATCGGGTCCAAGCAGCGCCAGCTCACCGACCTGACCGTCAGGCACGGCATCCTCTACGGCCTCGCCCAGGCCGCCGCCCTCGTGCCGGGCGTCTCCCGGTCGGGCGGCACGATCACCATGGGCCTGTTCCTCGGCTACTCCCGCGCCGCGGCCGCCCGCTACTCGTTCCTGCTGGCCATCCCCGCCGTCCTCGGGTCGGGGTTCTTCCAGGCCTACGAGTCCCTCGGGTCGGGCATCGAGTGGGGCCCCACGATCGTGGCGACCGTCATCGCCTTCGGCGTCGGGCTGGCCGTCATCGCCTGGCTGCTGCGCTACCTCGAGCGCGGCACCTTCACCCCGTTCGTGGTCTACCGGGTCGTGCTGGGCCTGCTCCTGCTCGCCGCGGTCGGCGCCGGTCTGCTCACGCCCTGACGCCAGGCCCCTAACCTGGGGCCATGACGACCGTGATCCTCCTGCGCCACGGCCGGACGACGGCGAACGCCGCCGGGGTGCTCGCCGGGTGGAGCCCCGGTGTCCGGCTGGACGACAAGGGCCAGGAGCAGGTCGCCGCGGTCGGCGCCCGGCTGGCCGACGTCCCGCTCGCCGCGGTGGTGTCCAGCCCCCTGGAGCGCTGCCAGCAGACCGCGGGCGCGGTCGTCGCGGGGCGCGAGCTGGAGCTGGCGACCGACGACCGCCTGGGGGAGTGCCGCTACGGCGACTGGACCGGCCGGCCGATCAAGGAGCTGCTCAAGGAGCCCATGTGGAAGGTGGTGCAGCAGCACCCCTCCGCCGCGGTGTTCCCCGGCCCCGAGGGCGAGCCGCTGGCCCACACCCAGGCCCGCGCCGTCGCCGCCGTCCGGGAGTGGAACGCCACGCTCGGGCCCGACGCCGTCTGGCTGGCCTGCACCCACGGCGACGTCATCAAGGCGATCCTGGCCGACGCCTACGGCATGCACCTGGACTCCTTCCAGCGGATCGTCGCCGACCCGGCCTCCATCTCGGTGGTCAACTACACCGACACCCGGCCGTTCGTGCTGCGGGTCAACGACACCGGAGGCGACGTCAGCGGGCTGATCCCGCCCAAGAAGCGCGGCCGCCGGTCCCGGAAGGCGTCCTCGGACGCCGTCGTGGGCGGGGGCGCGGGCCCCGCCGGCGCGTAACCTCGACGCCGTGCCACGCCAGGTCTTCCTCTTCGAACGCCCCGTCCGCTTCGTCGCGGGCACCGTCGGCCAGCCCGGGGACCGCACCTTCTACCTGCAGGCCGCCGACGAGGCCGGCCGGGTGATCAGCGTCGCGCTGGAGAAGTCGCAGGTCGAGGTGCTCGCCGAGCGGATGAGCGAGCTGCTCGACGAGATCGCCACCCGCGCCACGACCGTCGTCCCCCCGGACGCCGACGTCGACGACCTCGACCCGCTCACCGCCCCCGTGGACGAGGAGTTCCGGGTCGCGGCCATGGGCCTGGCCTGGGACGGCGAGGCGCAGGCCGTCGTCGTGGAGGCCGTCGCCGCCGGCGAGGAGCCCATCGACGAGGACGCGATCCTCTCGGACTCCGACGAGGGCCCCGACGCGCTGCGGGTGGTCATCACCCCCGCCGCCGCCCGCGGCTTCGTCGCCCGGGCCCGCCGGGTGGTCTCGGCCGGCCGGCCGTCGTGCCCGCTGTGCTCGATGCCGCTGGACCCCACGGGCCACGTCTGCCCGCGGCAGAACGGGTACCGGCGCTGACCGGACCCGAGCCGCGGACGGGGGACGAGCTGGTGGACGCCTACCTCGACGGCGAGCTGGACGACCTCGTGGACGGCCCTGCCGAGGACGACGAGTTCGAGGACGGCGAGTTCGAGGACGAGGACGGCGAGGAGACCCGCGAGGTGGAGGGGCTGGCCTTCGACCACGGCGACCGGCGCTCCCCGGCCGGCGACGCCGAGGCGCGCACCCTGCTGCTGGACGGCGAGCTCGACCTCGAGGGCCGGCTGCTCGACGCCTCCAACGTCACCCTGATCGGCGCGATCCGGACCCCGGAGCTGGCCGGGGAGTGCGTCTACAAGCCCGTCCGCGGCGAGCGGCCGCTGTGGGACTTCCCCGACGGCACCCTCGCCGGCCGGGAGATCAGCGCCTACCTGGTCTCCGAGGCCACCGGTTGGCGGGTCGTGCCGCCCACCGTGCTGCGCGACGGCCCCTTCGGCCCCGGCATGGTGCAGCTGTGGCAGCACGCCGACCCCACGGTGGAGATGACCACGTTCGTCCGCCGCGACCACCCGGCGCTGCGCCGGATGGCGGTGTTCGACGCGGTGGTCAACAACGCCGACCGCAAGGGGGGCCACATGATCCCGATGGCCGACGGCCACGTGTACGGCGTCGACCACGGCATCTGCTTCTCGCCCGACCCCAAGCTGCGCACCCTGCTGTGGCGCTGGGCGGGCACACCGCTGACCGAGGAGGCCGTCGAGGTCCTGGAGCGGCTGACCGAGCAGCTGCGCGACGACCTGGGGGAGCAGCTGCACGAGCACCTGACCCGCACCGAGGTCCGGCGCACCCAGCAGCGGGTGGCCGACCTGCTGCGCAGCGGCCGGCACCCCGAGCCCAGCGGTGACTGGCCGGCGCTGCCCTGGCCGCCCTTCTGATCACCGCCGTCGGACCCCCGCCGTAGGCTCGGGGCGTGCTGAGCTGGCCCGCCCCCCTCCTGCCCTCCCTCCCCGGGAACGGCCCCGCCCTGCGGTTGCACGACACCGCGCGCCGCGAGGTCGTGCAGACCGGTCCGGGCCCCACGGCGAGGATGTACGTCTGCGGCATCACGCCCTACGACGCCACCCACCTGGGCCACGCCGCCACCTACCTGGCCTTCGACCTGGTCAACCGGCTCTGGCGCGACCTCGGCCACGCCGTGCACTACGTGCAGAACGTCACCGACGTCGACGACCCGCTGTTCGAGCGGGCGGACCGGGACGGCGAGGACTGGGTCGTGCTCGGCATGCGGGAGACCGCGCTGTTCCGCGAGGACATGACGGCGCTGCGGGTGCTGCCGCCCGAGGACTACGTGGGCGCCGTCGAGGCCATCCCGCAGATCGTCGCGCACATCGAGGAGCTGCAGGCCGCGGGCCTGACCTACACGATCGACGACGGCACCGGCGACCTCTACCAGGACATCGCCCAGGCCCCCGGCTTCGGCGGGGAGAGCGGCTACGACGAGCCCACCATGCTGCGGTTCTCCGCCGAGCGCGGCGGCGACCCCGACCGCCCGGGCAAGCGCAACCGGCTCGACCCGCTGCTGTGGCGCGGTGCCCGCGAGGGCGAGCCGTCCTGGCCCGGCCCGCAGGGCGTCGCCGGCCGGCCCGGCTGGCACGTCGAGTGCGCCTCCATCGCGCTGGGCACCATCGGCATGGGCTTCGACGTGCAGGGCGGCGGCAGCGACCTGGTCTTCCCGCACCACGAGTTCTCCGCGGTGCACGCCGAGGCGCTCACCGGCACCAAGCCGTTCGCGCAGGCCTACGTGCACGCCGCGATGATCGGCCTGGACGGCGAGAAGATGAGCAAGAGCCGGGGCAACCTGGTGTTCGTCTCCCGGCTGCGCGGCGACGGCGTCGACCCGATGGCCATCCGGCTGGCGCTGCTGTCCGGCCACTACCGCACCGACCGGGCCTGGACGCCGGACCTGCTGGAGGCCGCCGAGCGCCGGCTGGCGACCTGGCGCGAGGCGGTCACCCGCCGCTCCGGCGCCTGCGCCGCCGAGGTGCTCGTGGCCGTCCGGGAGCGACTGGCCGACGACCTGGACTCACCCGGCGCGATCGCCGCGCTGGACGCCTGGGCCGCCGCGACCCTGGCCGGCGGCGAGGTCGCCGAGCAGGACGAGGGCGCCCCCGACGTCGTCCGCGACGCCGTCGACGCCCTCCTCGGCATCGCCCTGTAGCCGGTGGCCACGTTCCGGCTGACCGACCGGGCCGCCCGCGAGCGGGCCGAGCAGTCGCTCGCGCCCGGGGCCGCCCGGTCCACCGCCGGGCGCGGCCGGGTGCGGCCGGAGCCGGAGGACCCGCTGCGGACGGCCTACGAGCGCGACCGCGACCGCATCCTGCACGCCAAGGCCTTCCGCCGGCTCAAGCACAAGACGCAGGTCTTCCTGCACCCCGACGGCGACCACTTCGTCACCCGGCTCACCCACACCCTGCAGGTCACCCAGGTGGCCCGGTCGCTGGCCGCGGCGCTGGGGCTCAACGAGACCCTCGCCGAGGCCATCGCGCTGGGCCACGACGTCGGGCACTCGCCGTTCGGCCACATCGGCGAGGAGGCTCTGGACCCCTACGTCCCCGGCGGGTGGCACCACGCCGCGCAGGGGGTGCGGATCGTGGAGCGCCTGGAGGACCTCAACCTCACGTGGGAGGTCCGCGACGGGGTGCGGGCGCACAGCTGGAAGATCGACCCGCCGCCGACCACCCGCGAGGCCGAGTGCGTGCGCTACGCCGACCGGATCGGCTACCTGTCCCACGACGCGCTGGACGCCGTCCGGGCCGGGGTGCTGGCGCCCGGTGACCTGCCGGCGCGGGCCCGGGAGGTGTTCGGCGAGCCCGGCAGCCAGATGGTCGGCGCCATGATCGACGCGGTCGTGGCCGGCAGCCTGGCCGACGGCGGCCGGGTGGTGATGGCCCCCGGGCCGCTGGAGGCCATGCACGAGCTGCGGGCCTTCATGTTCGAGCGGGTCTACGGCTCGGAGGTCGCCGCCGGGCAGAAGCACGTGGCGGTCGACGTCATCCGGCGGCTGGTGGAGCACTACCTGGCCCACCCCGACCAGATCCCGGACAGCTACCGCGACGCCGAGGCCGACACGATGACCCAGGTCGTCGACCACGTCACCGGCATGACCGACCGCTACGCGCTGACCACCCACGACCGTCTCTTCGACGCGGACGCCACGAACCTCATGAGGCCGTTGCTGCCCTGAGGCCTAGCCGCGGTCGCGGCGCTTGAGGTAGCGCTCGAACTCCCGCGCGATCTGGTCGCCGTCGGCCTCGGAGAGGTCGGTCTCGGTGGCCTTCTCCTCCAGTGCCCGCACGTACTCCACGACCTCGTCGTCGTCGGCGGCCATCTCGTCGACCGTCTTGACCCACTGCGCGGCCTGCTCGGTCAGCCCCTCCATCGGGACGGTGACCTCCAGGACCTCCTCGACCCGGTGCAGCAGCGCCACCGTGGCCTGCGGGGACGGCGGCTGGGAGACGTAGTGCGGGACGGCGGCCCAGAAGCTCACCGCGGGCAGCCCGGCCTGCACGCACGCGTCCTGGAACACGCCGAGGATGCCGGTCGGGCCCGAGTACTTCGACGTCTCCAGGCCCCACGTGCGGGCGGACTCGTCGTCGTAGGCCGACCCGGTCACCGGCGTGGGCCGGGTGTGCGGGGTGTCGGCCAGCAGCGCGCCGAGCGCGACCACGGTGGTCACGTCGAGCTCGGTGAGGATGCCGATCAGCTCGGCGCAGAACCCGCGCCAGCGCATGTTGGGCTCGATGCCGCGCACCAGGACGACGTCGCGGTCCCCACCGGCGGGCCGGCGGGCCACCGAGATGCGCGTGGTGGGCCACTCGATGCGGCGGCTCACGCCGTCGACGAGGCTCACGGTCGGGCGGTTGACCTGGAAGTCGTAGTAGTCCTCGGGGTCCAGCGCGGCCAGCGGCTCGGCGTCCCAGATCAGCTCGAGGTGCTCCAGCGCTCCGGTGGCGGCGTCCCCGGCGTCGTTCCAGCCCTCGAAGGCCACGACGACGACGGGGTCGGTGAGGCGGGGCAGGTCGGAGGTGCCGGACATCGGGTCGATCACCCGACCGAGCCTACGTCGCCCACGCCGCTCCGCCGCCGGACCGGCCCGACGTGCGACCATGGACGACGACCGGTCGCACCGCGGAGCCCCGCAACGCTGCTGGCTCGCCCCCGCGCGAGCAGCTCCCGTTGACACCGCCCGTGAGGATCCCGTGCCCGAGACCCCCGCCCCGTCGGCCACCCCCGCCGTGTCCGACGCCCCTGCCGGTGTCCGTCCCGACGCCACCGACCAGCTGCGTGCCCTGCTGGCCCAGCGGATCCTCGTCCTCGACGGCGCCATGGGCACCGCCATCCAGCGCGACCGGCCCGACGAGGCCGGCTACCGCGGCGAGCGGTTCGCCGACTGGCCCACCGAGGTGCAGGGCAACAACGACCTGCTCTCGATCACCCAGCCGCACATCATCCGGGCCATCCACGACGAGTACCTGGCGACCGGCGCGGACCTGCTGGAGACCAACACCTTCAACGCCACGGCCATCTCGCTGGCCGACTACGGCATGTCGGCGCTTGCCTACGAGCTGAACCTGGCCAGCGCCCGGCTGGCCCGCGAGGCCGCCGACGCCGTCGCCACCCCGGAGAGGCCGCGGTTCGTCGTCGGCGCCATCGGGCCCACCAGCCGGACGGCGTCCATCAGCCCCGACGTCAACGACCCCGGTGCCCGCAACGTCACCTTCGACGAACTGGTCGAGGCCTACCGGGAGCAGGCCGAGGGCCTGGTGGACGGCGGGTCCGACGTCCTGCTGGTCGAGACGGTCTTCGACACCCTCAACGCCAAGGCGGCGATCTTCGCGCTGGAGTCGCTGTTCGAGGACCGCGGCCGCCGCTGGCCGGTGATGATCTCCGGCACCATCACCGACGCGTCCGGGCGGACGCTGTCCGGCCAGGTCACCGAGGCCTTCTGGAACTCGGTCCGGCACGTCCGGCCGCTGCTGGTCGGCCTGAACTGCGCGCTGGGCGCGGCCGAGATGCGGCCCTACATCGCCGAGCTCGCCCGCGTCGCGGACACCTTCGTCTCCTGCTACCCGAACGCCGGTCTGCCCAACGCCTTCGGCGAGTACGACGAGGCCCCCGACGAGACCGCCGCGGTGCTGGAGGAGTTCGCCCGGTCCGGGTTCGTCAACCTCGTCGGCGGGTGCTGCGGCACCACCCCGGCGCACATCGCGGCCATCGCCGGCGCCGTCGAGGGCCTGGCGCCGCGCACCCCGCCGGTCCTGGCGCCGGCGCTGCGGCTGTCGGGCCTGGAGCCGCTGGTCGTCGTCCCGGAGTCGTTGTTCGTCAACGTCGGCGAGCGCACCAACATCACCGGCTCGGCCCGTTTCCGGAACCTGATCAAGGCCGGTGACTACCCGGCGGCGCTGGCCGTGGCCCGCCAGCAGGTCGAGGCCGGCGCGCAGGTCATCGACGTCAACATGGACGAGGGCATGATCGACGGCGTCGCGGCCATGGACCGCTTCGTCAAGCTCATCGCCTCCGAGCCCGACATCAGCCGGGTCCCCACGATGGTCGACTCCTCCAAGTGGGAGGTCATCGAGGCCGGCCTCAAGTGCGTGCAGGGCAAGGCGGTCGTGAACTCCATCTCGCTGAAGAACGGCGAGGAGGAGTTCGTCCGGCAGGCCCGGCTGTGCCGCAAGCACGGCGCCGCCGTCGTCGTCATGGCCTTCGACGAGCAGGGCCAGGCCGACACCCTGGAACGGCGCAAGCTGATCTGCCGGCGGGCCTACGACGTGCTGGTCGACCAGGTCGGCTTCCCGGCCGAGGACATCATCTTCGACCCCAACGTCTTCGCCGTGGCCACCGGCATCGAGGAGCACGCCCGCTACGGCCTGGACTTCATCGAGGCCACCGCCTGGATCAAGCAGAACCTGCCCGGCGCGCTGGTGTCCGGCGGTGTCTCCAACGTCTCGTTCAGCTTCCGGGGCAACAACACCGTCCGCGAGGCCATCCACGCGGTGTTCCTGTTCCACGCCATCCGGGCCGGCATGGACATGGGCATCGTCAACGCCGGGGCGCTGGAGGTCTACGACGAGGTGCCGGCGCAGCTGCGGGAGCGGATCGAGGACGTCGTCCTGGCCCGCCGGCCCGACGCCACCGAGCGGCTGCTGGAGATCGCCGCCGACCACGCCGGGGACGGCAGGGCGCGCGAGGTCGCCACCGAGGAGTGGCGGTCGCTGCCGGTGGGGGAGCGGATCACCCACGCGCTGGTCAAGGGCATCGACGCGTTCGCCGAGAGCGACACCGAGGAGCTGCGGCTGGAGATCGCCGCCCGCGGCGGCCGGCCCATCGAGGTCATCGAGGGCCCGCTGATGGACGGCATGAACGTGGTCGGCGACCTGTTCGGCGCCGGCAAGATGTTCCTGCCGCAGGTGGTGAAGAGCGCGCGGGTGATGAAGAAGGCCGTCGCGCACCTGGTGCCGCACATCGAGGCGGAGAAGCAGCCGGGGGACGCCGCCCGCAGCAACGGCACCGTGGTCATGGCGACGGTCAAGGGCGACGTCCACGACATCGGCAAGAACATCGTCGGCGTCGTCCTGCAGTGCAACAACTACGACGTCGTCGACCTCGGCGTGATGGTGCCGGCGCAGAAGATCCTCGACGCCGCCAAGGAGCACGGCGCCGACGTGATCGGCCTGTCGGGCCTGATCACGCCGTCGCTGGACGAGATGGTCGGGTTCGCCACCGAGATGGAGCGCCAGGGGTTCGACATCCCGCTGATGATCGGCGGGGCCACCACGTCGCGGGCGCACACCGCGGTCAAGGTCGACCAGCGCTACCACGGCCCGGTGATCTGGGTGAAGGACGCGTCGCGGTCGGTGCCGGTGGTCGCGGCGCTGCTGTCGGACGAGCAGCGCCCGAAGCTGCTGGAGACCACCGGGGCCGAGTACGACGCGCTGCGCGAGCGGCACGCCGCCCGGGAGGACACCCGCGCGCTGCTGCCGCTGGCCGCCGCCCGCGCCGCCGCCCCCGCGGTCGACTGGAGCGGCTACCGGCCGCCCCGGCCGCGCCTGCTGGCCCGGCAGTCGCCCGACGCCTGCAGCGGGCCGGGCTGCGACCACCGCGGCGGGCACGCCACCCGGTTCACCCGGGTCTTCACCGACTACCCCCTGGCCGAGCTGCGCGACTACATCGACTGGCAGCCGTTCTTCAACGCCTGGGAGATGCGCGGCCGGTTCCCCGACATCCTGAACAACCCGTCGACCGGCGAGGCCGCCCGGCGGCTCTACGAGGACGCCAACGCGATGCTCGACCGGGTCGTCGAGGAGAAGTGGCTGCGCGCCGCCGGCGTGGTCGGGCTGTTCCCCGCCGACCGCGTGGACGGCGTCGAGGACATCACCGTCTACGCCGACGAGGCGCGCACCGAGGTCGCCGCCACCCTTCACCACCTGCGGCAGCAGGGCGAGGGCCGGGACGGGTCGCCCCGCAAGTCGCTGGCCGACTTCGTGGCACCCGCCTCCAGCGGCCTGCGCGACCACGTGGGCGCCTTCGCGGTGACCGCGGGTCTGGGCTCGGAGGAGAAGGTGGCCGAGTTCCGGGCCGCCCTGGACGACTACTCGGCGATCATGCTGGAGGCGCTGGCCGACCGGCTGGCCGAGGCCTTCGCCGAGCGGCTGCACGAGCGGGTGCGCACCGAGTTCTGGGGCTACGCCCCCGACGAGGACCTGGACGGCGAGGCCCTGCTGGCGGAGAAGTACCGTGGCATCCGGCCCGCGCCCGGCTACCCGGCGTGCCCCGAGCACACCGAGAAGCAGACCATCTGGCGCCTCCTCGACGTCGAGGACGCGATCGGGGTGCGGCTGACCGAGTCGATGGCGATGTGGCCCGGCGCGGCGGTGAGCGGGCTGTACTTCTCCCACCCGCAGTCGCAGTACTTCGTGCTGGGCCGGCTGGGCCGCGACCAGGTCGCCGACTACGCCGCCCGCAAGGGCTGGACGGTGGCCGAGGCGGAGAAGTGGCTGGCGCCCAACCTGGGCTACCGGACCGAGGACGAGTGACCGGAAGGACCCCTGTGCCCCCGACGACCCTGCAGGCCGTGCTCTTCGACATGGACGGCACCCTGCTGGCGACCGAGCAGTACTGGGACGAGGCGCTGGCCGAGCTCGCCGCGGGCTGGGGCGGCACGGTCTCGGCCGCGGCGCTGGCGTCGACCGCCGGCGTGGACCTGGACGGCGCGATGGACATCGTGCGCCGCGACGTCGGGGTGCAGCGCACGCCCGCGCAGGCCCGGGACGACGCCGAGTGGGTGATCGGCCGGGTCACCGCGCTGATGGCCCGGTCGGTCACCTGGCAGCCCGGCGCGCGGGAGCTGCTCACGGAGTGCCTGGCGTCGGGGCTGCGGACGGCCCTGGTCACCACCACCTACCGCCCGCTGGTGGAGCTGGTGCTGGGCCACCTGCGGGCCGACCTCGGCACCGAGCCGTTCGAGGTGACCGTGTGCGGCGACGAGGTACCGGCCCTCAAGCCCGACCCGGCGCCCTACCTGCAGGCCCTGGCCGCCCTCGGGCTGGACGCCGCCGACTGCGTGGTCGTGGAGGACTCGCACACCGGCAGCCGGGCCGGGCTGGCCGCGGGATGCCGGGTGCTCGTCGTGCCGCACGGCCAGCAGCTGCCGAGCACGCCCGGCCTGACCGTCGGCGACAGCCTGGTCGGGGTCGGCCCCGGGTACCTGGCCGCGCTGCCGCACCCCGCCGTCGTCTGACCCGGCCGGCGTCCGAGCCCACCGTCCCCGGCCCGTCGGCGTCTCGGCCCGGTCTCAGCCGAGCCCGCCGTCGTCCGGCCCGGTCTCAGCCGACCACCTCGACGGGCAGGGTCGTGCGCCACCCGGCGGCGGCCGCGGCCTCGGCGGGGAACGGCGGGGGAGTGCCGCCGAAGGACGGGCAGAACGCCTGGTGGTCGCACCAGCTGCACAGCCGGCTGCGGTTGGGCCGGAAGTCGCCGGTCTCCACCGCCTTGCCGATGGCCGCCCAGATCGCCTGGAGGGTGCGCTCGAAACGCAGCAGCTCGGCCTCGTCGGGGGCGTAGGTGAGGACGTCGCCGTCCTTGAGGTAGATCAGCTTGAGCTGGGCGGCCACCACACCCCGGGTGCGCCAGAGCACCAGCGCGTAGAACTTCATCTGGAACAGCGCCTTGGCCTCGAAGGCCTCCCGCGGCATGCCGCCGGTCTTGTAGTCGACCACCCGCAGCGCACCGTTGCGGGCCACGTCGAGCCGGTCGACGTAACCGCGCAGCAGCAGGCCGTCGGGCAGGGTGACCTCGACCAGCTCCTCGCGGCCGTGCGGCTGGATGCGGGTCGGGTCCTCGAGCCGGAAGTAGGTCTCGACCAGCGTGCCCGCCGAGGCCAGCCAGCTCTCCAGGCTCTCCGCGGCCGGCTCGCCGTCGGCAGGCTCGAACAGCTCGGCGACGCCGGCCTCCTCGCGCAGCTGCGCCCAGGCGGGCTCCACCAGCTCGCGGGCGGCGGCCACCGTGCGCTCGGCCGGGGGCAGGTCGTACAGCTGCTCCAGGACCGCGTGCACCAGGGTGCCGCGGACCGCGGCGCGGGACTTGCGCTCGGGCAGCCGGTCGATGGTGCGGAAGCGGTAGAGCAGCGGGCAGGTCTTGAAGTCGGCCGCGCGGGACGGGGACAGCGACGGCCGCCGGGGGGTGGTGTCGGCCGCCGTCGTCCGCTGGTCGGCCGGGTCGGCCGCGAGGTCGGTGACGTCCATCGGCAGCTCCGTCGTCGTCATGGCGGCCACGGTAGGTGCCGGGTACGACAGAACGGGCGCGCCGACCCGCTCCGTAGTCTCGTCGGACGTGGAACCCCAGCCCGACCAGCCCGCCGTCCCCCCGACCCCCGCCGCCGCCCCGGCGCGGGAGCCCGTCGACGGGGCCTTCGAGGTCGGGGACCGGGTCCAGCTGACCGACCCCAAGGGCAACATGCACACGGTCGTCCTGACGCCGGGCAAGCAGTTCCACACCCACAAGGGCGCGATCGAGCACGACCACCTCATCGGCGCGCCCGAGGGCTCGGTGGTGCACTCGACGAACAACACCGGCTACCTGGCGTTCCGCCCGCTGCTGGCCGACTTCGTGCTGTCCATGCCGCGCGGCGCGCAGGTCATCTACCCCAAGGACGCCGCCCAGATCGTCGGCTTCGGCGACATCGGGCCCGGCATGCGGGTGCTGGAGGCCGGTGCGGGGTCCGGGGCCCTGTCCTGCTCCCTGCTGCGCGCGGTCGGCAGCACCGGGCACCTGACCAGCTACGAGCGGCGCGAGGACTTCCTGGACGTCGCCCGCGGCAACGTGGAGACCTTCCTCAAGGAGGTGCCGGCCAACTGGTCGCTGCGCCTGGGGGACCTGGACCAGCACCCGGCCGCCGAGACCGTCGACCGCGTCGTGCTGGACATGCTGGAGCCCTGGGCGGTGCTGCCCACGGTCGCGGCGGCGCTGCGGCCGGGCGGGGTCCTGGTCGGCTACGTGGCCACCACCACCCAGCTGTCCAGCTACGTCGAGGCGCTGCGGGCCCAGGCGTGCTGGACCGAGCCCTACGCCTGGGAGTCGATGAACCGGCCCTGGCACGCGGAGGGCCTGGCCGTGCGCCCCGAGCACCGGATGGTCGCGCACACGGCCTTCCTGGTGACCTGCCGGCGGCTCGCCGAGGGCGCGGTGGCCCCGCTGCGCGCGCGCAAGGTACGCCGCTTCTGAGGCACCTGGGACCAGTCGTTGCGCGGACGTCACCGGGGACCCCTCCGGCACGGGCGTTCCGTCGTACGGCGTGGATACAGTGACGGCTCGGCAGCCCCTGACGTGTGCGGAGGTGCGTGATGGGTTCTCTCGGGCCTGATGAGTTCCGGGCGCGGCGTGATCGTGACGTCGCCTCGCTGGTGAGCCAGATCAGCTACCTGGAGGAGGAGATCGGCCTCCTGCGCCGCAAGGTGTCCGACAGCCCGCGCCAGGTGCGCGCGCTCGAGGAGCGGGTCGCCGAGGCGGAGGGGCGGGCGGCGTTCCTGTCCGAGCGCAACGACAAGCTCAGCGAGACCCTGCGCGGCGCCCGCGACCAGCTGGTGCAGCTCAAGGAGGAGATCGAGCGGCTCGGGCAGCCGCCGTCGGGCTACGGCGTGTTCCTGGGCCGGTTCGAGGACGGCACCGTCGACGTGTTCACCGGTGGCCGCAAGCTGCGGGTGTCGGTGTCCCCGGCGGTCGACGTCGAGGGCCTGCAGTACGGCCAGGAGCTGATGCTCAACGAGGCCATGAACGTGGTGGAGGCGCGCGGGTTCGAGCGCTCCGGCGACGTGGTGATGCTCAAGGAGCTGCTGGAGCCCGTCGAGGGCCAGGCGCCCCGGGCGCTGGTGGTCGGGCACACCGACGAGGAGCGGGTGGTCTCGCTCGCCGACTCCCTCGCCGGGCAGAAGCTGCGCGCCGGCGACTCGTTGCTGCTGGAGTCCCGGTCGGGCTTCGTCTACGAGCGCATCCCCAAGAGCGAGGTCGAGGAGCTCATCCTCGAGGAGGTCCCCGACATCGACTACGGCGACATCGGTGGCCTGTCCCGGCAGATCGAGCAGATCCGCGACGCCGTCGAGATGCCGTTCCTGCACAAGGACCTGTTCCGCACCTACGAGCTGCGCCCGCCGAAGGGCATCCTGCTGTACGGCCCGCCCGGGTGCGGCAAGACGCTCATCGCCAAGGCGGTGGCCAACTCGCTGGCCAAGCAGATCGCCGTGGCCCACGGCGCCGAGGAGGCGACCCGCGCGCGGTCCTACTTCCTCAACATCAAGGGCCCGGAGCTGCTCAACAAGTACGTCGGCGAGACCGAGCGGCACATCCGGCTGGTGTTCCAGCGGGCCCGCGAGAAGGCCAGCGAGGGCGCGCCCGTCATCGTGTTCTTCGACGAGATGGACTCGATCTTCCGCACCCGCGGCACCGGTGTGAGCTCCGACGTGGAGTCCACGATCGTGCCCCAGCTGCTCAGCGAGATCGACGGCGTCGAGGGCCTGGAGAACGTCATCGTCATCGGTGCCTCCAACCGCGAGGACATGATCGACCCGGCGATCCTCCGGCCGGGCCGGCTCGACGTGAAGATCAAGATCGAGCGGCCGGACGCCGAGGCCGCCCGCGACATCTTCACCAAGTACCTGACGACGACACTGCCGATCCACACCGACGACCTGGCCGAGCACGGCGGCAGCCGCGAGGCCACCATCGCCGGGATGATCCAGTCGACGGTGGAGCGGATGTACACCGAGAGCGAGGAGAACCGCTTCCTCGAGGTGACCTACGCCAACGGCGACAAGGAGGTCCTGTACTTCAAGGACTTCAACTCCGGGGCCATGCTGCAGAACATCGTCGACCGCGCGAAGAAGATGGCCATCAAGGACCGTCTGGAGACCGGTGTCGACGGGCTGCGGGTGGGTCACCTGATGGCGGCGTGCGTGGACGAGTTCAAGGAGAACGAGGACCTCCCGAACACCACCAACCCCGATGACTGGGCGCGGATCTCGGGCAAGAAGGGCGAGCGGATCGTCTACATCCGCACGCTGATCAGCGGCAAGGGCAGCGAGGCGGGTCGGGCGATCGACACCGCCACCAACACCGGTCAGTACCTGTAGGCCGTGCGGAGGGCGGTGCTGGCGGTCGGTGCCGCCCTCCTGCTGGCCGGGTGCACGTCGACCGTCGAGGGGACGGCGAGCCCGGCGCCGGTGACCACGCCGACGCCGGGGGACGACCCGATGGTCGACGCCCCGTCGGTGGGCACGTGCCACGCGGTGGAGTCCGCCTACGACCCGATCGACGTCCCCGACGTCGTCGACTGCGGTGACGGGCACACCGGGGAGACCGCGGTCGTGGTGGACACCGGGCTGCCGGTCGACGCCGCCTACCCCACCGAGGACGACCTGGGGGAGGGGTACCTCGGCGACCCCTACGACGAGGTGTGCAGCTACGACACCGTCGACGACTACCTGCGCGCCCAGCCCGGCGACCGGCTCTACACCGACTACACGCAGGTGCTGCCCACGCCCGACCAGTGGGCCCGCGGCGCACGCTGGGTGGCCTGCGACGTGACCTACGGCTACAGCAGCCCCGAGCCGGCGCCGGGGCGGATGGCCGGGGTGATGGAGTCCGGCGACACCGCGGCCTACCGCGTCTGCCTGGACGGCGACCCGGCCGACGAGGAGATCGTGCCCTGCTCGGCGCCGCACTGGGGCGAGCAGATCAGCGGCTACCCCGACGTCCCCGAGGGCACCCCGTTCCCGGCCGACCGCGCCGCGCGCGCGGTGATCGCCGAGCAGTGCCGGCCCGACGCCGTCGACTACCTCGACGGGCCGCTGCCCCCCGACGTCGCGCTGGACATCACCACCGACGACCCCGAGGACTGGGCGTCCTACCCCTACCCGACGTGCGTGCTCGTGCCGGCCGCCGGCGGCACCACGACGGGTTCCTACCGTGACTCATAGGGTGGCTGCATGAGCGTGCGGCGGGTCATGGGCACCGAGGTCGAGTACGGCATCTCGGTGCCCGGTCAGCCGGGGGCGAACCCGACGACGCTGTCCAGCCAGGTGGTCAACGCGTGGGCCCCGGCCGACGCGGCGCCCCGGCGGCGGCCGCGCTGGGACTTCGAGGAGGAGAACCCGCTCCGCGACGCCCGCGGGTTCGACCTGTCCCCGGCCAGGGCGCTGGACCACGACGACCCCGACGAGGACCCGGGGATGGCCAACGTCGTGCTCACCAACGGTGCGCGGCTCTACGTCGACCACGCCCACCCGGAGTACTCGACGCCCGAGGTGACGGGCCCGCGCGACATCGTGCTGTGGGACAAGGCGGGGGAGCGGGTGATGGCCGAGGCCTCGCTGCGCGCCGCGCGGGTCCCCGGCACCGTCCCGATCCAGCTGTACAAGAACAACACCGACGGCAAGGGCCAGTCCTACGGGGCGCACGAGAACTACCTGATGGACCGGCGGACCCCGTTCCTGGACATCATCAAGGGCCTGATCCCGTTCTTCGTCACCCGCCAGGTCTTCGCCGGGGCGGGCCGGGTCGGCCTGGGCACCGACGGCCGCACCCAGGGATTCCAGCTCTCCCAGCGGGCCGACTTCTTCGAGGTCGAGGTCGGCCTGGAGACGACGCTCAAGCGGCCGATCATCAACACCCGCGACGAGCCGCACGCCAACCCCGACGAGTACCGCCGGCTGCACGTGATCATCGGCGACGCGAACCTCGCGGAGCTGTCGACCTACCTGAAGGTGGGGACGACGGCGCTGGTGCTGGCGATGATCGAGGCGAAGGCGCTCGGCCCGGACCTGTCGATCGAGGAGCCGGTCACCGAGCTGCAGTCGGTCAGCCACGACCCGACGCTCACCCACGCGGTGCGGTTGAAGGACGGCCGGCGGATGACGGCGCTTCAGATCCAGCAGGAGTACCTCGCGCGGGCGCGGGCCTTCGTCGAGCGGACCGGGGACACCGACCCCCAGACCCTGGACGTGCTGGCCCGGTGGGGCGAGGTGCTCGACGACCTGGCGATCGACCCGATGCGCTGCGCCGACCGGCTGGACTGGCCGGCCAAGCTGCGCCTGCTCAACGGCTACCGCCAGCGCGACGGGCTGAGCTGGGGCGACGCCCGGTTGGCCCTGGTCGACCTGCAGTACTCCGACATCCGGCCCGACAAGGGCCTGTACCAGCGGCTCGTGGCCCGCGGGGCGATGCAGCGGCTGGTCACCGAGGAGGAGGTCACCGCAGCGATCTCCGCGCCGCCGGAGGACACCCGGGCCTACTTCCGGGGCGAGTGCCTGCGGCGCTACCCGGCGCAGGTGGCCGCGGCGTCCTGGGACTCGGTGGTGTTCGACCTCGGCCGGGAGACGCTGGTGCGCATCCCGACGATGGAGCCGCTGCGGGGCACCCGCGAGCACGTGGG
>Ga0325400_1001595_pt1 | contig 18911 bp, 10 predicted proteins | sample PopdelMetagenome_2_FD_205662 | JGI IMG/M metagenome (GOLD analysis project Ga0325400, IMG submission 205662) | Populus deltoides microbial communities from Bellville, Georgia, United States - Xylem-PdKOR-R1 | ecosystem: Host-associated > Plants > Phyllosphere > Stem > Wood/Secondary xylem...
TTGCATGGTCTAGGTTTTAACTCCAGCTATGATGGAGTTTGCTCAGAGTCACTCATTTGACCAAGCTAATTCACTTACCACTTAATTATCTTGTTAAAAACTCAATCAAGCTCTCAAAACACCCCTATAATAAAACTTAATCATCTTCAGCATGCCAGACCTAAGTGCTTGAGTCTAACAATTATATAAAAATAATGAAAACACCTTTACATGTAGCCTTGATTTTTTGAAACACAAGGGTAATTTTGTATTTAAACTCTTTCAATAAAATAAAAGGATGGTAAAACCCCTTAACACATGCATATTCCCCAGGGTCATGAGTGTATCTTCACTATTTATTTTTTTATATATAAAAAAACTAAAGAATCCTCCAATCCAAAGCTTAAAATTTTATGCTATATATATATCCCAAAAAACTTGAATGAACCATGTTGTTCCCAATTATTCTTTCAATGCCAAATATATCCCATGGAAAAGACAATCTCACTCCTAATTGCATGCTTAACAAGTTTTTTTTGGTAAGGACAATTACATCATTATACTGCTCCAATTCATAATAATATTTGTCTATGTAAACAGTAAAAGGGTGAACAATAAATAATACACTGATCCATTTTAGTTTTTTTTGTTATAATGAAAAAATAAAATCTAAATTAAATTAGGAAAGCAACTTTTATACAAATAAAAAACGGTGGTAATGGCAGTTCCTTCTTTCCTTTTTTTTTAACATAATTTTTTTTCTTCTTATTTTTGTGATTAATAGTTAATTTTTCCATAAAATTCACGGATTGTTTTAAAGTATTTGTTAAATTGTTGAGTGGATTTATTAAGAGTTAAAATAGAAATCGTGTAGCATAAATATTAATTGAAACACTTATATTCAAAATTTTTTTATATATAACCATATAATATAAAAATATCAATTAGACTATAGATTTTTGTATGAATATTAATTGAGGTTTAATATAAATAGGATATTTTTAATTTATACATAAGAAATGTTAATTGAATACTTGAAAGTGATTGCGAAGAATAACAAATATAATTTTAGTATTTTGAGATGAATTGTTGCTTTAAGCTTTTAGGCACTAATTTAACTATAAAACGAACAATGCTTACGACGAAACATTAAGATTATTTTCTAATGAAAGATTTAACTCACCATTAAGATTATTCTCAAATAAAAGATTTAACATCAAAGAGATTAATATAATAATTTTAGGTGATGTTTGATATTGTTAGTATAATATAATTCATATCACACTGCTAATCCTAGAAACTCAAGAGAACCCGTCACCTACACTTCCGCAGTTTAAAACCTGATGTAACTCTGTTTTAGTGTAATTCTATTTAAAGATAAAGTCTAGCTTCATACAAAGTCCTACCCACAGTGTACTTCTATAACCAGTGAATAACTGTATATATATGTGCATGGTACATGCACATAATTAAACATCAATCAAACAAAAGAGTTGGTGATGCAGAAGCAGAAGCACTAGTCCACAAGAAAAAAACATTGAGATGGAAAATATGGGAGGAGATATTGGAACGGTACAAACAGAAGTTCAGGGTTTGGAACACGGAGTAGGGGAAGAGAGGATTTCTTCACACGCAGAAGCAGCAAACGACATATTAAGCATGACTGGACTGAGAGGTGATGCACTCCAGAGCAAGCTGAGGATTAAACAAGCCGTTCAAGTGTTGCAACAAAGCAATGTAGCTGACAATTTGGTAGCAGATGTTGCAAAGATACAAATGGGAGTTCAGGGCATGGAGCAAGGTTTGGGGGGAGAGAGAATTTGTTCACATTTAAAAGTGGCAAATGGCATGGAAAACACTGGTGAAAGATGTATTCAGCATGTTGACGGAAGTGTCTCTCATTGGAGACACACGGTTGATGACCATGATACTAGAAGAGAAGCAACAGAAAGATTAGTGCAGACCAACGTAGGTGCAAGCCCTTCTGGAGGCAATGATATTGATAATGCCATTTCAACCAGTCCACACGAACAAAACAACGAAGCTGACAATTTGGCAGGAGATGCACAAGATATGAATGAGGTTGAGATCTATAATTTTTTAATGAAGGACAATACAGTGAACGGGGCTGGAGGAGTAGCACAGCCTGGTGCAGGAGCACTTGAAGAGAATACAAATGCGATACGTTCTTGGTTAACGGATGATGAAGTCTCAACCATTGGTATTTGGGGGATGGGAGGGGTCGGTAAAACGACAATGCTGGAGCGTATCTACAATGAGCTTCTAGAAAGACCAGACATTTCACATCATGTTTACTGGGTGACTGTGTCTCAAGATTTCAGTATTTATAAATTGCAGAATAAAATTGCTAGACTTCTGCATTTAGATCTTTCAAGCGAATATGATATCCAACCTAGAGCTGCGAAATTGTTAGAAGAACTAGTGAAGAAGCAAAAATGGATTCTTATTTTAGATGATCTGTGGGAGTCTTTTGATCTGCGCAAAGTGGGAATTCCTATCCCATTAAAAGGAAGCAAGGTGATTTTTACAACTCGACTAGAAATCATTTGTCAGCAGATGGGTAGCAAACACAAAATAAAAGTGAAGCCACTTTCAGACACAGAAACTTGGACTTTGTTCATGGATAAACTTGGACATGACATTCCACTTTCTCTAGAAGTGGAATGCATCGCAAAAGATGTTGCAAAGGAATGTGCCGGTTTGCCAATTGCAATTACTACAATGGCAGGAAGCTTGACGGGAGTGGATGACGTAGATGAGTGGAGGAATACATTGAAAGAATTGAAAGAATCAAAATATAGTGACATGGATGAGGTATTCCGGATATTGAGGTTTAGTTATGATCGGTTATATGATTTAGCTCTGCAACAATGTTTGTTATACTGTGCATTATTTCCTGAAGGTCAAGTGATTGAAAGGGAAGAGTTGATAAGTAATTTGATCAATGTGGGAATAATTGAAAGAATGGAGAGCAGGCAAGAAGCACTTGACAAGGGTCACAAAATGCTTAATAGACTTGAAGGTGTCTGCTTATTGGATAGAATTGATGGTGGTAATGCTATCAAGATGCATGACTTGATTAGAGATATGGCCATCCAAATACGCAAAGAGAACCCATCAGTCATGGTAAATTTTACTTTCGATCCTTATTTTTCTTTTTTCTTTTTGTATATTTTAACCACTAATTTTTTTCCTACACGTATTTGTTTTGATTCTTTCAAATAAAAGTGCTCATTTGGTTGTAGAATTTGTAAGTAGGATTCTTGATTGATCAAGTAGACCTTAATTATATATGTTGCTTAATCAACGACAGAACCCAACTCATATTATATTTTTGTTCTTAATAAATGTTCATTTTGCTATCAACTTCAACTACTTATCATAAAAACAAGGAGAACAACTTCAAAATTTTTGTTTAAGATTGCTTGGCAGTCTCTTTTTTCTGAAGATTGCTTTAAAATCCACTTTTTATTCAATATTTAATTGTATCTACAGGACCAAAGAAGAAAGAGGATGAAAATGGTTCGATTAATGTAACAAATTATTGTAACTCTTAAAATCAATCTGTTCCATTTGCTTAATATAACAATAATTACATAATTTCTTATCATCTTGTTACTGCAGGCATAAATGTTGTAATTGCCATGCTATATTCCTGTTCAAGGGCTTCTCTAATTGTTGAAAATGTTTCTCAGTTTCAATCTTTCCTTTTCCAATTAATGTAACTTCCATTCATTTTTATCCAATATTTTGACCCTTTTTTCCCTATAGGACAAAATGAGTCGACCCAAGGATCCTTTTTGGAATCATGTTGAAGATAAGAATGGTAGTAGCATGAAGTGTAAGTTTTGTGGGCATGAATTTGCCAAGAGCACTTCCGTTACGAGGATCAAATTGCATTTATCAGGAGAGAGAGGGCGTGGTGTTAAAATCTGTAAAGACGTTCCAGAAGAAGTTCAAGGAATAGCCTTTCTAGCTATACTTGATGGCACTCCAGGAAGAAAACGTAAAACTGTAGCAGGCTCAAGAAATAACGAGGTCACTATTGCAATTGATGTCAGTATGAGTGATAGAGAGAACGGGACTGGAGAGGTAGCGGAGAAGCTGCTGGATGCTGGAGAAAGTTCACGCCCTGGAGTAAGAACTATGAAAACAATGCTTTTAAGAATTGGTGAAGTTTCGTTAACTTCCTTGTTTTTAACTCACTACTTTCTTATATAGGAAAAATCAGGATGGACTTTGCTGATGACGAACTTAACTCTAGAGTTTGCATCTGCAGTTTCTGACCAGCTGAGTTATGCATTAATTGGCATGGTGTTGGCATATGTAGCTCTGCTTCTTGCTACTGCTGAACTGATCCTTTACATGGCACGAAAGAAAATAATGAGCCTATTGCCCTGTTTCCATCGCCGATCGACCAGTCCTTCCGCACCTGCAGAGGCTGTTGAGTATTTTGGATTGTTTGGTGCTGCCTGGCAATGCATTTATTCGACAACGCAGTATACATATGCTCGTCAGCAGAAAGCTAATCCAATTAAGATGTGTCTTCTGCCTTTCATTTTCGTATTATGTGCGGTAATTTCCAAATTAATCAGAAGGTGGTTTCATTGACAAGAGTGCTTAGGAACGGTATATTTTCTTAACTAAAAGAATGGCAGTGTTTTGTTTTAAGGACTATATATTTTTTAGTGGAATGTGTCGAAGACTTTGACACAGGATATGATCTCGTCTTCTTATTGTTTTAAGGACTATATATCAATTCTGGTCTTTAATATTTTAATTACAATAAACACTTCCTCCAAATTCTGAGACTCAGACATCTCTGACTAACGATCACTTGTTATTGAGGATAGGTTCAACATTGGGGTTTGTACACACGTTAACTCCCTCAACAAATAGCAAAATTAAGTCCCTGTTTGATTTATGAAAAATGATTTTTAAAAAATTACATTCCAAACTTTCCATTATTTATTTATTATTAGAAAAGTTAGCAAACGAAAAACACTTTTCAGTCAAAGAAAAATTTGGCTTAGTTTTCAAAAAAGTGTTTTCCTTTTATTTTGGACAGAAAACACTTCCAAGAAGTTATGAAAAATTTAGAAATGTCATGTTATTTATTGATTATATTAAATTTGGTCCTCAAACTTTTGATTGCTATATATTTTATTTTGAATTTTTTTTCAATTTTATCCCTTAAAATTTGATTTAATTTTATTTTTATATCAACTTTGATCCTCATTTTTATGATTGTTATTGGCTTTTCTCTTAACATTTTCTTGATTGAAATTTTTTATCTATCAGATTTGATTCTTATTCTTTTGGTTGTTATTTATTTTATTTAAAATAATTTATAAAATTTTCAAAACAAATTTTAATTTCATCATCTTTCAACTTTTTATCTATATTATTTTTATTTTTACTTATTTTATTTGAGATAATTTATGAAATTAATTTTTTTTCAATTTTATTCTCATTCAACCTTTTAATTTCTAAAATTTGTTCCTCATTATTTTAATAAACTTGAAAAAATATATTAACAATTTATTTTCCAGCTTATTTTCCATGACATAGCCAAACACTATAAATTATTTTTCAACTTATTTTTTATGATATTATCGAACATTGAAAAATAATTCACTTTCCAAAAGAAAACTACTTTCTAGAAAACAAACGAGGCCTAAAGGTTAAAAGCAACTTGCTTTGACTCTCGCCTACACCACTAGTTGTATAGTGTTTTTTAAAAAAATAAAAACATGGAATTTTTACATAAATTTTTTTACGCATAAATCAAAAACTTTATATAAATATTTAATTAAATAAATGGATAATTAGATAATCATATGTATAAATAAATGAAAAAAATTATTAACAATAACTAAAAGTGAAACAGAAAAAATTGAGACATAAATATGGATCAAAGGGATTTGATCTTGTAACATGGAACATTTATTCAGTTTTATTTACTGAATTTATTTATTTATTTAATCAAACAATAATATAAATAGACACACACTAAACTAATTGAATAAAATAAAAGAAAAAAAATATTATGCAATGATGCAAATATTATAAATATTATCTAAAAATAAATATTTTTATTTTATAGATGAATCAAGATAATTGAAAAAACAATACACATAATTTTTTTTAGAAAAACCTTAATTCAAAAAAAGCCTTGCAAAACCCGTGACTTAAGACATGAGATCAGGATAACCCGATAGAAAATAAATTGATGATAACCACAAAATCAATTTGTTTTGTTTAAGAAAAACATAATGTCGAACTATTAAATCAAAAAAGGAAATGGAAAAAAAAAGATGTTGACTTGCATTAACTTTTCAAACCCTAATAAATCAAACGTTGAAGGATGAAGTCAGGAAAAAAATCAATTAAACAAAATGATCTAAAACAAAAAAATCATAGTTAAAAGATTGAGAGTGAAAATCAAAATAAAAAATGAATTAAAGGGCAACCAATTTTTTTTTATTGAAGGGTTAAATTGAAAGGAAAAACAACTTTAACAAAAAGAAAGAAAATCAAGAGAATGAGGGCCAAATTGAAAAAAATAATACACCATAAACTTTGATTGAAGAATAAAAGAATGAGAGTGAAAATCAAAATAAAAAATGAATTAAAGGGCAACCAAATTTTTTTGATTGAAGGGTTAAATTGAAAGGAAAAACAACTTTAACAAAAAGAAAGAAAATCAAGATAATGAGAGCCAAATTGAAAAAAATAATACACCATAAACTTTGATTGAAAGATAAAAGAATGAGAGTGAAAATCAACATAAAAAATGAATTAAAGGGCAACCAAAGTTTTTTGATTAAAGGGTTAAATTGAAAGGAAAAACAACTTTAACAAAAAGAAAAGAGAATGAGGGCCAAATTGAAAAAAATAATACACCATAAACTTTGATTGAAAGATAAAAGAATGAGAGTGAAAATCAAAATAAAAAATGAATTAAAGGGCAACCAAATTTTTTTGATTGAAGGGTTAAATTGAAAGGAAAAACAATTTTAACAAAAAGAAAGAAAATCAAGAGAATGATGGCCAAATTGAAAAAAATAATACACCATAAACTTTGATTGAAAGATAAAATTGAAAACCAATAAAAATTAAACAAAAAGGCCAAGGAAAAAAATAAGGACTGAATTGGAAGAAATAATATATGACAAATTCTAATTGAAGAACTAAATTGAAAACAAACAAAACTTTTATTAAAAGGCCATAAACAAAAATCATAGATCAAAAAAATAAAGATCAAAATTAAAATATATAAAAAGAGGATTAATATGTATTTTTTTGGATAGGAGAGAAAAAATAAGGGGAAAATGAGATGACCACCGACGATAAACTACCAATCATCCACCATCACCTATTGCACAATGAGGAAGAGAACATAACAACACTTCCACCAACACAACGCAAGGGCAGGTTTGGCCACCAAGAGGTGCCTCATGGCCCATCCAAATGATGTGGATGTCCTCCACGCGTTGGCATGTAAAGAGCATGTGTCGATAGCTTTTTGGAATAAAACATTAAATATTCAATGTAAAAAAATTAAAATGTCCTCCATAAAAAATTAATTATTCAATGTAAAAGATCAAAAATAAATTGACGATAATTACAAAACTAATCTTAAAAAAAAAACATAATGTCGAATACTTAAATCAAAAAAGGAAAATGAATAATAAAATTGAATAATATTTAATTTTAAATTTTGCACAACCAAATTTTAGATCAATAGATAACTAAATTGACCTATTAGACCAGATTTATAATATTAAAATAAATAGTTATAAATTCAGTTTAACCATTTTTAATCATGGTGGTCATTATTCTATCATATTCTTAGTTGAATAATATATATATATGACTTCTTACTTGTTCTTAGTTTCCTACAAATTAATTTAGGTTTATTTAAAAAAAAATTTATTTTTCTTTGAAATGATTCATATTTTAGTATTAGGATCGATGACACTGGAAACCCAAACAAATCACCCAACAATTAATTGAAATCAATATAGTGGCAAATGCTGTAAATAATTATTAAATAAGTGATCTTTTCGCTATATTTGTCTAATGAGTTTTTTATTTTAATTTGATGGGCTTTCTAACATTATTCAATTTCATTTAATTTGATTGCACCGAGACTTTGAGTGAACCTTTATTGATCTCATCTTATTTTAAAAAAAATTATTTTTCATATTTTTTATAATACATATTATAGTTTTAAACACTGCGTTGATCCGTGACTCGGTTTAACAGTCGCTGGAGTGTGCAGCTGAACTGAAGGTCATTTCAGTTAGGGCTTCTGATGGGATCGAGTGCTTGCTTTCATTCCACAGATACTCTTCTTCTGATAAACTTGACATAAGATGATAATGGCAAATCATCTGTATTTTTTCAAATCATCAAAGGGAATTCCAAAATGAAGTAACATACTCTAGATACTTGCATCTTTGATTTCCAATGATCCTGTCAAGTACTGTTTTGACACACTTCATTCTTGCCTTTTGCTCTGTTGCAGAGATTGCTCGCTAAAGAACCATAATCCTCAGTATTAGCATGGTCGATCTTCTATTTCTTGTAACTTATCAAATTTTCTGTATTTGTAGGTCTATGCCCCCCTCCCCCCCACCCCTCTCTCTCTCTCTCTCTCTCTCTATATATATATATATATATAGTTAGATTTTTCATTTAGCTTTGAATTGTAATAATAATTTCGTCCTCAAATTCCATGAACTGAATTTTTTTCATATGTTCAAGCTCCTGGTGAAAAAGGATCAATGAATTTGGTGTTCAGGAAATGGTTATCAGATTCCACTCTCTCCAACTGATAAAATATTGGGGGTTGAATATTAAAAGAATGTGTTCATAGTTTTATACAGATCAGACGTGACTTTAATTCTGCAATTCTCATCTTTCTCTCTGCTTACATCCTTCTTCCTTGACTGATGGGCGGTAACTAGTTGACAGCACAGACTGATACGGACCCATCCCAATGGTGGAGAAGAATGAAGGCTACGATTTCATAAGCATTTAGAGGGTGTTTGGGAGTGTGGTTGTAGTTGTTTTCAAAGTGCTTTTCACTTAGAAAAGTGTGCTAACAATATTTTTTTATTTTTTAAAAATTATTTTTAAGATCAGCACATCAAAATAATTTGAAAACATAAAAAACATATTACTTCAAAGCAAAAAAAAAAATTCAAATTTTTTCGAAAGTGCTTTTGAAAAGCACTCCCAAACTATAATTAATTCCTACAATTTGATACTTAAAAAAAATTGGATATTTTTTTTTACTTTGACGTTCCAAGTGGTGATATTAATCATCGAATATACATTAACCCTTCATAAATATTTTTTCATACAACACCCTTCATAACAATTCCCAATCCAATCATCCTGGATCGTAAATTCATCGCACTAATTATTCTTTCTATTATATCTTATCAACCATCACACACAATTAATTACTCACATTTGCATGATTATTATTTATGGATAAGAAGCACGTTAAAGATTAACTACGGAAAGGTTTTTCTCGATGAATACATATACAAATTAAGTACATTGTCTTTATAAAACAGGTATGATATACATGACATGCATTGTAAATTCCATTTATTTTTACAAGATTCTACATTTAATGAATGTTTTGCTATAACTACCATTAATTAGCTTATATTTTAGTAAAAGTAATGTCCTGGAAGATTATTAGGCGTCTTGGGTGCGAGAAGATCCTATTCAACATTAATTTATATGAGCATACAAAACATAAGAAATAAGATCTAAATATTTAAAGCCATGCATATAATTAACATATATCATAATCCTCATATTCTATAGGAATTCATTAATTTTCCAAAACCAATTTCTGGTGATCATCGTGAATCATTTTAGACATTCTTAATTTTTGTAATTGGATGCTCATTTATATATGTTAAACTCTTTGCCTGGAGTTGACTACTTGATTCGGACCCAGTCATTTCAACGTGGGTATTATTATTAGTCAAGCTAATCTCATCAATTATTCCTGGTCATCCCAACACGAATGCAAAGTTACTCTTATGAATCATTCCTAGACATCCTAACACTAATGTAAAGCTACTTCTTATGAATAATTTCCTGTCATCTTAACACGAATGCAAAGTTACTCTTATGAATTATTCCTAGACAACCTAACACGAATGTAACGCTACTTCTTATGAATCATTCCTGGTCATCTTAACACGAATATAATTAGCTGAGGCTAATCTCATCAATCATTCCCGGTCATCCCAACTTGGATGCCATTAGCCGAAGCTAATCTTATCAATCATTCCCATGGAAATAATATTTATTTTTATTTTTTTATTTTCCTACTCATAAGCAATATTTTCACGATAATATTTTTCCTGCCCGTAGGCAATGTTTTCAAAATAATAGTATTCTCCTTCTCATCAGCAACACTCACAATGATAATATTTCCTGCCTATTGATGACATTTACATAATAATAGTATTTCCTACTCGTTGGCAACATTTACACAATAATAATATTCCTACTCATTGGCAACATTCACATAATAATAATAATATTTCTCCTTCTTGTTAGCAATATTCACATAACAATAACATTTCTTACTAATTGGCAACGTTCACACAATAATAATATTTCTCCTACTTGTTGGTAACTTTCACGCAACAATATTTATACTGTCCGTAGGCAATGTTCACATAGCAATATTTCTCATGATACACAGTAGTATAAAATACGCATAATGTCTATCACATACTAGCATTGCAAGAATTTAAACGATTTAAAGAAGCAAGGGGGTGACCCTTACCTTAAACTCCTGTTATACATGTTCTCGAGAAGTCATGTGCTACTCTGAATGTTTCTCTTACATTCCAATCGAATATCCAGAATCAGTACTCAAGTCTTTCTTATCCATTCATCAAATTTATTAATTCACATACCCATTTAGTTTCATAACAAGTTCATGGATAAACTCTTTTTTATTTATCACTTCATTTCATTAAATTTACATTCATTTACATTAGCATTTAACATCCATTTAACTTGATTCTTGATCAATGATTTTCAATGTCCAAAGGATATGACTTTTGGTTACCGATATTTTTCTAATGTCCCAAGAAATTTAATCTATCACCAAACAATGTAATTTAACTTAAATTTCAGCAATGACTACACGTGCTAATTTTTGTTTTATTTTTCAAAGCATACTCAAAATGATTCCTTATATCATAATTCAATTTACAACATCCCTTACTATAATTTCTCATTCATTTCTTCATCAAGACACGTAATTTACCAAACATTTCAGTGCCTATTTAACTAACATGGCCAGCCACAATAGGGTTAATTTTCCAAAGTTTGTTTCAATTTATCCCAACATACTTTCCCATATCATGTTTCCCATTCCAACACAACCAAAGTATTAATCCACCACTATTTTTTTTTTATATAGAATTTAACTATACCATCACTTATCAACACATCAAACATGACCCAAATAAAACACAAACAATTCCCAAACACTTCTATCATCATTAAACCCATTACAATTATCCTTAGTCCCAAAACATACTTTTTATGTTAAACATCATATTCTTATTCAATATTTCTCAAACCAAACTTAAAACAACATTCTGTAAATTTAGAATTCAATAAATCCAAACGGTGGAATTATACATCATCATCATTAGAATAACATATCCAAAATTAACATACATTCAATGGTTAAATCTTCCTATATCAGAACAATACCAAACTGACCTGAAAATTGGAGACCTATTATTCAGGAAGTACAATTTCTAGTAGGAGTGGTTATTTTCGATCTTAACCATTTTGAATTTATATAACATCTGGATGAACAACATATCCACAATACAGACCAATCCAACGGTAAAAAGATGATATAACAACCGACAAATGAGGTTGTCTTGAAGGGTGATTTTCCAGAAATGTTCCTTTGGTGACAGCCCTCAAACAAAGCCTGCTATTGACAATCCCTCTGGTTAGAATGTAGGTGACATTGAGCATAATAATATATCCAAAAAGAAACCTAATCCAACGGTGGAAAGCCAAGATATGACTGCTGAAGTTCTTGGCTTGTTGCCATCCCAAAACCCATAGTTTCAAATCAACTTATTCCTTCTATTTTTCTGCAAATCAAGCCATTATCATGCAATTAATCTCGAAATTCACAAGAATAATGATTCCCCCAAAATATTTACATGAACCCTAGAATTTTAAACTTGGAGGTTTTCTTCTCCTCATGCAAGAACAAGAGAGAAAAATGAAATTACTTTAGGGTATGTTCCTTACCTTTGTTACTTTAACTTATTTCAATGAGTTCTTGCAAAAATCTACAAAACTCATGTCCTCCTCTTTCAAGTTCCAGCTTCTACTCTTTATTTTTCCCAAGCTTTATCACTCTCTAAGTATAGCTACTTGATTTGTTTTCTTGGATATAATTCTCCCAAGAACACTCCCTTTTGATTTAGCTTGAAAAAATGGAGAAGAGATGAAGAAAATGGGAGAAAAATGGTCTCCCTCCTGTTTTCTACCTTTGCAGAGGACGTGGGCTGTCTTTAAAGGAGGAGAAGGGAATATTGTTTTATATAAATTTACCAAAATGCCCTTATTAATGCCCCTTGTGTCATGTTCTCATAAAGCCTTCCCAATTTACCCGATTTTGAGTACTCTCGTAAAACCTTCTCAAACTCTGATTGACATGAAATTTTAACCTAAGATAAAACAATAAGTCTGGAGATCTCTTATAAAATTTCAGCCCGATCCAACGATCGGATTGAGATATATCATCAATAACATAAAACTAAACAATCAGTGTCTTTTACGCTAACATCTGAATTTCATGCATTACTTTATTTACTTAGATTCTCATAACATTTCCCCTTATTTATACTCAATAAATTCAATATTACCACATCCATCATTGATTTATAAAAAATAATCCTTTTATCCGTTAAGACTCTTCTTCGTTTTTGCTAACATTACAAATTTTAATCCAAAATTTGTAACCCTTATTTTGACTTCCACCATATCTTTAAATTTATATATGGAGATCATTCTCTTCCTTACACATTGTATTTGTTATTATTTTTACTATTTATTCATTTCTTTTCATATTGAGTCTCCATTACTCATCAAGGTCTTTTTTTTTTCTTTTTCTACGATCCTATATTTATTCGGGGGTTTACAAGCTATGTGGGAAGCTTTTCTCTCAGACTTTGTTTTAAATGACACCATCACGTACATTTTATATTTAAATTCATTTTTCCTTTATTTCTTAACATCATTAGTTAATGTCAAATTACCATCATCTTATAAACAAAATGGGTCGTAAATTAGTAGTCTCACTCTCAAATAAAAGTCTAATGCGACCTGTCGCTTTAAAAGGCTTATAATTACTTAAATATATCATAAACCAATCTTGATAAGGTAATACAATCAAAATCCCTAAACAAAATGAAAAGGAAAAGAAAATCCAAAATTAACCAGAAAAATCAAGTAAAAATAACAAATTTGGCTCAAAGAGATCTTCGTGGCCCTCCTATAAAAATGAGCTTTGTAAATCTTCTAGAAAAATTAGAATTTGATTTAAACGATCGAATCCAAATTAAGTTATAGGTTTTTTATTATCACTATGTTGATCCAGCACAACCATATCTCTTTTTGAGCTTTACCATGTCTACTTATCTATAAAAATATATATTTATGGTATATCCCTGTCTGTCTTATTATGACAAATTATTGTTTAATTGCTCAGAACTTTCAATTTTTATTAGCCTTTCAGTATCATCTTCTACCTATCAATATACAAAACTCTCTCGCTGTTATTTATATCATAATTCAGACAATATTTCATTTTTCCATCATCAACACCTTTTAACTCGTTTCCTGTGCTTAGTAATCATGTGTTTGTGTACTCAGGAGGGGATTCACCTGCAATATCCTTGATTTACTGGTAAATATATGTCCAGAACTAGAAGATTCTTGCTTTGGGGTCACATTTCCAGTGATTTTGCAGTAATCGCTTCCCTTAGAACCAAGCCGTGCAGTGTAGCTTTCTTCAAATAAACAGGATCGAATCCTACAACTTCCCTTCAGTTAATTTCTGGCAAAGGAAGAGTTAATCATGTTTGATAATGCTGTGGATAAATACGGATAATAAAAGTTAATAATATTATCATGCTTGGGTAAAATATAATGACCAGATATGGAGAATTCGCAGGATTCTTGATGTTATATTTCTTTCTTGATTTTTTTGCTTCCTCCATTTGTAGGAAAATTTTAAAGCATGATGATGATGTAGAGCTCTAAAATTATCTAAAGCTGATATAAACTGAAACTACATTAAAAATTATTGACTACTCTTTCTCATATTCCGATCAGCTTTCCAGAGTTTCAATACTTCAGATTCTTTTGTTAAATTATTTTGAATCCAGGTAAAGTAATTATACTTCATCTTTATTATGGAATTTATTGTAATATAGGAAATGTTGTACTTTCCTTATATAGATTTATCATGCGTTGTATAGTACACAATAACTAATATATGTTGCCCTAGTTGTATAAATAGAAGAGATGGTCGAATCAATGCTTCAACTTGGCATCATAGCAGGAAATATCCTAACAGATTTACGCCTTCCTCCTTCTCCCCTTGCCCGGCGCCTCCTCCTCTTCTGCCGATTACGGCTGCAGTATTTTGGTTCTTCACTCTTGCGTTCTCTGCTCCCTCTTCTTAATTCTCCTTGATACTATCTTCCTCCTGTAGCATACTCCAGCAGCATACTGCACTCTTGAAAGCAGTAACATACTCTAGTGAACAAACAACAGTCCCCTCTGCAAAAATAACTCTGCTGCAGATTCATTCCAGCAGCAACTCTCCGTCTCCTCCAGCTTCAACTTTGGGGTGCGTCCACACGTTACCTCACTCAACAATTAGCTTCAGATTCTTTTGAATCCAGGTAAAGTATTTATACTTCATCTTCTTCATTTTGTTGTTGTCTTTGTTTTTGACATGTTACTATTGTTTGAATCTTTTTAAGTAAAACACAGGTTGTTGAAATCTTATTGAGAAACTTTGGAGTAAGGATCGTCATTAGTTTCCAAATATATAAATAAATTGATCTTTCTTAGTTTTTATAACCCGTGCCTTCTAGAGTTCATACCAAATTCATTGTTAATATTATTTGTTTTGATTCTTCCAAACAAAAGTGCCCATTTGGTTGTAGAATTGGTTCATTGATCACATTAGATATTAAGTATATTATTAGCTTTGTTCTTACATGTTCATATTGCTATCAACCTCAACCACTTCTCTTCAAAACAAGCAGAATTTCTTTCAAATTTTTATTTTAGATTGCTTTTCTGACAATTATTTAAATTATTCAATATTTGTTATAATTTTTTATCTTCTTAAAGTACATCTCTACAGGAAAATATACAGTTAAGTGTCTGCCTATTTAATATGTAATGATTGATTTAATTATACAGATTCAGTTTATTTTTTTAACACATTTACGGCTAGGATGTTTGCTGGTTGTAGACAAACTGTAGGATTTTTTCTTGCTGCCTTTGCTTCTGGGCTTCTTTCTTTGAAGGGCACTGTGCACTCTTTTCCTTTGCTTACTTATTTAAAAAATAATGATTTCCTCTAAATTTTCATTTTAAGATTGAGTTCTTATTTTCCAATTAATTCAACATCCATTTTTTATGCGTTACTTTTGACAATTTTTTATTTGATGTTTGAAGGGCCAACGAAGAAAGCGGTGAAATGGCTAGACCGAATGATCCATTTTGGGATCATGTTGAGAAGCTGGATGATGGTCGTTTCAACTGTAAATTTTGTGGCTATAAATTTGCTGCTGCTACTTCCGTTACGATGATCAAATGGCATTTGTCAGGAGTCCAAGGGCGTGGTGTTACAATTTGTAGACCAGTGCAGAATCTGAAGAGAGGTAGCTCTCTTGAGAGGCCATCAATTAATCAAGCCGACGAGCCTCGAGGAGATTCATCCCCACCAAAGGATCTATGGTGTCTTGGCCTTGGAAGTTATCATGATCAACTCTGCTCTCCATCTGCAAAAAACGATGTCATAATGAATGATGTGCAGAACATAGTTAGAGAGAAAACAGAACCAGTAGCTATTATGTTGGAGCAAAGCAATGCAATACTTAATAAATTGGCAGGTGATGATGGAAGGATACAAGTGGGAGTTCAGGGCATGGAACAAGGTGCAGAGGAAGAGTTAATTTGTTCGCATCCAGAAGCGGAAAGTGGCATGGAAAACACCTGTGAAGGATTTATTCAGCATGTTGACAGAAATGTCTCCCCAGGTAAATTATTTATGCCTCATTGTCTTTTTTTTCTTTTTCTTTTTCTTTTTATCTTACCATCTTGTTTTTCACATGAAACTATTGTTTGAATATTTGGAGTTAGGATCATTAATAGTTTCAATCAATTGGTCTTTCTTGGTTTATATAATCCATGCTTTATGGAGTTCAAGCTAAACTGATCCTAAACCTATTTTCCTTCCCACGTCTCATCAGAACGAGCTAGATTAATGGAGAACAGTAGTGGAAGATTAGTGCAGCGCAGCACAAGTGCCAACTCTACAAAGCTAGTTGGTCGAGCATTTGAACAGAATATGAAGGTGATATGGTCTTGGTTAATGGATGATGAAGTCTCAACTATTGGCATTTACGGAATGGGGGGAGTTGGTAAAACGACAATGCTGCAACATATCTGCAATGAACTTCTAGAAAGACAAGATATTTCTCATGGTATTTACTGGGTGAATGTGCCTCAAGGTTTCAAGATTGAAGAATTGCAGGATCTTATTGCTAAATGTCTTCATTTAGATCTTTCAAGTAAAGACGATGATCTGTCTAGAGCTGTCAAGTTAGCAAAAGAACTAGCGAAGAAACAAAAATGGATTCTCATTTTAGATGATTTGTGGAAATCTTTTGAGCCACAAGAAGTGGGGATTCCTATCCCATTGAAAGGATCCAAGCTTATTATGACAACTCGTACAGAAATGGTATGTCGACAGATGAATGGCCAAAACAATATAAGAGTGGATACTCTTTCTGATGAAGAATCCTGGACTTTGTTCATGGAGAAGCTTGGACATGACAGATCATTTTCTCCAGAAGTGGAACGAATTGCTGTAGATATTGCAAGGGAATGTGCTGGTTTGCCATTGGGAATTGTTACATTAGCAGAAAGTTTGAAGGGAGTTGATGCCCTACATGAGTGGAGGATTACATTGAAAAGATTGAAAGAATCAAATTTTTGGGACATGGAAGATCAAATGTTCCAAATATTAAGATTGAGTTACGATTGTTTAGATGATTCAGCACAACAATGTTTCATATATTGTGCATTATTTGATGAACGTCATAAGATTGAAAGGGAGGTGTTGATAGAGTCGTTTATCGAGGAGGGGATAATTAAAGAAATGAGCAGGCAAGCAGCATTTGACAAGGGCCACTCAATTCTTGATAGACTAGAAAATGTTTGCTTATTGGAAAGAATTGATGGTGGTAGTGCTGTCAAGATGCATGACTTGCTTAGGGACATGGCCATCCAAATACTGGATCAGTACTCTCTAGTCATGGTAAACTTTACTCTCTATCATCCTCCTTTTTTTCTATTGTTTAACCACTAATTTTGTTTCATCACGTATTTCTTTTGATTCTTCTAAATCAAAGTGCTCTTTGATTCTATCTTGATCAGGTAAAACTTATTTATGTATGTTGCTTAATGAATAACATAACTCAACTCATATTAAAGTTTTGTTCATTTCGCTGTTATTTTCAACTACTTACCTTTAAAACAAGGAGAATTTCTTTAGAAAAAAAATTTTAGATTACTTGGTAGGCTATTTTTCTAAAAATTACTTCAAAATCAATTTTTAATTCAATATTTATTTGTATCTACAGGGCTAAAGAAGAAGAAAAGGATGAAATCAGGACAAACTTTGCTGATGACAAACTTAATTCTAGAGATTGCATCTGTAGTTTTTTATCAACTGGGTGATGCATTGTGTATGGATATGCTCGTCAGAAGAAAGATAATACAATGGACAGTACATTTTTTGTTTTAAGAAAGATAATTCAATCAAGATTCTCTACAACATTCAAGGCAAAATCAATTAAATTAATATAATTATATTTCAACTGGTGCTTTTATTTATCTTGTTTATCTTTTTATTGCAATACTGTAATGTTATTTTTCAAGTCTATTTTTATCAATTATGCACAGCTTTCTTAACGGGCTCAGCCTGTTTTTTTTTTATTATGCACAGCTTTAGCCTCGATCTCCATTTGTTTGCTAGTATCTCAACATTAACACTAGTCAACGAGCTTGCTAGTATCTTACCATTAACACTAGTCAAATTTTTTACCTTGTAAAACATAACAGACTTGTCAATACATTCTTGCTATATAAACATAGGTGATTTGAAATTAACACACTATAACTGATATTTCTCAACCTTTCATGCTCTCGGTTTTAGTTTATTTTTCTTAACACGAGTATAAATAAAACAATTAAATAGAAGTGATTTTCATTTTAATCTTGTTGCAATTTTCCTGTTGCCTATATTCATAGGCATTTCTTGTACTCTTTTGCCTAAAAAAAGCACAATTGTTAGTCTTCAACTAATGGGATTCTAGCAAAAAGGAACACAAATGTCAGATTTGTATAAAATCCCTGCATTTTTTTTCTAATTATAAAATCATTGAAGAACCACCATGTTCTTTAAGGAATGTCAATGTGTTCCATAGCCTTCAGCTTTTTTTTTATTATTTTCAATGACCATCAAATCTCATATGTGATTCTGCATCTTAAGGTCTATTTTCTGGAATAGA
>Ga0325400_1001596_pt1 | contig 18911 bp, 12 predicted proteins | sample PopdelMetagenome_2_FD_205662 | JGI IMG/M metagenome (GOLD analysis project Ga0325400, IMG submission 205662) | Populus deltoides microbial communities from Bellville, Georgia, United States - Xylem-PdKOR-R1 | ecosystem: Host-associated > Plants > Phyllosphere > Stem > Wood/Secondary xylem...
ATTGAAAGGGTTGGAGAGTTATTTTACCCTATAACATTAATGAGAGATAAATATCTCTTACACATGCTAAAAAAAATGAATTAGGTTTAAGACACTAATTGAGCCCATGAATATCAAGCCATGTTATTGGGCTAAAAATAAAGGCTTGGGCCTAAAAAGGCCATACACACTTCTTAGGGTTAGGCTCGGGCACACTGTCCTCAAGTCTAAAGGGTATTGGGAACTTACATAGCATATAAGCTTGAGTACTCCGCTTAAGCTTATAAGGTGTTAGGTGCTCATCAAATACCTGGATTTGGATGCATAGCTGAACTTATAAGATGTTGATTGGTCGCTCGCTAGCACCTAAAGCTTAGATTATTAGCTGGAGCCCATAAGGTGCAAGATATGAATCAAATGACTATTTTAATTTTCTTGTAAAAGTGAATGAATGTCTTTCAAACAAACATATATATATAAAAAAATGGATAAATCTTGGTACATCACATTTTTACCAGCATCTTAGGTTTTCAAACAACATTTTAACCTCTGATTCTTAATTGGGAATAAAAAAATCACCTCGACGTAACAATCTTTGATAAGACACTGCTGTTTTTAATATCTATAAATACAAGCAGTCGAGAGTGGTGTTTTGCTTGCAAAGATAACCATAATATATTAGAAATCGAATTTTGAAGAAAAAATAAATTCTTTGGGAACGCAAAAGGGAGTTGAAAGCATCAAAGTTATTTTCTAAAGAGCCTTGACCATTTTGTCTCAAGTTGGCCCTTCCTTTGCTCCACTCTTTAAATCCCCCACCAGTCATCCTTTCTGCTCTTCTTTAATAATCAGAAGTCTCTACCCTCTCCAAAGATCCAGCCCCAACTTACCCCTCTTGTAAAGGAAAGATAGAGATGGTGGGTTCCTCTTCCTCTCCTCTCCTTTTCTTTTCTTTTCTTCTCTTTTGTTTGTTAATTAGTTTTTGCTTCGCAGTTCGCACTCCCTCTTCATGGTTGGTTTTCTTTATTCATATCAAAAAGAAAAAAGAAAAAAAATATCATACTATTTGCTTTCGATCTCTCTTTGGCTCCTGATCATCATCACGGGTTTCTTTCTTTTTCTTGTTTCTTGGTATAGGAACTGGAACACCAGCCGACCAGATGGGAGGGCTATGTGGATTGGAGAAACAGGCCTGCACTTCGTGGCCTCCATGGTGGCATGCTTGCTGCTTCCTACGTCTTGGGTCTGTTTCACTGATCTTCAATAATGTTTTTTTTTTTAAGTCTTTCTTCTATACCTGATTAAATACACCGATTACTATGTTCAAGAAACCCCATTAATTATGTTATTATACAATGATCGATAATTATGTAGGCGTGGAGATATTGGAGAACCTGGCGTATCTAGCAAATGCTAGCAATTTGGTGATATATTTATCTGAGTATATGCACTTATCTCCATCCAAATCGGCCAATAATGTCACGAATTTCATGGGGACGTCTTTTCTTTTGGCCCTTCTTGGAGGTTTCCTAGCTGATACTTTTTTCACGACTTATCACGTCTTCCTGATAAGTGCAGCTATTGAATTCCTGGTAATTGCAGTCTGTGCTCTCTCTCTCTCTCTCTTCCTCTCTCTTTTGGGTGGGGATGGGGCTGTTTGAAACCTATTTACTTGTCTAATTAACTCTCTAGACGGACCAGGCTGTCTTCTACTTTCACTAGTCGCCCTTGTTTTTACTGGAAAACAAAAACATATATTACATCTGCGACTCATGATCACGTCCTGACTCTAATGAATCCCATCTTACAACAACTGCTAGATAGGTCATGAATTTTTTAGAATATTTCGTTAATTAATTAATTTCTCGATCAGCTGGCTCTATAACTTGATTCTTGCATCGTTCCTAAGATAGAGGAATAAGACCACCCTAAAAAATCCATATTGTCAAGGAAAAGGAAGGTTCTTCTTAAGAGAAAAACAGTGCCCAGGAGTGGGTGGCTCCCAAGGCGCCGCTATAGTTGAGTGACTTGTATTCATTTAATTAATTTTCTTAAATCATTCATCCAGTAGGGAATTGACTTTTGCATTTACGTAATTGAATTGAAACACTAAAATATCCACAAGGACTTCTCTCCTCTAATTTCGGATCGATAGTGATCCTTTGAGAACACGGTAACTAGCTTGGCACATCTAACAAGGCATATAGAGCCCTTGACGAACGAGCCGGAGCAGTTTGTCAGTTAGTTTGTAGAACTAGAACCTGAGCTCTCTCTCGTCCTAGTTCCTTAAATCGGGGTTTGATTAAATGACCATGATGACTCCTCTTCTTATGTCAGAGGAAGATTATAGCAAAAAACAAACAAACAAGAGTCTTCTCCTCATCCTCTTGCACATAAATGATCTTCTTCTTGTAACGTGAGACGTAGTAACTTTATTACCAAGCCTATCTATACCTACCTATTTTCATTCTAGATAGCATGACAAATCTATAAATCTTATCAATCTAGTTTTTATTTTTTATTTATTTCTCAGCTGTATCTTTTTTGGTCAGTTCTCATTGTTAACTTGAGCCTAATTTTACATATTTTACGCCATTACAAATTTATAAATTTTATCAACTTTATTAGAAGCATTTCCAATTTAATATTTTAAGTATATTTTACACATTAGAATTTCATTCGATGAACATCAATATTTGTGGCCTGTATTGCATATTTATCCGCTAAGACACTATCAATTTATAGAATAAAAAAAATGATAGTAATATCAAAGAATCTCAGTAAAAAGACGCAATCAAGAATATTTTAAAATCAAATTGATGTAATTTATAAGTTGTTGAACAGAGAATTAATTTTCATTAAATTCTGTTTATTTTTATGTTTTAAAAATTATTTTAAAAAAATTTAAAATATTTTTATTTTTAAAATAAAAAATTACTTTTTTAATATATTTTTAAATAAAAATATTTTTTTAAAAAACTATAATCATACTTTAAAGTAGATCGGGGTGCGGGACCAGAAAACACGTTACTCATTCAACGTGTCCAATAAGAGCAGTCGTATTTCTTAGTGTAGGGACCCGCAAATAAATCCTGTGTCTTTGCTAGGACAGAAAAATAATTTCCTTATCTTATTTCTGCTTGCTCATAATTTTGTCTCTTCCAAAAGGTCACAAATTTTGTGGCCTACGTGCCAAAGTGTCACATCATTCTCTACGCTACGTGCACCTCAATTTCTGAATGGTGCCTCAAAGTACGGTCCTTGTCTTTAGATATGCCAATTTGGGTCTGCCAATGGCTAACCAATATATAGGATCCATTTACGCTCTTGCCCCTCCGTTCTGTTGATGGTGCCTTGTAGCTGACCTTCTTTATAGGCAACTCCCTCTTAGTCGCATGTTGGTAGTCTTTGTGAAATTAATTTTAATTGATGTTGTGGTTAACAGCTGTCATATTAGTTAAATTTAGGATGAATTGGTCACCTTGTTATTTAAATTTGATGATTGGTTATACTAAAAATAAATTATAATTATTAAATAAATAATATTTTTTAAAAATCTTAATTAGAACATTAAAATAATTAACTGATTTATATAACTCTTGTTAAAGAATTATCTCAACCTAACAGTTTAAGTTGTTAGGTAAGGTTCTAAAATATAATTTATATTATTTTCTAATACATCTCTTCAAATAAAAGTTATTTGAACTTAAAATTTAAATAGATCTATATATTATCTTGTATTTAATTTTTATTAAATAAATATAAATAGATTCAAACTCATAATTATATATTAAATTATTATGGTTAAAAATAATAACATTCAATAGATGCTGCACGTGATGATATGAAAATATTGTATTTCAGCGAATCAATCTTTTAAAATGATATTATTCTTTCCAAACTTTTATCTTAATATGTGATAAATTTTTGTTTTAAAAACTCCCGGAATCGTTGTGGATGAAGTTGACTTTTAGCATAACGTCATCATCTATAATTGATCAGCGTGAAAGTTGATGCGGCCATTAACACGTGCTAAGGGACCCTCTTTCTTTCTTTTTTTTTTTTTCCTGTAGACTTGCCCTTTAAATTCAAATACTCGCTCGCTGGTGCGTCATCACTGGCAGGTGAAGTTAGCCAGTTTCGGCATGTTGGATGGCTAACTATGATCACTCCCTCGGTATCCTTAAACCTTGGTATCTTAGGGATAAAAAAACCGGGTTACATGAAATACCCGATCAATCCAGATAATTCATGCAAAAAAATTCCGGTCGGGTAAAAGGAAAGGAAATTCGGATATTTCGATTAATTACTCACATCAATTTAATTAATAAGTATTATTGGAGAGGAATTAGCTCGAAGAAACATAATATCCGGACAATATCTGATGTAGGCTTTTTGTAAGTCTGGAACAGGGCTTGGTGATACTGACAGTGCAAGCTCGGTCATCTTCCCTGAAGCCACCAGCTTGTAACCCAAGCAACCCCACAATCCCATGCCAGCAAATTGATGGTGCGAAAGCAGCAATGTTGTTCACAGGCCTTTATCTGGTGGCGCTAGGCGTTGGAGGGATAAAAGGATCATTGCCGGCTCACGGGGCTGAGCAGTTTGACGAGAGCACTCCACAAGGAAGGAAGCAGAGATCGACCTTCTTCAATTACTTTGTCTTCTGTCTCTCATGTGGAGCCCTGATCGCAGTCACATTTGTTGTGTGGGTTGAAGATAACAAAGGATGGGTGTGGGGCTTTGGAATCTCTACCATTGCAATACTCCTGTCTATCCCAATCTTTCTTGCTGGATCAGCTGCTTACAGGAATAAAATACCTTCTGGCAGTCCACTTGCAACCATTTCCAAGGTAAATTAAGCTTCTGATATATATATTATGCATACATATCCTAATTAACTATGGAAAGGAGTTCATATAAGAAGCCAGAGATGCAGAAGAACTGTGTGATCAACGTGCTCCCTGGTGGACACCACTCAAACTTGCCATGGCCGTCAAACAGTTTTGAATGGTTATACAGTCTCTATACCGTATGCAGCTAATCACCTGTTAATGGATTTGATTGAACAGGTTTTGGTTGCTGCTGGAGTTAACACTTGTATGAGCAGAAGTTCAGGCAATGCCATTGCAAGCCTGACAACGAGCCCTTCCAATCCAAATCCAACCAGCAAGGATGCAATAGATAATTCCATAGCAGTTATGCCTGCTGAAACCCCAACAAAAAGCCTCGACTGGCTTAACAAAGCGGTGGTAAACAAGCCAATCCACTCCGCATTAGAATGCACTGTACAGCAAGTGGAAGAGGTCAAGATTGTGATAAAAATCTTTCCCATATTTGCTTGCACTATCATGCTCAATTGCTGTCTTGCTCAACTCTCCACGTTTTCTGTACAACAAGCTGATACCATGGACACCAAGCTTGGTTCCTTGAAAGTTCCGCCAGCTTCCCTTCCCGTGTTTCCTGTGGTCTTCATTATGATGCTAGCACCCGTTTATGACCACCTCATCATCCCATTCGCTAGGAAATTAACCAAGTCTGAAATGGGAATCACTCATCTGCAACGAATTGGCATCGGATTGGTTCTTTCCATAATAGCAATGGCAGTGGCAGCTCTTGTTGAGATTAAGAGGAAGAGAGTTGCTGCAAATTCAGGGCTAGTTGACAAATTGCCAATCACGTTCTTCTGGATAGCCTTTCAGTATTTATTTCTAGGATCAGCTGATCTTTTCACCTTGGCAGGGTTGTTGGAATTTTTCTTCACCGAGGCACCCGCAGGAATGAGATCTTTGGCTATGTCTCTCTCTTGGGCCTCCCTGGCAATGGGGTACTACCTCAGCTCAGTGATTGTATCAATAGTTAACAATGTTACAGGTAACTCCAAGAATAGGCCATGGCTATCAGGCACGAACATCAATCACCATCATCTGGAACGATTCTACTGGCTCTTGTGTGTGTTAAGTGTCCTGAATTTCTTACATTACCTTTTCTGGGCCACCCGGTATAAGTACTCAACAAGAGTCAAGAACTAAATCGAAGTGATAAAGGAGAACAAGTAATTGCTTCTTCATACCACATCAAACGGTCTTGCTCAGCATCTCGGAATGCAAAATCTCCCGGCTGCATATATGCAAGAGCTGCTGCCTGACTTGATTACAGTCCGGCTAATTCATACTGATAGCTGTTGCGGGTTCTTTTGTTTCCTGCCTAGGTTAAAAAGACTTCGACAGAAGAAGATGGAGGGTGTTACTCTGGGTACCACAGCATGTACAATAATTTAAACTGATTTAGTTGTTTATGAATTGAATTACACTCTTGTAGCTACCGAATTTAACAAACAAGAATCATAATTAATACGTAGTAAATTAAACAACAACAAGAAGAAAATCTTAACAAACAAAGGCAATATGTGACAGGTACGACAACGCTATGATCAAGGACATTCAATAAATTCTTCTCCTATCCGTTAATAATATAATAAATTCAGTCCCTTTTCTGTAAAAGTTTTCAATTTAATTCCAGCAAATTAGATTCATAGCATTTATCGTCATGAATTTTCCTCCGGGACACTTACGGTTTGTTTTGGTTCAAAATTTTTTAATTTGATCCTCATAAACCTGATTTTTGTTTAAAATAGAAATGACACTGCACACTACTAGAAAATTTGGCAAATATAAACAAAAACACTAACAGAATTTTTCTATTGGTAGATTGCAATAAATTTTACTGACAGATTTTTCCATCACTATATCCATCGGTAAACATCAAGGGAATTACAGTGGAAAAGAAGGAATAAAAAATTCAGAAAAGTACGATGACATGTAACTTTTACCAATAGCTTTATTGATAGTACTAACCTAACGTTAAAGTTCGTCCGTAAATATACCGACAAAAATAATATCTCGGTATATATAAACGGAATTACGAATGGTATTATAGTGAGATTCAAAAAGATAAATCATATGGTGACGTGACACGTTTTACCAACAGAATGACCGATGGAATACCCGACATAATAATTTCGTCGGTAAATCCATCAGTAATATTTAATTTATGACTTAGTGATCGATCCTCCTCTCTCCCTCCCCCATTTCTCCTTCTTTCTTATGCAATTTTTCCTGCAACAAACAACCACTCCATCCCCCCTTAATCTCAACACCACTCAACCTCCTACAATAAATCCGGACACCACAATACTTGGTTTGTTAGCATCCGTGTTTTGCAAATTTTATTGAAGATTTTCCACCTTAAATAATCAAATCTGTCCTTTTTTATTTGTACATAATTTTTAAATGTTAATATTTTTTGTGTATTTTTGTATTATATGTATTTTGTTTGGGTGTTTACTTGTTTTATAGTTTTTTCTCATACAATTTTGTTGTATGGATTTATGATTTGTGCATGTTATAGTTTGTTTTAGATTTTATAAAATTATATTTGTTTGTAAATTGATGAAACTTATGTCAAATTTTTTACTTTGGTGATTTGTGATGAAATAAATAATAACTTATTTAACGGGTTCATTTTATATTTTATTAATTTTATTGTTGAGTTGTAATTTTTGGTAAATGTATAGAAATTTGAATTCATGTAGATATATAATTGATAATGAATTAAGAGAACTATTAAAGTTGACAGGTTGCTTGCTTGAAGATGACCATTCGTTTGAACTTGTCGTTCTGACTTGACAACGTGAGTCTATTAAAAAATGTGACAATCTTTATTAGCAAAACCTCCATACATAATTAATAGTTATTTCATTAGTGTGACAATCTTTATTTATAGATTAAAATGTTGTACTTTATTGCTTTAACACCTACTAAATATTTTTTTATTGGTAAAGAAAAGACGCTCGAGCAATGCAAGCATATTTTTAAAAAGTTTTTAAAAAATGAGACTTGGGGCATAAACCCAACCGAGAAAAAAGAACAGGGAAGCTGCAAAAATAGAACAATTAAAAAAAGCAATAAAATTAAGATTCTAGCCAATCAAATATGTAAGACAAAAGTAAAAAGAAAAAAAAAAGTGACCTAGGTCAACTTGACCAAGCATGCCAAATATGCAAGTCAAGTTATAAGACTAGGATAAGCAAATAAAAAGGAAAAAAGAAAAGAAGCTAAAGGCAAATAACAAACAAATCCAGTGTCAAATAATAAAATTAAAAAGAGGGTCAATTAAAAAAATGACAAAAAAAAACCAAACAAACCAAACTCTATGATTCGGATCATACGAAAGAGACAACTAAATAGAAGGCAAACCATAAAACATCATGCGACTCAATTCCAAAACAACCTAATGCTGAAACATTAAATGCAAAAAAATATTAAATTTAAAAAGAGTGACCCTAAAAAAATTCAAGCTTGTAATATTTTGAAAAAAAAATTAATAGGAAAGGGCAACAATGTCCTTGGAGGAGTAAACATTAGGTATAAATAAGTGAGGGACACTTTGATAATTGCATAAAGTCGATAGATATAAATAGAAAGAGAAAAACAAAAAAAAAAGAGAGGAAGAAATCAAAATTTAGAAGATAGAAAACCAAAAAAGAAAAAGAAAAAGATGCAAGGAGAGCGAAAGATAAAGGAAGGCAAAGAGATTTAGAGAAAATAGGTTTCTAACGTAAGCATTACACTTTGATATTTATAATTGTTGTTGTTAGCTATGGTTTCAAATTTGTTGAGAATTAGGGATTTGAAGTTTGTGTTTTGATTTTAGTTAATGGATTAATTGAAATGTTATGGGTTTTTGAAGTATACGTTGAAATGTTAAAGATTTGCCATTTTAGGGAGACTAGTATATCGAGATTCTAAAATCCGGATCAATTGGTTGACAGTTGGTCAATTTAAATCGACTGATTTTCCTAATGGTTTCGGTCGATTACTTGGTCGATTTTGATTGACCGGTTGATTGAACAATAGAGGATGATATGTTCTTTTAGGTTTGGTCAGTTTAGGATATATTCGGGATCAATCGAGTGGATCTATTTTAGCGTGCACTTATGTTTTGGTTTGTAATATTAGAGTTGTAATATTTTATGTTCTCTGTTTTGAGTCATTTTGAGTATGTCCTTTTGTATTCATACAGTTCTGATATTCCACCTGCTAAGCATCAATATAATTTCCTTTAATACCTGCTTCTATGTTCTTTCTACTTTTAAGCCAGATGAGTGAATAATATTCCATATGCAAGATGAATAGTATAGATATTTGAATTGTTAATATGAATGGATTATGCTTTTTGGTAAAATATATATTTGAGTAGATCTATTTTAGGTTCGGCCAGTTTAAGATATGTTCGGGTTCAATTGAGTGGTTATATTTTGGTTTATAATTACATTTTGGTCTGTATTATTAGAGTTTTAATCTCTTATATTATTTGCTTCGAGTTATTTTGAGTATGTCTTTTTCGTATTCAGATACTCTTGATATTCCACATGCCGAGTGTCAGTAGGATTTCCTTTGATATCTGCTTCTGTATTCTTTCTACTTTTAAGCCAAATGAGTGAATAATATTCTATATGCATGAGAAATAATATAGATATTTGAATTGTAAATATGAATGGATCATGTTTCTTGGTAAAATATATATTCCTCAAAATCTCTTATTGAAATTGATTTCTTGATATGAGATATTATGGACATCTAAATTGATAATTTCTCATTTGATTGATTGTATGAGTTGAGCCTTTAAGAAACAATTATATTTTGTTTGATTATTACCTTATGGTATACCAGTCATAATACCCATGCTAAAATGATAATGTTAGTCTTTGTGCACTTCGTAGTTTTAAACCTTGGTTAGTTGAGGGACTCACCAATCTGTGATGATTGATCATCCCATAGTCTGGAGCATCATGCTCACTGCATATTTATTTTTTCATAAGCCTTACCTCATGATATTTCTTGTTATGGTCTGCTTGTAAGACTCTCATTTAAAAGCATAAAGCCAAATGACATGATCAAAATATTGATGTCTTCTCCCAAGTGCAGGAGTGTCGAAGTAATAAATAACCTAACAAGACCGGGGTCAAACCACAGGGAGGTTAACTATATAAACTATAAATAAAGAAATAGATAATAATAGAAAAGGAGTTGAAGAGAGCTTTAAGATGTGATATTGCTTTAAGGATTAAATAAGGATAAAATAATTGTTAAGGTTAGGGGATCCACTAATTGCATTTCAGATAAGTATAATATAAACTCTTTTTATTACTCAACTGGAAACCACATATAAAGAAGGTTCCAATCAGATTATTTAACATGATTACATTAGTTATCTTATTTGAATAATACTAATACTTGTAAATGATGTCAGATATTCATGATTATAACTTATGTTAACAACAAATCAAGTTCCTTTCATAGCACAGGTGTCGGTTATACTATACGGTTGGGCTATGAAAGTGCCAAGCATTTGTTGTACCAAGTGTTATACAACACAAATCTAGATTAACCATTTAACAAGCAAAGTATTAAAAGTGAACAAAATAAAAAATACAAAACATGTCAGTATCAAACATTAAAGTCCATGTTGATTTTATACTATACTTATTCTTACATCATTAGTACAACCTTTTCACCTTGACATAATAAACTTAGCTAAACATAATGAAAGAGAGAAACATAAATAAACAAGATAAGAACATAAATAAGATATAAGTTAACTAAGTAAAGGAAAGGAAATGAAAAGTATAAATAAGATATTAATATAAACAAAACTTAAGCATTACAAAAATATAAATAGAGAGCAAGAACATGATCTTGATCTGAACACCAAGATACCTAAATGCATGGCAAATGCCTCCTTTTATAGGCCAATTTTGAAACTATTGATTTGATGACTAATTCTTGAGTGGGTGGCCACATCTTGACTTGGTGACAATCCTTATTTTCTTGTCTGAACAAAACATCATTGCTAACATCAGAATTTGAACATATTATCCCCATGAAACTTCTAGGAAATTGTCTCAGCTTTCCAACAAAAAAAAATCAGTGCATTTGGACTTTTAGAACTCAAGATATGGGCTGAACATGGAACAGTGTTTGGGCTGCAGGATAGATTCGGACTTCTCCGTTGTTGCTAAGATTTGGACTTCCAAACAACAAAATTGGGTCTTGGACTTCCCATGAATGTTTTAGGCCTATGTCCTAGCTTTCTAGCCATATAAACCAAATTGAAATCCAAGATCTATAGCTTCAGATGTGACCTAATGACTGAACAGTGTTACAGTTTGGACTGAACCAGCATCTCTTTTCTAAGCTTAACCCTTTCTTGTCTTCTCAATTTCAATAGTTAAACTCATCAATCAATCATTTGATTTATGTGATAGGCTTGCATTTAAGATGAACATTTACCATAAATTAAATGTATCTTATAGTATGAGACTTATTATTATAAAACATGCTTTAGTTAAGGAGTCACTACTAGAAGATCGATAAATACAAACAGAAGTACCAAGGTAACATTTCCGCTGGTAAATTTCTGAGGGATTTTACCGACGAAAATATTCTCTCGGTATATACCGAGAGAATTACAGTAGGAAAAAAATTAAAATAAAGCAAAAAAAAATGATGACGTGTCATTTTTAGCAACGGAATTACTTACGGAATTTATTTCATTGGTAAAATGCGTCAGTAAATTCATTGGTAAACTATGGACACTGTTCATCATGTCAATTACAAAGGGAATCATTGACGGAAATTTCCGTCGGTATTTTCCAGAGAGCTCCAGAACTATTCACTTTCCAATTGCACTGTTAATTGTTGTTCTTTACGGACAAAATCACTGACGGATTGAAAAGTTATCGGTGTTATTTGGCGGTTTTCTAAAAAAATTCAATTAATTTAAAATTTTCATTTAAATATTACAGATGGAATCACCGACAGATTGAAAAATAGTCGGTAATTGTTGGCGATTTCTAAAAACTTTTTATGAAATTAAAATTTTAAATTAAATATTACTAATGGAATTACCGATGGAGTAATTAAAAAATATTAATATTCAATTATCCATCGGTAAATCCGTCGCTAACGCGCCCCAATAAAAAGCCCGAATCCTCTTATTTCACAAGAGACAAACTCATTTCTTATTCTTCTTCTTCTTCACTATATGTAAAAAACATCAATATCTATTTATTTCTCTTATTTTCTCTTCTCATCTCCTTCCTTTTTCCTCCATGCTCGGGTATGTCTTCTTCTTCTTTCTTCTTTTATCCTCTTAGTTTTTTTTAATTAATATGCTTTACAAATTTTTTTCTCTCTCCTTAGCTTGACTTGTAACTACATTAAGGTAAGATTTTTCTTTTTTCTTCTTTTTTCATGATTTTTTTCACTATATTTTTATTTTATTTTATTTTATTTTTAATTGTTTTTGTTCTTAATAATTGTATAAATGTTGTTGTGAGATTTTTTTTCATATGAGATCAATTTTTAGTTGATTTATTTATAGGATTTCTAAATTTTTAGCAATTGCAACTTCATTTTTTTCATATGAATTTTTTTAGTTGAATTTATTTTTTTGTTTTATTTATTTGTTGCAAATTTGTTTGAGTTGATTTTTTTATTCTTTTTTCCAAGCATTTTGAGTATATATTATAGAGTGTTGATTTATGTTAATTTAATTATTTTATAATTTTATAAAATGAATTTTTTTAAAATGTTTTTAAATAATTACCGACAGAATTACCGATGGAATTTTCGTCCGTATATTCGTTGGTAAATCCGTTGGTAATAAAAAAATTATTACCGATGCGTTTGTTTCGTCGGTAATAATATTTTTTTTTATTACCAATAGATTTACCAACGGATAAAAAATTCCCGATGAAAGATTCACCGACAGAGCATTTCTGTCGGTGATTTTGTTGGTAAATTAATTACCGATGGAATACGTGTCTTATGCCGACGGAAAAATTCCGTCTGTAAAACTGTTAAATGTTGTAGTGAATTATTGATACTTTAAGTGTAAAATAATGATATAAAACCTTGATAAAAATGTACTTTTAAGTACTAATCACCAAACTTGTATGTATTTCTCATTAATGTATTATCCTATAGGTGTTTATTGAATGTTATTTACTCACTGAGTTGTTGAACTCACCCTCTTATTATTTATCTTTTTCAGGCTTATAGCTTTGTTAATAGGTCATTTTTGTTGTACTTTTAGTTACTACTTTTTTTTTTTTAAAAAAAATGATACTATTTTGTTATATCTAGTTAGTGCTCCACATTTACTAAATTGTATTAAGCTATTGTTCATATTATGGAATTGATTATGATATCAAATGTTGCATAAAACTCTAATTGAGTTAAAAGAAAAGGTTTATATGTATATATGTTTGGGTTCATATAGGTAAGGAACTAGAATAGGGACCTTGTCTATGTGTCAGTCATGGATCTGGGGATCGGGTTGTGACAAACTTGGTATGAGAGCCTTAGGTTAAAGAACCATGAATAAAATTAATCTTGTAATATGTGAAGCATTAAGATCCATATCGTCTTGTTTATTGTCCTTGAAATTTTGAATTCTTATCGAGCATGTCTTCTTCAACTCTTTAACTTTTATGATAGATATGATTTCAATCATATTCCCCAACAATCATTTTTACCCAATTCATGGTCTTAGTACCAACATTTAGACAACTAAGTTATATTTTCCATAATACCTTTATCCATCATCACTCATAACAAACTTCATTTCAATCATATTCTCCAACAATCATTTTTATCCAATTCATGGTCTTAGTACCAACATTTCATTTCCTTCCAATTCATGAACATTAATTTAACAAGAAAATCAAACAACTAAAGTAAACAAGTTTAAGGTAGTAATACCTACCTACAACTCCTGATGCTTGAGCTCTTTCCATCGATGTCCCAACTCCGGATGCTCTTTCTAACATTTATTGGAAAACATCTGTATTAGTACTAACATATATGTCAAACAATATCTATATCCATTTACCTTTCTCACATAATATTTTCACAATGTCTATATCATAACATTTATTTAACATGTTCCTCATCTACATGATTCTCATTACCTAATCCTTACATTACATTTCATCAAGTCTATTAGTCCTTTTAATTTTCACCATATATAACAATTTTCACTTTCCTTTCTAAATTTTTAACCTATCAAGTAACATAACCTTAACATATTTCACCTTTATGCCAAATAAATAATTCTGTCTTATATTTTCCTATTATTATCTTAACATTAACCTACATTACTCATGACATACTTTTCTAAACAAAACAACGTAACCTCATTTCCTTTATCACCTATGCCATAACAACCTTCCCCTATCTTTCCCTTGTCATATCATTTTCTTCATTCTATGTAATAATCACACATTTCATTCATTAAATTTTTTCCATGGCCGAACATTTAAGCTCAATTTTTCTCCTCCATCATATTTTTTTTTCCCAACCATCTTTTAATCTCACAATATCAACATAAATCACAAAAGCTAATTTCAAACTGTATCCTACAAACATTAATACAAACCCTAACTTTCTAAAATTTAGGAATTTCAAAGAACCATATGAAAAACATAACAAATTAAGCAATTGTTACTTTAAAACAACTTACCCAAGTGTATTAAGCAAGAATCAAGGCTCACTGCATTATCCTGGTTTCCTATTCATTATCTTTCTCATTCAAAATCTACTTTCTCTCTTTAGAATTTCACTTCATCTCCCAAGTTTCCTTTTTTTCTCTATTGTTTCTTGTTGATTTATAACTAAAAACACTTTTCTTAGCACAATTTTAGGGTTTCTCCTTGCCTTTTCTCTTTTTCTCTCCCAAGTTCTCTTTTTTCTTTTTTTTTTCCCTTCATTTTTTTTCTATCCAGCCATTGTTTAAGAAAGAAAAGAGCTGCTGGAATTTTCCAGCTCATCAGATGTATTTACAAAATTGCCATTAATGAATTTCATGCTATTTTTCAGTCTAATTGTCAACATTTTTGTTTGACAACCTTACCAAACTTTGATCAGTCTAAAATTTGAATTATATATAAAATTATATGTGAAGTGATTCCTCATAAAAATTTAGCCCGGTCTAATGGTTGGATTGGGCGTTATTCTCGATAGCACAAAACTGGTCGGTAGGTGATTTTACGCCAAAAAAATTCAATTTTTCTTGTTTAACCCTTATATAAAACATATCAATTAGTCCTCTAAACTCTAGGGGGCATTTTATCATTTTTAAAATAATTATAAAACATTTTTTAGCTTTAAAAATCCAGGTTCTCCCCTTCTTACAAAAATTTCATCCTTAAAATTTTAGAAAATCACTTTTTCTATGTAAAAGTTCCCACCTTTTCTCAAGAATAATTCAGGATACTTCTTCCTCATTTCTGATCCTCTTTACCATTTCTCTTCTTTGATTAAATAATTTCTCCACAATAATTTTACCAAAGGTACTTTCTTGTTCCTTAACTCCTTCAAGCTTTGGTCAAGTATCTTGATCGGCTTCATTTAAATAGTTAGATCTTCACGAATTTCTATTAGCATTAGTGGTAAAATGTGTGAAAGATCTATTTCTACTTTTTGCAATACTAGCATATGAAAGACATCATCTATTCTTGACAATTAGGGAGGAAGTATCAATTTACAAGCAACCAGACCAACTCTTTCGGATATGTCATATGGACCTATGTATCTTGGTGCTAATTTGTCTTTCATCCCCAAACAAATAATATTTTTCCATGAGGCAACCTTCAAATATACCTGATCCCCTACTTGGAATTTCAAGGGTCTTCTTCGCTTATCTGCATAACTTTTCTGTCTATCTTGAGCTTCCTTCATTTGATCTTTAATCTCCCTTACTTTATTAGTAGTTAGTTGAACTAATTTTGGGCCCAAAAGTTTTCTTTCTCCCACTCCATCCCAACACATCGAGGTACGACACCTTCTCCTGTATAAAGCTTTATAGGGAGCCATGCCAATAATCGCAAGATGATTGTTGTTGTAAGAGAACTTCACTAATGGTAAATGATCTTTCCAATGTCCCCTAAAATCCAATATGCAGGCTTTTAATAAATCTTATTATGTCTGAATTATTCCTTTTGATTGCCCATCAGTTTGAGGGTGAAACACGATGCTCAATCTCAAAGTAGATCACATAACCCATTACACACTTGGGTATAATCTGGAAGTAAAACGAGGGTCCTGGTCAGAAAATATTAAAATAGGAACTCTATGTAATCTAACCATTTCATTAATATATAACCTGGCCAACTTATCCATATAGTCTGTTGTTTTTATTGGTAGAAAAAAACTTGGTCAACCTATCCACAATTACCCAAATGACATCATTCCTTTTCTTACATCTCGGTAACCTTGTCACAAAATCCATAGTGATTTTTTTCCATTTTCATTCTGGAATTGGAAGAGGTTGTAAATTTCCTGTTGGCTTTTAATGCTCCACTTTCACTTGTTGACACACATGACATTTGGCTACAACTTCTGCTATTTCTCTTTTCATTTTAGGCTGCCAATAGGATCCTTTTATAAATCTTAGTACTCCTAGGGTGAACCGTTAGCTTAGTTTTTTGAACCTCTTATAACACTTCTTTCTTTAAGGTCTTATCATCTGGTAAGTATACTCGTTTACCAAATGCTATCACTCTATTTCTCAAGGGTTAGAAAGAGGCCCCATGTGTAGAACTCATTTTATTCTTCAATTTCTCAACTTTTTTATCATCTTGTTGAGCCTTTAAGATTTTATCCTAGAGGATTGGTTGCACTATGAGGCAAGCCAACAATGACCCTTTAGAACACTCTTGTAATTGTACTCTTATCCTTCTTAGTTCCAACATTTCCCCTTGTCTCCTGGTGGCAATTCCTCCAATCATCGCCATGTTCTTTCTACTAAGAGCATCAACCACCACAATAGCTTTTCTTGGGTGGTAATCAATAATACAATCGCGGTTTTTAAACAATTATACCCATCTTCTTTATCGCATGTTAAACTCCTTTTGTGACATCAAGTCTTTCAAACTTTTATGATCAGTATAGACATGTATTGATGCCCCATACAAGTAATGCCTCCATATCCTTAAAGCAAACACGATCATTGCCAATTCTAGGTCATGTACTGGATAATTATCCTCATATTGTTTCAATTGCTGAGAAACATAGGCAACTACCTTGCCATGTTGCATTAGCACATATCCTAAACCTTTCCCTGAAGCATCACTATAAACTACGAATCCTTCTTGACCTTCTAGAAGAGTTAAGACTATAACCAACATCAACATTTTCTTTAACTATTTGAAATTATTCTCACAATCTCTTGTCTATACAATTTGACTCCTTTTTGGGTTAATCGAGTCATCAGAGAAGCTATGGTTAAAATCCTTCTATAAACCTATGATAATACCCAACCAAGCCAAGAAAACTTTGAATCTCTATCACATTTGCAGGTTTTTCCCACTGCATTACTGCTTCCACCTTTCTAAGATCTACCAAAACACCTTTTGCCGAAATCATATGACCCAAAAAACACCACCTCATTTAGCCAAAAGTCGTATTTGTCATACTTTGTATACAATTCTTACTCTCGTAACACTTGTAATACCTTTCTCGAGTGTTATTCATTTTCTGCTAAAGATCTTGAATATACTAAAATTTCATCAATAAATACAACCACAAACTAATCCAGAAAAGTTCAAAAAACTTGGTTCATCAAATTCATGAATATAACAGGAGCATTGGTTAAGCCAAAAGGCATCACTAAAAATTCATAATGCCCATATCTAGTTCTAAAGGTTGTCTTCTGCACATCTTGTTCCCGTATTCTTAATTGGTGATACTCGAATCTTAAATCAATCTTAAAGAACAGTTGCGCTCCTTTTAATTGATCAAACAAGTTGTCAATCCTCGAAAGTGGATATCTATTCTTGATGGTTACCCTGTTTAATTGCCTATAATCAATGTAATAAATAAAATAGGAGCTCCCCGAGAAGAGTTGTTGAGTCGAATAAATCCTTTATCAAGTAACTCTTGTATTTGCACCTTCAATTATGCTAACTCCAAAGGAGCCATCGTATAAGAGGATTAGGATATAGGCTTTGTTCCAGGAAATACATCAATTGACACTTCAACCTCTCTTCCAGGTGGCAACCCTGGTAACTCATTGGAAAAGACATCTTGGAACTCCTTTACTATAGGGATATAATCAAATTCTTGAGTTTGTTTTACTCTATCAACTATATGTGATAACCATGCCATACATATCTTGTTAAGTAACTTCCTTGCCTTCATCACCGATATTAAACTATTAGGTATCACACTCCTCTCATCATAAATATTTACCATTTCCTCATCAGTTGCCCTAATAGTAATAACCTTAGTATAATAGTTCATTGTAGCATGGTGTTAACTCAACCAATCTATCCCTAGAATCACATCAAAATTAACAATCTCCAAAGGTATTAATTCTACATTGAATTCATAATCTTCTATCAGTACCTTACACCTTTATAAACATCATCCACTTCTATAATTTCCCCTAATGGTGTACTAATAGCTAACCCCATTTCTAATTTACTTTTTAATACTTTTAGTTTATTTACAAATTTACAGGCTACAAAAGAGTGAGTAGCTCCAGGATCAAATAAAACATACCCTAGGTGTTCATTTACAGTAATCATACTTGCCACCATATTTTCTAAAGCCTTAGCAACTTCTTGATCGAGATGATAAATTCTTATTTGAGTCCTAGTTCTTTGGCCATAACCTCTGCCCCTACTAGCACTAGCTCCTGACTAAGCAGGTCTCATCTACTCTCCACCAGGTCTGTCCACAGTGTGTGTGATTGTTGCTGGCTCTAGGCCTGAAATTTGTTAAGGAAATTTCTTCTTAAGTGACCAACACCCTCATGTAAGAAACATCCCTCCAAATATGTGCACTCTTTCCATCGATAACCCT
>Ga0325400_1001601_pt1 | contig 18885 bp, 14 predicted proteins | sample PopdelMetagenome_2_FD_205662 | JGI IMG/M metagenome (GOLD analysis project Ga0325400, IMG submission 205662) | Populus deltoides microbial communities from Bellville, Georgia, United States - Xylem-PdKOR-R1 | ecosystem: Host-associated > Plants > Phyllosphere > Stem > Wood/Secondary xylem...
TGGTGCCGGGCAGGGTGCGACCCTGACGGCGAGCGCGTCCGGCCCTGACGCGGCCGCCGCGCTGGACGCGCTAGCCCAGTTCGCCGCGGAGCGGTTCGGCGATCCCGCGAACGCCGCGTCGGAGCCGGTTCGCGGCACCGGGCCGGTGCGCGCCGTGTCCGGCCTGGCGATCGGCCGCATCCGTCAGTTCCGGCCGGTCGCGATTGCCGTGCCGGCCGACGGCGACGGCGTGGAGATCGAGGCCCGCGCGCTGGCCGCCGCGCGCGATGCGGTTGGCGCGGAGTTGCGGCGGGGCGACGATCTCGCCGAGGCGCACCGCGCGATCCTGGACGATCCCGAGCTGATCCGCGCCGCTGCCGCCGACATCGCCGCGGGCCGGAGTGCCGGTCACGCCTGGCGTGCCGCGACTGCCACCGCGGCCGCCGCGCTGGGGGCGACCGGCGATCCCCGTCTGGCCGAACGGATCGCCGACCTGCGCGACATCGAAGGGCGCGTGCTCGCCGCGGTCACGGGCGTCGTGCCGAACATGCCCGCAATCGCGCCCGGCACGATCCTGGTTGCGGACGACCTTCTTCCCTCGCAATTTCTTGCGCTGGATCCCGGTCACCTGGTCGGCATCTGCACCGCCGCGGGCGGCCCGACCGCGCACGTCGCGATCATGGCCGCTGCCGCTGGGGTGCCGATGCTGGTCGCGGCCGGTCCGGCGGTGCTCGCCCACCCCGACGGGGCGGCCGCAATCCTCGACGCCGACGCCGCCACGCTCGCGGTCGAGCCGTCGGTCGAGGCGCTCGACCGTGCCGCGACCGCGATCGCCGCCCGATCGGCGGCGCGCGCCGCCGCCGTCGCCGCCGCGCACGAGCCTTGCCGCACCGCCGATGGAACCCGGATCGAGGTGTTCGCCAACCTCGGATCGGTCGGCGATGCCGCCGCCGCGATTGCCGCGGGCGCGGAAGGATGCGGCCTGCTCCGTACCGAGTTCCTGTTCCTCGACCGCGACACCGCGCCGACGGAGGAGGAGCAGCGCCGCCTCTACGCCGCAATCGCAACGACGCTGGGGGATCGGCCGCTGGTGGTGCGCACTCTCGATATCGGCGGCGACAAGCCGGTCGCCTATCTTCCCGCCGCGCCGGAGGACAATCCCGCGCTCGGCCAGCGCGGCGTCCGGCTGTCGCTTGCCCGGCCCGACCTGATGGCGGTGCAGCTCCGCGCCATTCTGGCGGGCGTGCCTGGGCCGCAATGCCGCATCCTCCTGCCCATGGTGATCGGGGTCGAGGAGGTGCGCGCGATCCGCGCCGCCTTGGGCGAGGCCGCGGCGGCGGTCGGCCGCGCCGATCCCGTGGAACTCGGCGTCATGATCGAGACCCCGGCCGCGGCGATCCTCGCCGACCGGATCGCGGCGGAGGTCGACTTCCTGTCGATCGGCACCAACGACCTCACCCAATATGCGCTGGCCGCCGATCGGGGCAATGCGGCGACCGCGGCGCTGGTCGATCCGCTCCACCCCGCCGTGTTGCGCCTGATCGCGCGGGCGGCGGAGGGCGGCGCGGCGCACGGGCGCTGGGTGGGGGTATGCGGTGGGCTGGCGTCCGATCCCGGCGCCGCGGCACTGTTGGTCGGGCTTGGCGTCACCGAACTGTCGGCGGTGCCCGCGGTGGTGCCGGCGGTGAAGGCGGTGGTCCGGGCGACGACGATCGCCGATGCGCGCGCGCTGGCCGCGCGTGCGCTGGCGGCGGCGACCCCGGCGGACGTGCGGGCGATGCTGGAGGACGGGGCATGAGGCTGGGCGTGCTGGACCGGCTGCAGCCGCTAGGCCGCGCGCTGATGCTGCCGATCGCGGTGTTGCCGGTGGCTGCGTTGCTGCTGCGGCTGGGCCAGCCCGACCTGCTCGCCATCCCCTTCGTGGCGGCGGCGGGGCAGGCGATCTTCGACCATCTCGGCCTCCTGTTCGCGGCCGGGGTCGCGGTCGGGTTGGCGCGCGAGAATCACGGCGCGGCGGCGCTGGCGGGCATCGTCTGTTACCTGGTCGCGACCGAAGGCGCCAAACCGCTGCTGTCGGTGCCCGCCGGCACTGCCGGGGACCTCGCCGCGACGGCATGGCAAGCCAAGGAGATCGGCAAGCTGTCCGTGCCGGCCGGCATCCTGGCCGGGCTGGTCGCGGGGACGCTCTACAACCGCTTCCATGCCATCCGCCTGCCTGCCGCGCTGGGCTTCTTCGGCGGGCGCCGGTTCGTGCCGATCGTGTCGGGGCTGGCCGGGATCGTGCTGGCGCTCGGTTTCGGTTTGGGCTTTCCGCTGTTCGAAGCGGCCGTGGACGCGGCCAGCCGGTGGATCGTCGCAGCGGGGCCGGTCGGGCTGTTCCTGTTCGGCGCGGTCAACCGGCTGCTGCTGGTGACCGGGCTGCACCACATCCTCAACAATCTCGCCTGGTTTCTCCTGGGCGATTTCGGCGGCGCGACCGGCGATCTCAAGCGGTTCTTCGCGGGCGATCCGGCAGCGGGCGGGTTCATGGCGGGCTTCTTTCCGGTCATGATGTTCGGCCTGCCCGCGGCGTGTTTCGCCATGTACCGGGCGGCGCCGCCTGAACGCCGCCCAGATGTGGCGGGGCTGTATCTCAGCCTCGGGCTCACCTCCTTCCTGACCGGGGTGACCGAGCCGATCGAGTTCACCTTCCTGTTCGTCGCCCCGCTGCTCTACGCGATCCACGCCGTTCTCACCGGCGCGGCGATGGTGATCATGGATGCGCTCGGCGTGAAGCTCGGCTTCGGCTTTTCCGCCGGACTGTTCGATTACGTCCTGAACTACGGGCTCGCGACCAGGCCGCTGCTGCTGGTGCCGGTCGGGCTCGCCTATTCCGCGATCTATTACGCGGCGTTCGCCTGGGGCATCCGGCGCTTCGACCTCAAGGTCCCGGGCCGCGACGCTGCCGGTCCTGCCGCGCCCGACCTCGCAGCCGACGACCGCGCCGCCGCCTTTGCCGCCGCGCTGGGCGGCTCCGCCAACCTCGCCACCGTCGATGCCTGCACCACGCGGCTGCGGCTGACGGTGCGATCCGCCGAGGCGATCGATCGGACGCGCCTTGCGGCGCTGGGCGCGCGCGGCGTGCTCGATCTCGGCGGCGGGCGGGTCCAGGTGGTGGTCGGGCCGGAGGCCGACCAGCTCGCCTCGGCGATGCGCCCGCTGGCCGCCGCCCCGGCCCGCGAGGCTGTCGGTCCCGCCGCCGGCAACACGATGGCCACGACCCCGGCCGACGCCGCGTTGCTGAACTGGCTGGGCGATGCGAGCGGGGCCAGGATCGCGCGGGGACGGCGTCTGGTCGTTGATCATCCCGCGGGCGCGGCGGAGCTGCCGGCGCCGCCTGCCGCCGCGGGTGTGGTCAGCATCGCGCGGCTGGATGGGTCGCTGCACCTGCTGCTGGACCGCGCGGCCGATGCGTTGGCGCGCTGACGCCCTCGACGGGTCACCGCCGCATGGCGCGGCCTTCTCCTGCCCACGGCAAGGCGGCAAGGGGATGGAGCCGCCAGACGGCGAGGTGGGTACCGGTTAGTCGGCAGGGTGGACCGGCCTGCCCTCCGGCGTCCCGGGTTCGACCTCGTGCACCCGCTGCACGTCCGGCCAGGGCATGACCAGCGTCCCGTCGGGCGCGGCCGTCATGGTCGTCTGGATGGGGAAGGGCAGGTCGATCCCTTCGGCGTTGAAGCGCTTCAGGATTGCCAGCCCGACCGCAGTCCGCCCATCGTAGAAGCTGGCGTAATCCGGACCATCGCTGTCGAACTGCACCTCGAAGTCGAGGGTCGACGCGCCAAAGCCGGTGAAGCCTGCGCGGATAAAGGTCCGGCCGCAGCCTTCCACGGTCTCCTGCAGCATCGCCGGAACGCGCTCCAGCGTCTCGACGGGCGTCTGGTACGCGACGCCCAGCGCGAAGCGCCCACGGCGATGGTTGCGCTGGGTGTTGTTCAGGATCTCCTTGTTGAGGAGGTTCTTGTTGGAGATCACGCGCTCCTCGCCATCGACGCCGCGAACCCGGGTCGATTTGAGACCGATCGCCTCGACGGTCCCCGAATTGGCGTCGTAAGTGATCGAATCGCCGCGTCGGAACGGGCGGTCGAAGATGATCGCGAGCGCTGCGAACAGGTCGGCGAAGATGCCTTGCGCGGCAAGACCGATGGCGATGCCGCCTACGCCCAATCCCGCGACCAGGCCGGTGACGTTGACTCCCAGATTGTCGAGGACCACGACCAGCGCGATCGCGAACAGCGCAAAGGTGACGAGCAGGCGGATCAGCCCGAGTGCGGACAGCAGCGCCTCACCCGAATAGTTCTCCGACCGCGTCCGGTGCTCGATCGCGCCCAGGATCAGCTCGCGTGCCCAGATCGCGAACTGGAACACCGAGGCGACCGTCCACAGGAAGTCGATCGTCATTGCAACGTTGGGGGGCGCGCCGGCATAGCCCGCTACCAGCTTGGCCGAGAGCATGACGATGAAGAAGCCGTTGGTCCGCTCGATCGCGCGGCCGAACACCGCGGGCCAGCCTTTGCCGGAAGCACTCCGCTGCGCGAGGCGGCAGCCGAGCCGGCGAAGCGCGAAAAGGGCAAAAGCGATCAGCGCACCGACGCCCAGGCCGATCAGCACCTTCAGCCAATTGCCTTGGAGCCAGTCGAGGCTGGACTGGATCAGCCCGACCGCCTGCGCTTGAACGTCGACGGGTTGGAAAATGGGTTCTCGGGGGGCGGAACTGTTGGACATCGGGAACGATCAGGCGGCCTGCACCGCCTCGCGTGCCTGTTCCTTGGCGGCGGGCACGACGTTGCGTTCCAGAAAGGCAATTAGGCCGCGCTCCTCCCGGCTGAGTTGGCCGGTCGCTCGGGGGAGCTTCAGCGCCTGGCGGAATACTGCCTGATCCTGCTTGACCAGGTCGATCACGTCGGGGTGGACGTAGGATTTGCGCGCGATCGCCGGCGTGTTGCCGAGCTTGGCGGTAACGGGTTCGAGCAGCTGCTTCAGCGTCAGATCCTTGTCCGCCCCCGCCAGCGCCTCGAAGGCGAGCAGGCTTGCCCCCCAGGTGCGAAAGTTCTTGGCGGTGAAGTCGCCGCCGGTCGCGGCCTTGATATACTCGTTCACGTCCGAAGAGGTGACGGGGCGCGCCTCGCCATCTTCGTCCAACCAGGCGAACAGGTGCTGCTCGTCGAGATCCTGGCATGCCTTGACGAAGCGAGCCAGCGACCGGTCGGACACCTTCATGTCACATTCCTTGCCCGACTTGGCCTTGAAGCGGAGGCGCAGCGTGTCGCCCTTCACCTGGCCGTGGCGGGTGCGCAGCGTGGTGGCGCCGTAGCTTTCGTTCTGCTTGACATAGTCCTCGTTGCCGACGCGGATATTGCTCTCGTCCAGCAGGCGCACCACCGCGGCGACCGCCCGCTCCTTGCTGAGGCCGCGGGTCGCCAGGTCGGCGGCCACCTGTTTGCGGAGCGAGGGCAGGGCGTGGCCGAACTCGGCCGTCTTCTCGTACTTGGCGGCCTCCTGCTGCTCGCGATAGCCGAGGTGATAACGGTATTGTTTGCGGCCCTTCTCGTCCCAGCCGACCGCCTGAATGTGGCCGTTCGCTCTTGGGGAGAACCAGGCATCGGCATAAGCGGGTGGCAGGCCGATCGCGTTGAGCCGGTCGATCTCGTCACGGTCGGTGATGCGCTCGCCCTTCGCATCCCAATAGCCCCAGCCGCCCCGCACTTTCTTGCGGGTGATGCCAGGCTTCGAATCGTCGGTGTAGATGATCTTGGTCGCCATTGCCGTCCCTCGTGTCGCTCGGGGGAATGCGCCGGACGGTTGCTTCGTTCCGGAACGAGCCCGAGGGCGGGGGGTTGGGTCAACTCACCTTACCCGAGGATCCTCCCCATGGCCGACCTGTCCCAAGCTCGCGTGCTGATGATCGCCGCCGATGGATTTGAGACGGTGGAGCTGTTCGAGCCGCGCCGGGCGCTGGAGGACGCCGGGGCCGCCGTTACGCTCGCCTCGATCGGCATCGATCCGAGTCAGGGCATGAAACAGGACCTCAACAAGGCCGAGATGGCGACTCCGGACCTGACCCTCGACCAGGTCGACACCGACGATTACGACGCGCTGGTCATTCCCGGCGGTACCTGCAATCCCGACAAGCTGCGCCACGAGGAGCGGGCGGTGGAGATCGTCGCCGAGTTCATGGAAGACGACAAGATCGTCGCGGCGATCTGCCATGGCCCATGGCTTCTGGTGGAGGCGGATGCGGTCGACGGGCGGCGGGTGACAAGCTTTGTCTCGATCCGCACCGACCTGGAGAATGCGGGGGCGGAGGTCGTCGACGAGCCGGTGGTGGTGGACGGCAACCTCATCACCAGCCGCAAGCCCGACGATCTTCCCGCGTTCAATCAGGCGATCATCGCCGCCTTGGTCGAGGAACTGGCGGACTGAGCTCGTGCGCGGCGGGGCGGCGTTCCGTCAACCGTTGGGCGCGGACACCGTCGGCTCGGCGAGACGCCGCGCGCCCATCGGCCGGAACCCCTCCGCCCGCCTCAGGCGGTTTAGGTAGGTGTCCAGCCCGATCTGCGCGCCGAGTACCATGTAGATGAAGGGCTGGAACGCGATCCCTGCGAAGGCGGCACCCAGCAGGTAGATGAGCTGCGCCTCCTGCAGCGCGCCGGCCAGCGGCCCCGCCCAGTCAAGCGCACCGCCGGTCGCGGCGTACCGCCGGCGGAGCACCTCCATGCGCACGATGCCCGACAGCATGATCAGCAGCCACAGCGCCAGCCCGGGATAGCCCTGTTCCCCCAGCATCTCGAAATAGGCGGAATGATACGCGCGCGCCTGGTCGACGACGCCGGAGGTCGCAACCGCCTGGCTCGGGCCCGTTCCCTGGACCTTGGCCATGTCGTAGCGGATCTTGTTCTGGCGGAAGGCGTCGAAACCGCCGCCGAACGGATGCTCCTTGGCGTAGGCGATGGTCCACTTCCATACCGCGATGCGAGTGGAGGCGGACTCGTCTTGGCCGTACGCCTTGATGGTGCCCATCCGCTCGCTATACGCCGATGGCAGCAGCGGCACCGCACACAGGCCGGCCGCCGCCAGCGCCGCGATGTACAATCCCCGCCGTTTCACCGTGCGCAGCATCAGCACCGCGAGGAGCCCGATACAGACCAGCCCGGTGCGCGCCGACGTGCCGACCGGAATGAGCAGGCATGCGAATATCAGGGCCAGTGCAAAGGTGCGGACCCGCCAGTCCGGCAGGAAGATCGTGCCGTGCCGCATCAACCAGAGAATGATCGGGATGATCGCGATCGCTACCGCGGAAATGGTGGAACTCTCGTAGAGGCCGGAATTATTATCCACCATCAGGTTCAGCTCGCCATAGCCGCCGCCGCCGCTTGCCAGCGTCTTAATGCCGCCGACAATAGCGATCGAGGCGGCCGACAGGATCATGAACAAGAGCAGCGCCTCGATCCGCAGCCTGGTCCGCAGCGTCAGCGGCAGGAACGCGGCAAAGGCGAGCGCTTTCCACACCCACTCCCATTTGTCCGCGGCCTCCACCGGAAAGTCGGCATTGATCGTGGTAAGAAAGCAATAGCCGAGCAGAACCAGGATCAGCGCCTGTCGCGGCGCCACCCGCATGTCGCGCTTGTCATCGGCGAGCAGCCACGCCGCCACGGCAAGCACTACCGCAATGGCGGAGATCGGCACTGTGTTCAGGAGGAGGTAGGTCAGCCGCTGCGGTGAGACGACGTCGATATAGACATAGGCCAGGACAAACAGGAACGGCCGCTTCAGCCCCATGCCGAGCAGCGCCATGAGAAAGCCGACAAAGGCGAGGTCACGCATGGCGGTGCATCCCGCGCATCGCGGCGCCGATCGGGGTGGGGTCGCGCTCACCCACGCGGGGGTTTGCCGGTCGGCGGGCGCTCGTCGTCGAGGTCGCGGCGGGAAAGCAGGCGCCAGGCCGCGAGCATCATCAACCCGTGGGTGAGCGCCAGCGCAAAATTATCGATCATGCGGCGGTACGGCGGAACGCGGTCGCCACGCGCCTGCCCGGTGCGGGTAGGTCGGCAATAGCGGATCGACGGCTGCGAAGCGTCGCTCGCCATGGCAAGGGCGGACTCGATATCATGCGTCTGTTCTCGTGATCCGCTATGTTCCCGCTCCGGTTGACGCGCCGTTAAGCGCACACGGTACATGGCGACGTGATGCGCATCCTCCACGTCCTGGACCACGGATTGCCGCTTCAAAGCGGATACACGTTTCGTACGCGCGCGATATTGAAGGCGCAGATGGCGCGCGGCTACGCCGTGGCCGCGGTGACCGGGCCCCGCCAAGGTTCGGAACGGGACGCGGTCGAGGAGGTGGACGGATTGCGGTTTCATCGCACGGGCGATCTCCGGCGCACGGGCGTGGTGGGCGAGGCGCGCGGCCTTATGGCCTTCGCGCATGCGATCGACCGGGCGGTCGCCGCCTTCCAGCCGGACGTGCTACACGCTCACTCGCCCGCGCTGGACGCGGCGGCGGCATGGTGGGTGGCACGTCGCCGCGGATTGCCTCTGGTCTACGAGATCCGCGCCTTCTGGGAAGATGCGGCGGTCGGCAACGGCACCGGCCGGCCGGGGTCGGTACGATATCGTTCCACCCGCGCGCTGGAGAATTGGGCGGTTTCGCGCGCCGACGCGGTAGCCGTCATCTGCGCGGGATTGCGCGACGACCTCCTCGCGCGCGGCGTAGCCGCAGAGAAGATCACCGTGTCACCCAATGGCGTCGACCTGACGCTATTCGGCGCGGCGCCACCGCGTGACGCGGCTCTCGCCGCGACGCTCGGGCTGGAAGGGGCGGAGGTGATCGGCTTTATCGGTAGTTTCTATGACTATGAAGGCTTGGACGACCTCGTCGCGGCGATGCCCGCTCTCGTCGCCGCGCGGCCGGCGGTTCGGCTGCTGCTGGTCGGCGGCGGTCCGATGGAGGACACACTGCGCGTGCAGGCGGATGCGTCGCCTGTCGCGCACGCCATCCGCTTCGTCGGGCGGGTGCCGCATGAGGAGGTGGAACGCTATTACGGCTTGGTCGACGTGCTCGGCTATCCCCGCAAGGCGATGCGGCTGACCGAATTGGTCACTCCGCTAAAGCCATTGGAGGCGATGGCGCAGGGCCGGCTCGTCGCGGCCTCGAACGTGGGCGGCCATCGGGAACTGATCCGTGACGGGGACACCGGCACCTTGTTCGCCGCCGACGATCCCGCGAGCATCGCGACGGCGCTGGCGGGATTGCTCGCCGACCGATCGGATTGGGATGGGCGGCGGGAACGGGCCCGCGCGTTCGTCGCGGCCGAGCGTAACTGGTCGTCAAACATTCGCCGTTACGAACCTGTTTACCAGCGGCTGGTCGATGCCGCTTCACGGAAGAGACCATGGACCCGATCCGCACGCCAAGCCTGACCGATCGCCTGCCGCCGTATGGCGGTGCGATCGCCGGCTTGGCGGTGGCGTCGGTGGCGGTGCTGTTGCCGATCGAACAGCTGGAAGCCTTAGTGGCATTGAGCGGCGTGGATGCTCTGGTACCCGTCGCGGCACCGCCGCTGGGTGCCACCGCGCGCGGCGCGATGGCGCTCGGCGGCGGGCTGGGCGCGGCGGCGGTGGGATGGGCGGTGTTGTTTCTGCTGTTCGGCCGGGGAGGCCTCCTGGCACGTCGCGTGCCGGCGATGCGGCGGGCCGACGCCCACCCCGATGCGCCCCCGCGCCGGCCCGTCTCGGCGGCCGAGCTTGGACCGCCGCCGCCTCCGGCGACCGTGGCCGAGCCGCCCCTGGAGCGCGATCTGCCGCGCGATCTCGACCAACCGCTCGCCACCTTCGATCCCCAGGCGATCCCGGACGTCCCTCGCGCGCCTAGCCCGGCGCTGCCGTCGCTCAGCCCGCCGCCGGCGCTCGCGGTGGGGGAGCGGATCGAGACGTTCGACCTTTCGCCGCGCGAGCCCGGCAGTACCGAACCTTCTATAGAGGAACTGCTGGCGCGCCTGGAACGCGGCACCGCGCTTCGCCGCACGACTTAGGCGCACCGCGTGGTCGACGCCCGGAGGACGCTGAAACGGCGCGCCGGTCCGGGTTGACGGGGCGGCACGGCCTGATACCCATCTTTCGATAACGCGAAGGAGGGGCGACATGGTCGAGACGCTGAAGGGCGAGCCGCGCGCGCCGGCGTCCGCTCGGGCCACGCCCTATGCCTGGTACGTGCTGGGCGTCCTATTCCTTGTCTACATCCTCAACTTCGTCGATCGGCAGGTGATCTCCATCCTGGCGGAGGACATCAAGCGGGACCTGGGGCTGCGCGACGACCAGCTCGGTTTCCTGTACGGGACCGCATTTGGTGTGTTCTACTCGCTGTTCGGCATACCGATCGGGCGCCTGGCGGACAATTGGCACCGCGTGCGGTTGATGACGATCGGCTTGGCCCTGTGGTCGGCCATGACGGCCTTGTCCGGGCTGTCGCGCACGGGTGGTCAACTCGCCGCCGCACGGGTTGGAGTGGGAGTGGGGGAGGCGACTGCGAGTCCGTCCGCCTATTCCCTCATCTCCGATTACTTCCCCAAGCACCTTCGCGCCACTGCGCTCGCCATCTACTCGGCCGGGCTCTACGTCGGCGGCGGCTGCTCTCTGTTGATCGGCGGCCTCATCGTCCAGAACTGGAACCGTGCCTATCCGGGCGGCGGCCCGTGGGGACTGGCCGGGTGGCAGGCCGCGTTCCTGGCTGTGGGCCTGCCCGGCATATTGGTCGCCCTGTGGGTCGCCACGCTACGCGAACCGGTGCGCGGCGCCGTTGAGGGATTGCCTCCGCCCGAGCGCCATCCCACTCCGTTTCGCGCCTTCGCGGCGGAACTGGTCACCATCCTCCCGCCGCTGACGTTGATCGGGGCCGCGGCAGCAGGCGTGCGTGGCGTGGCAATCAACCTGCTGGGGCTGGGCGTCGTGGTCGCCGTGGTGGCGACGTTGGTGGCGTTCGGTGAACCCGCGCCGCAATGGATCGCGGTGGGGATCGGTGCCTATGCCGTGTTCTCATGGGCGTCGGCGCTGCGCCGCCGTGATCCGGCGACCTTCGCGCTGATCGTCGCCACACCGGCCTTCCTATGCACGGTGGTGGCGTATGGCATGAACGCCTTTATCAGCTACGCCGCCAGCTTCTGGGCCGCCCCCTATGCCTTGCGGGTGCTGGGCGAGGCACCGGCCACGGCCGGGTTCCTGCTCGGCAGCCTGGGGGCGCTGGGCGGCTTCATGGGAGTGACGGGCGGCGGGGTCATAGCGGATCGGTTGCGACGCACGAACCCGGGCGGGCGGCTGCTGGTGGTGGTGTTCGGCACGGTGGCGCCGGCACCGTTCCTGATCCTGGCTTTCACCGCGGCGACGCCGCTCGCCTTCTACCCGTGCATCTTCATCGCGCAGATCTGCGGCAGTTGCGCGTTGGGGGCCGCGGCCGCGACCACTCAGGACCTGGTGCTGCCAAGGATGCGCGGGACGGCCACCGGCACCTTCTTCATCGGCACGACGCTGCTGGGATTGGCCATGGGACCTTATCTGGCTGGACGGGTATCGACGCTGACGGGCAGCCTGTCGATCGGCATGCTGTCGCTGCTGGTGACTGCGCCGATCACGCTGGCGGCTGCGGTCGCCGCCTACCGCCTGGTGCCCGCTGCGGAGGCGAGCCGCGAGGCGCGCGCCCGGGGTGCGGGAGAGCCGGTCTAACGCCTGATCGGCTCAGCCCATGGCGCCGAGGTCACGACCACATCGATGTGGGCCGTTGCCGGCATCGTCGGTATGCAGAGTGCAGCCTGTATCAGTCCGCGCGCCGTGCGACCGAACCAGGCTATTCAAGGCCGCCCGGTATGCCCGACATCGCTAAGCCGATCTGCACCCTCCTTATGGTTTTGCGCATGCAGGAACCTTGCCCCGGTGACGAAGACCCTCCCGGAGAACTTGGCGCCCGCGTGCGCAGGGGCACGGGGCCAATCGGCCGCAAACCGCCCCAGTTCGATGACGACGGAACCCTGCTGGCGACAGCGATACCGACCCAGCGACGGTCAACGTACAACTTACCGCTCACATGGCGACACGAGACAGGCCAGCCCGGCGCCGACGTGGACCAAGCATGTGACCGGGTGTACCGGCCGGGTCGATGAACATCAGTCTCGCAGTCCACTGCTTGGCGATGGTCCGAGGGGAGGTGACCCGCGCTCGCGCTATCCCGGCCTTGCGTCGGCCGCGCGGCTCGCCTTCGCCTACCGCGTCGTTTCTGGCAGAGCGGACCAGTCGCCCGCGAGCGACCGAGTGGCGGTGGCGGCGATGGTATCGAGGACCGCGGCATCGGTCGCAACGGCGGTAGGCAGTCCGAGGCCGCGTGCCGCCAGTGCCTTGGCGACACCGCGCGGATCGCATGATCCCGCGATGTCAGCGAGCGTGGCGCCGGCCGGATCGACGATCGTTGCGCGCTGCCGTGCTCGCACGATCAAGAAGGCGATCCAGCAGCCATAGGCAGCTAGAACATGGGTGGGCAGCCTTCCCTGTTCGCGATGGGCGATCAACGTATCGCCCAGCCGGTAGGGCAGCTTCTGCGATCCATCCTGCGCAATCTGCTCAAGGCGATGAACGATCGCGGGATTGCGGAAGCGATCCAGCACCGCGTCGGCATAGGCGGCGAGATCAAGCCCCGCGGTCGGCGGCAGGACGGCGGCGATGTCGACGGCGATCATCCGGGCCACGAAGCCGTCCAGCACCGGATCAGCCATCGCATCGGCGACGCTGGCATGACCGCGCAGCAGCCCGGCATAGGCGAGCGTCGAATGCGCTCCGTTGAGGATGCGCAGCTTGGCCCGCTCATAGCCTGCGACGTCGCCGGTCAGCGTCGCTCCGGCTCCGGCGAGGTCGGGGCCGAGCGGCCGGCCGGTGTCCTCGATCACCCATTGGGCGAACGCCTCACGCTGCACCGGCGCCTCGTCTGTTAGCCCCAGCGCGGCAGCGACATCGTGCGCCAGCCGGTCGTCGGCGGCCGGCGTAATCGAGTCGACCATGGTCGCCGGCACCGCAACCTCGCCCGCGATCCAGTCGGCAAGCGCAGGGTCGGTCGCGCGGGCAAAGGCGATCAGCGCCGCCTTCAGCTTGGCGCCGTTGTCAGAAAGGTTGTCGCAGGGCACCGGCGTGTACGGCGCAACGCCGGCGGCGCGCCGCGCCGCGAGCCCGGCGACGATCCATCCCACTACGCTGGCCGGCGTGCCGTCGCCGCGCAGGTCTTGGGCGATGTCGGGATGGGTGAGATCAAGCGTGCCGTCGGGCGCGAGGCAATAGCCCTTCTCGGTCACGGTGGTGGTGACCACCGCGACCGCCGGATCGGCCAGCAGCGCCCGCGTCGCCGCCGCCTCGGCCGGGCCAAGGAAGCGGCGGTGCGTGTCGATGACCCGGAACGACGCGGCGCGATCGCGAATGGCGAGCGTATAGAGCCCGTCCTGGCGGCCCAGCGCATCGATCGTGCCGCGGCTGCGCATCGACACCGCCGCGATTTCCCACCGCGGATCATGGTCGAGCAGCGCGTCAACATAAGCCGCCTGATGCGCGCGGTGAAAGGCGCCCGGGCCGAAATGGACGATCCCGACCCGCCCCTTCATGCGACCGCGCCGCACCGCGACCCCGTCCGGCAACGCTGCAAGCGTCTCACGCGATAGCCTCACAGCGTCACACCCCGCTTCCAGATCGCGATCTCACGCTCGCCGTTGCGCTCCGCCGCGGTTTGCCGACCGGATGCGACCGCCAGCACCGTGTCGATCAACGCCGCCTCCGCCGCCTCGAAGCCGTCCTGGAGGACCGACCCGGCATCGAAGTCGATCCAACCCGGCTTGCGCGCGGCGAGGGCGCGGTTGGACGCGATCTTCACTGTTGGCACCGGGAAGCCGAGCGGCGTGCCGCGCCCGGTGGTGAACAGGATGATCGTCGCCCCGGCCGCCGCGAGCGCGGTGGAGGATACCGCGTCGTTGCCCGGCGCCTCCAACAGGGTCAGCCCGTCACGGCGCAATCGATCGCCATAAACGATGACGTCGGCGACCGCCGCGCGCCCCGCCTTTTGCACCGCGCCCAGCGATTTTTCCTCCAACGTGGTGATGCCGCCGGCGACGTTGCCGGGGGACGGGTTCTCCGACACCGGCTCGCCACCGTCGATAAAATACTGTTTGAAGCCGTTGACGACTCTGACGATCGCCTCGAATACCCGCGCGTCGGCGGCGCGGTCCATCAGCATCTGCTCCGCACCAAAAATCTCGGGTATTTCGGTCAGCACGACCCGTCCGCCGGCCACGCCGACGCGGTCGCTGATGCGGCCCACCAGCGGGTTGGCGGTCAGGCCCGACAGTCCGTCAGAACCGCCGCACTTCACCCCCAGCACCAGCCGGTCTAGCCCGACCTCCTGCCGCGGCACGTCGGCGAGCGCCGCCAACTCCATGATCTTGGCGACACCCTCCGCCAATTCGTCGCCGCTCTCCTGCGCCGCCAGCACGCGTACCGCCGACCGTCGCCACTCGGGAATGGTGCCGACTAGCTCGGCCACCTGGTTCTCCTCGCAACCCAGCCCGACGATCAGCACGCCCGCGGCATTCGGATGGCAGGCGAGACTGGCCAGGATGGCGCGGGTGCCGCCCAGGTCGGCGCCCAGCTGCGAGCAACCGTGCGGGTGGGTGAAGGCATGGACGCCGTCCACCCGGTCGCCCAGCATCGCGGCCGCGCGCGCCGCGATGCGCTCGGCGGTGCGTGCGACGCAGCCGACAGTGGGAAGGACCCAGATCTCGTTGCGCGTACCGACCCGCCCGTCGCTGCGGACATAGCCGTGAAAGGCGGGAACGGGCGGGCATGTGGCGGCGGCTGGCACGGCCGCGGGGGCGTAGCGGTACGCGCCCGTTCCCCCCAGCGCGGTTGCGACATTGTGCGCGTGGACGTGCTCGCCCGCGGCGATGGCGCGGGTCGCGCGGCCGATCGGATAGCCGAACTTGCGGACCGGTGCGCCGGCGGCGATGGCGCGACGCGCCACCTTGTGGCCGCGCTCGACCGCTTCGGAGAGGGTCACCCCGGCGGCCTGGGCGCCCACGCCCGCGTCCTCCAGCAGCGTCGCGACATCATCGCGATCATCGATTACCAGCGCCTGCACCATGCCGTTCTCTCGTCGCCAAGCAGGGGACACCGGTGTCATAGACGTTGGCGGAGCGCCGGCGCAAGGCTGGCATCCGACAGCCACGCGATACTGGCGACTTCGGGCGTCGGGGGCTATGCTCGCCGGGCATGCAGCGGATAGGCCAACCCACCATCAACGACGTGGCGCGGGTCGCCGGCGTATCCAAGAAAACGGTCAGCCGGGTCATCAACCGCTCGCCCATGTTGGGCAAGGAGACCCGGCTGCGGGTCGAGCAGGTCATCGGCGAGCTCGGCTACGTGCCCAATCCGCAGGCGCGCGCGCTGGCGCTGCGGCGCAACTTCCTGATCGGGCTGGTGCACGACAACCCCAATGCGCAATCGGTGATGAACGTCCAGCAGGGCATGCTGGAGGCGTTGCACGACACCGAGTTCGAGATGGTGGTGCGACCGGTGGACCGCGGCTCGCCGACGATGCTGGACGATCTGCGCCGCTTCCTAGAACGGCAGCGTCCCTATGGCGTGTTGCTCATGCCGCCGGTCAGCGAGAACGACTTGGTGGCGCGCGCGTGCGCGGACATCGGCTGCCGCTATGTCCGAATGGGATCGGCGGTGCTGGACGTGCCGGAGCGGACGGTGGCGTCGAACGACCGCGAGGCGGTTCGTGGGGCGACCGGCTATCTGGTGCAACAAGGGCATCGCCGCATCGGGCTGGTCGGCGGGCCGCACGGCTTCCGCTCCGCGCACGAGCGGCGGGCGGGGTTCGAGGAGGCGCTGAACGCGGCGGGGATCGCGCTGCCGCGCAGTTTGTTGGCCGACGGCAACTACACGTTCGAGTCCGGGCTTGTCGCGGCCGAGCGGCTGCTGGACCTGGTGCCGCGGCCGACCGCTATCTTTTCCTGCAACGACGAGATGGCGGCCGGCGTGATGCACGCGGCGCGGATGCGTGGGCTGGATATCCCGCGCGACCTGTCGATCATCGGCTTCGACGATACCTCGATCGCGGCGCATGTCTGGCCGCCGATCACCACCGTGCGTTGGCCAATGACGTCCATGGCACGATCGGCGACGTTGAAACTGATCGCCGACAGCGAGGATGATCGCGCCGGGGAGCCGTCGCTGTTCCTGTCGACGTTGATACGGCGCGCCTCGGTGGCGTCGCCGACCGATTGACTTGCGCGTCTGACACCGGTTACCGGAGATGTGACGCGAACGGAGAGGTATGATGACGCGGCGGCTGGAGCTCAATCCTGACCGGTTGTTCCCGGCCGACCCGACGACGCGGGAGATCGCCCGGACGCTGTACGCCGAGGTCGCCGACCTGCCGATCGTCAGCCCCCACGGCCACACCGATCCGCGTTGGTTCGCGACGGACGAGCGGTGGACCGACGCGACCAGCCTGCTGCTGGCGCCCGACCATTATCTATACCGGATGCTCTACAGCCAGGGTGTCGACCTGGACGCGCTGGCGATCCCCACGCGCGCCGGCGTGCCCGCCACCGATCCGCGCGCGGCGTGGCGGCTGTTCGCTGAGTATTACCACCTGTTCCGGGGCACGCCGTCGCGGCTATGGCTCGACCACGTCTTCGCCGAGGTGTTCGGGATCGACGTGACGCTGGAGCCGGAGACCGCCGACCGCTATTTCGACGCGATCACTGAGAAGCTGGCGAGCGACGCCTTCCGCCCGCGCGCACTGTTCGACCGGTTCCGCATCGATTTCCTGGCGACCACCGAGGGCGCGCACGACAACCTGGACGCGCATCATGCGATCCGCGCCTCGGGCTGGCGGGGCCGGGTGGTCACCACCTATCGCCCCGACGGTGTCATCGACGTCGAGCACGAGCAGTTCGCGGGCGCGATGGAAACGTTCGCGGCGCTGACCGGCGAGGACGTTCACAATTGGCAAGGGTATCTCGCCGCACACCGCAGGCGGCGCGCCGACTTCCGGGCCGCTGGCGCCACCGCGACCGACCATGGTCACCCGACCGCCGCCACCGCCAATCTGTCGACGGCGGAGGCGGAGGCGCTGTTCGGCCGCATCGTCGGCGGACGTTGGACCATCGCCGACGCCGAGCTGTTCCGCGCCCAGATGCTAACCGAGATGGCGCGCATGTCGGTCGACGACGGAATGGTGATGCAGATTCATCCCGGCAGCTTTCGCAACCACAATGCCGAGCTGTTCGCCACTCACGGCCGCGACAAGGGCGCCGACATCCCGACCCGCACCGATTACGTCCATGCGCTGAAGCCGTTGCTGGACGTGGTCGGCACCGAGCGCGACCTGACGATGATCCTCTTCACGTTGGATGAGAGCAGCTACGCGCGCGAGCTGGCCCCGCTGGCGGGACATTACCCGTGCCTGAAGCTGGGCCCGGCCTGGTGGTTCCACGACAGTCCGGAGGGGATGCGCCGGTTTCGCGAGATGACGACGGAGACCGCCGGTTTCGGCAACACGGTCGGCTTCAACGACGACACCCGCGCCTTTCTGTCGATCCCTGCGCGCCATGATGTCGCCCGCCGGGTCGACTGCGCCTTTCTTGCGCGCCTGGTCGCCGAGCACCGGCTCGCTGACTGGGAGGCGGCCGAGCTGGCGCAGGACCTGACCAGCGGCCTCGTGCGCCGCGCCTACAAAATCGCGCAACCCTGATCGCCGACGGAGCTTCTATGTTCGACCGCACCTACTACGCCACCCACCCCGACATGATGGAGTGCGTCTCCAACGACGAGCTGCGCGACCGTTACCTGATCGGCGGGCTGTTCCGTCCCGGTGAGGTAGTACTGAACTACACTCATGCCGATCGCTTCGTGATCGGCGGCGTCGCGGTCGCGGGCGCGTCGGTGAAGCTTCCCGTGCAGGAGGAGCCCGCCTCGGCCAAGGGACACCCGTTCCTGGAACGCCGCGAGCTGGCGGTAGTCAATGTCGGCGCGGTTGAAGGCAGTGTCACCGTTGACGGCGAGACCTTCACGCTCGGCAACAAGGACTGCCTCTACGTCACCATGGGCGCCATCGAGGTCGAGTTTGCGGGCGAGGGCGCGCGCTTCTATCTGGCGTCGTGCCCCGCTCACAAGGCGTTTACCACCAGGAAGCTGGGCATAGCCGACGCCAACAGGCTCGATCGCGGCACCTTGGAGGAATCGAACGAGCGCTCGATCTACCAGCTGGTGATCCCCGGTATCTGCGACTCCGCGCAGCTGGTGATGGGGCTGACCGTCCTGAAGCCCGGATCGGTGTGGAATACTATGCCGCCCCACATTCACGAGCGCCGGTCGGAGATCTATTTCTACTTCGAATTGGACGGCCCCAACGACCGCGTCATGCACTTCATGGGTGAGGGCGAGGCGATGCGGCACATCGTGATGGGCAACGAGGAAGCGGTGATCTCGCCGCCTTGGTCGATCCACATGGGGGCAGGTACCAAGGCCTATGCCTTTATCTGGGCCATGGCGGGCGAGAACCAGGACTATACCGACATGAACGTCCTCGACATCTGCCAGCTCGCGTGATGGCGAACCCGTTCGACCTGTCCGGCCGTGTCGCGGTCGTCACCGGCGCCAACACCGGCATCGGCCAGGCGATCGCGCTGGCGCTGGCGGCGGCGGGGGCGGATGTCGCCTGCGTCGGCCGTACGCCTGCGGAGGAGACGGTGGCGGCAGTGCGCGCGCTCGGCCGGCGCGCGGAGATCGTGTCCGCCGACTTGGCGACGATCGAGCCGGTGGACCGGATCGTCGC
>Ga0325400_1001602_pt1 | contig 18885 bp, 15 predicted proteins | sample PopdelMetagenome_2_FD_205662 | JGI IMG/M metagenome (GOLD analysis project Ga0325400, IMG submission 205662) | Populus deltoides microbial communities from Bellville, Georgia, United States - Xylem-PdKOR-R1 | ecosystem: Host-associated > Plants > Phyllosphere > Stem > Wood/Secondary xylem...
AAATAATATAATAATAATAATAATATAGAGAGAAAATAAAAATAATTGAGAGAAAGAGAGAGAAGCTGAAAGATAATCCTTTGCATATATACTTACTAGGAGAAGGATAGAACAAGGGGAGAAAATAAAAATAAAAATAAAAAGAAGAACCTCAAAGCTCGAAGCCCATGACGGGCCAAATTCTTTGACTAGTTGTAGTTAATTCTCCTATTATCATCATCATCATCGGATCTTATCTTCTGTTTTGCTATGGATCCATTTGATTTGGTTCGCAAAGGTATAGGTTTTTCTTTGTTTCTGTTCTGTCTTTTGACTTTTATAGATCTTTCGTTGTTTCTTTTCAATTTTGAGTTTTTTTTCGAGGTTGTTTTTTGGTTAGTTCTTGTGTTTTTGAGATCTTTAAGGATTGACTGTGTGGAAAATGTAAGAATCTGGTGCTCGATTTGTGTTTTTTTTTTTTTTAAAAATTTCTTTTGTAACGGTTGCTTTTATTTAATTTTGTGGAATCTTTTTGCAAGGGTTTTGATTTAATGAGCTCCGTGTTTAATTATTCCATGTGGGTTTTTTTTTTGTTTTTTTTGGGTTTTAACTTTTGATTTAAATGGATGTGATTTGTCTTTTTTTTTAGCTATAGCTTACTAATTAGTCAATTGTGGGGTTTGAAGCGTTGTTTTGTGCAATTGGGTCCTATTTAATGCAATTGATTCGATGTTTCACTTAAAAGATTTCTTTTTTATTAGCATGTTATGCATTCTGTGCTGACGGTCATAGTTCACAGTATTCAATTAACCTTCACCTGGTTTTGTTCAACCAGGTTCTGGGGAGAAAATGATTTGATATAGCGGTGAAGTTCCGGTTCCATGTATACTGTATTTAGCGTGTTTTAAAAGCTGAGTGTGGAAATGGGTATGCCAAAGTTGTTTCTTTTAGGATGATTTCAATTTAGATAAGCCAGTTGCAAATATCAGTGTCTTTTTAGATAAGGGTTGTTGAGGTCATTCCAGCCAGGACTGTATTTTATGATTGTGGGGCTGTCATGGATTATGTAGTTCTTTTTGCACGTTTGACTGATGAGTAAATGAAAATGTTTGCAGGTTTTGGATAAAGCCTACTGCAAGTCAGGGGTGTTCTTTGTGTCAGTCTCTTTTTATGCATTTAGAGTTTCTTTTTCTTTCCATTTTAGTAAAGAAATGAGCTTATCCAAGAAAGGTTCTTTAACCAACGATACAAAGCTTAATCTACCAAGCAAAGCAACAACTTTGAACCCAAATGCAGCAGAGTTTGTTCCCTTTTCCCTCAGATCATCTTCTTCGCCATCTGGAAGTACCTCAAACACTGCAGATGCTGCAACAAAGTTCACTACTTCTGGAACCGTAGGAAAAGCAGTGCTTGATCGATCAGAATCATCTGTTTCTAATGCTTCTGATGATGAGGCCCATCAATTCTGGCGCCACCAGCTGCCAGATGATATCACCCCTGATTTTAAGGTTATGAGCGACGATGAGTCTCAGGGACTAGGAGGGCTCTCTTTAGCAGGCTTGTCTCTACATGACAGTGAAGTGCCCAGGTTCCATGCCTCCTCCAGAAGTGGATATGTATTGACTGAGCAGCAGGAACCGTCTCCACGTCATATGAATGGTAGCAGCTTTGGTGAAAAGATGAGATATCCGTCTGCTTCTTATGGAGAAGATCCTAGTTCAGCAAGTTTTCTGAATTTGCCAACTAAGCCCTGGGACAAGCAAATTGCAAACGGTGATCACCTTCTTGGCAATGGTAGGGATGTACATCCCTACAATGGAAATTCTAGACATGGGTTCAGGAGTGAAATGTTGGGTGAGCATGCAATAGTGGATGATACTGAAATAAACCCTTTGGGGTTTTTGGCTTCACAATTCCCTGGGTTTGCTACTGAAAGCCTTGCAGAAGTTTATTTTGCAAATGGTTGTGACTTAAATCTCACTGTTGAGATGCTCACTCAGTTAGAGGTAACTCCTTTGTTTCTTGCCTCCAATCACGTTTATTTTGTCTGTATCTCATTTTGCAGATGCTTTTAAAAAGATGTATTATGTTAATGCATTGTCAAAAAGTGTGCCTGCGCTTTGCTAAATGCAAAATATTTTTTACTTGTTTTTGCATTTCTCTTAAGTCTTCTGAAATTCTGAATCCAATTTGTCTGTGTTTCCCACAACTTTGTATTGGAATTAATACAGTGGAGACAGCCCTTTTGCTACACATCCTATAATTTTTGTAGAGATGCAGGGCCTCTGCTATTTGGTTGGATGCTAACTGTGACTAGCAATGCTTCTCATGCCTTATTTTGGCAGGGAAGAGCTTGCTCCCGAAGATTTTGATGACTCAGTCCGACTATGGTCTTATGTGTAACCTCAAGTTCTTAAGACACTGTTCCTGGTAACAGGGGGTTAGTCATATTGTTTTGGTTCTTTCCTCCTATTGATGTTCTGCCCTTTCTTTTGTTAATTTGTAATATCTGTTGCAATAGTTGTGTAAATGTGATTTGGTGGAAGCACCAGTGCTTGACGTCAAGAATAACATATTTTCTTATATTTCCTGAACTGGCTAAAATCTGTCATCCCATCTGTGAATGATTCTGCTTATCATAGTTACATTTTTCTCTGTATATTTTCTTATATTTCCTAAAGTGGCTAAAATCTGTCATCCCATCTGTGAATGATTCTGCTTATCATAGTTACATTTTTCTCTGTATGCAGTCTACTGTGCTTTGTATACAGAGCATTTATGTTACTTATTGTCTTAAATTTGTAGCTTCAAGTTGATGGCAGTTTCAATCAGAATACGAACTCGAAGACTTTGTCAGCTCCCAATCTCAGTGCACTGGACTTTCCTGCACTTACAGTGCTAGATAATCAGAATGGTTCTTCAAAATATACTGGGGATGATCTTCAGCAAGCTAGTGTTCCTTATCGATCTTCTAACAAAGACAACATGCTTTTATTTAAACCTGGCGGTTCCTTTTCATCTAGAGGTGCAGTGGATTTTGCATCAGCTGTCAGGAAATTGGCATCTCAAGATTCTAGTATGTGGAAGCATGACAGAAATGGTTCTGCTGATTCCACAGTTGGCTCAAGCAGAAGTTCCCATGTTTTGCCTAGTGCTTATGGTGGTGGTCATGGAAGAGGCATTTATGCAGACAGGCTGCAAAGTCGCGGGTCAGGTCGGCAAGCTCCTGTCTGGCTTGAAACTGGAGAAGCAGTGGGTAATATTCCTCGGTCAACAAAGTTAATTGAGTTTATGCACCTTTTAAATGCGGGCAAATACCTTCCATGTATATATTTCCTTTAACATTGTTGAGATGGCAGCAAACATGTATTCTGAGATGCGGGAAGAAGCTCGTGATCATGCGCGTTTAAGGAATGCATACTTTGAACAGGTATATCCTTTTTTTTTTTCCCTGTCCTGCTGTTTAAACTTTTCTTATTTTGACCCTCAAGGTGTTCTGTGATCAAAACAACCTTAAAATTGGCTCGAAAAAGATGCACGAGTCATCATAAGGAGGTATATGTTATCTGAATACAGTAACTGATGAGGGCCGTTTATAGTGCAGAAATCAGGAATTATAATTTATATAAGCCACCTAGATGAACCCCATATCTAGCGTGTCCTTTTCCTAAATAGGATTGAAATTAGACTCTACTAAAGTCTGAGTTGACCAGTAAATCTACTGGCTGATCCTAAGGTGCAAGTTAAACAGAATCTAGAACAAATTACATCTGTGCATGCTCACCTAGAATCTAGAACAAGCTGAGTTCATGAGCAAGCAGGCACACTATCAGCCTGGAACATGCTGGGTGAGCATGTGTTACTGATAGGTTTGCTTTTACAAACGTGATGCTAGTGTGCCACTGCAGTGGACATTGTACTAGATTATCATGCAGCAAATTTGATGCTTGCTGACCGCTGAGCGAAATAATTTGTGAGTCTGCTCCAATCTTTATTCACGATTTGATTTTTTTGTCACACGTCAGCACAATCAAAATAATCAATCATAAGGTGTAATGGTTTTTATATCTCACAACAGGCACGTCAAGCATACCTCATTGGGAATAAGGCTCTGGCAAAGGAATTGAGTGTCAAAGGACAACTGCACAATATGCATATGAAGGAAGCTCATGGAAAAGCTCAAGAATCTATTTATCACCAGAGGTTTGTCAATTCTTTTTGCTCACAGTTTGTTTCAGCCATGACAAGTTGACGTGTTTGGATTAATAGGTGATAGGTTTTCCCTCGCTCCCCTCTCTCCCTCTCCAAACCATCTGTTTTAGCGTTAGCTGTGACATGCTGATGTTTAGGGTTTGACTATTGCTTTTATCCATTTTATTTTTCTTCCTTTTTTCCTTGAAGCAAATGAGATTGTGTCAGGTCTGGTTAAATCATTTTGCCCTGGCATGTTCAATTTCTTCTACTGATTACATTCTTTGTTGTGTGGGCCTGTTTCTCAAGAAGTGTCAACAATGCCTGTTGTGCAGAGCCATAAGTGGACATTCTGTTCATTAATTCCCAGACCCAAGGAGGTTTTAATTTTTGTAAGCTAATAATAGTTGGGTTTGTTCTAACTCTCCGCCTGAATTTTTTTCCAGGAATCCAGTCAGTCTAGAGATGCAGGGAACTGGAAGAGGACATGAACAAATGATAGACCTTCATGGTCTGCATGTAACTGAAGCCATTCATGTGCTAAAGCACGAATTGAGTGTTCTGAGGAGCACAGCCCGGGCAGCAGATCAGCGTTTGCAGGTCTATATATGTGTTGGAACAGGTCATCACACCAGAGGTGCACGCACTCCTGCAAGACTTCCCGTCGCTGTACAGCGATACCTGCTTGAAGAAGAGGGCCTTGACTACACAGAACCACATCCAGGGCTGCTTCGAGTAGTGATATATTGAACCAGTGTCACAACAGCACAAGGCATAGGAGTTTTTTGACGCGATGCAAAATCAAATCGTTCTTGTATCTGTACATGGAAGATATCGAAGAGAAAGTAGTTGAAAGCCTGAAAAAAGAAAATATGAAAGAAAAAAAGGAGGAAACAAAAAGGTGAGGTTAGGGAAAAGGTGAAAAAGGGAGCAGAAATGTGCCATTAAGGTGTTAACAGGTTGACAGCAGGATTACATTTTGGTAGTGATCAGGGAACCTACATAAGCCGAAACTTTTGCAGCATGTTAGTTTTGTACCATAAATTTTTTTCTTGTAACATTCCTTTATCTTTTCTTTTTTATTCTCAGATGTAACTGATAGAATTGAATTACATGAAAGTACAATTCATCAAGCATGACTAAGTTGTCCCCGATGGCTATGAAATCTTGAAATTTCATCACGGATAGATGAGTGCTGGTTGTTGTGTAAAATGGGTGAAGTTGTGCTGACGTTTTTGATACTGTCTGGTCCGCTGTTGATGGAGTCACCGCATTAGCCAGCTTTCCACGCACTTGAGCCTATTTTGGTGGGGGTTTCATATGGGAGTGTTCTTGTGGATGAACCTGGAAATTTGTTGATTTTTCAGTTAAAAAACATCATATTTCCAAACACACGCACCCGTTATATTCAGAGGTTAGAACCCTGAGACAAATTGAGCATGATGCCTGAAAGCTCTTTCATGCTGGAAGGCAAAGTGGGCTGGAGGGAAGTCGCCGTGCGCAATCCTAAGTGAACACAAAGCATTAGTAGCAATCCAGGAGTGAAATTCCGAATATTTCCTGTGTCTGTATTCACCATGAATGACTTTCAGAAGCTAACATAATCCTCTCACATTCGTTTGAAAGAATTGTAGCAGCCAATTCCAATACAAATCAGACATGGGAGAGAATCTTATGCTCAAAGGCCGAACTACGTTATAGGATGACTTCCCATATTGCCATCGCAACTAGTTTATAAGAGAAGGTTACGGAAATACTTAGATTGATCAAATTTTACAAAAATATGTATTTAAATGGAAAAGAATCAGTATAAGCACAAAAATAGAAAAAAAAATCATGAAATGATTTAATTTCTCAATATCTTTGATTTAATTTTTTTTAATTAATTCATTTACTGTTTACCTCTAAAATATGATGGCTCCTAAATTTTAAAAATTATAAGTTTATCTTACCTGAAATCTAGTGGATGATTTTTTATTCGTATGTTGAAGCCGAACGAGTTTCTCTCTTGTTGGTCTGATGAGTCATTTCCATATTGTCTACAATATGGAGTTGCCAAATGTATACAAGATTATATTTTAAGTTTGAAATGATAAGTTAGTATTATATACTTGATGTTATATAGCCAAAGAATCATCTCAATTTAAAATCTTAAGATATTATATGAGGTTTTAAGATATAATTTATATTATTATATAACGCATTCTCTCAATTGAAATCTTTTTACGCTTGACCATTTAATCATCAAGATTCTAATATTATATAAAAAATTATTTTAACTTAAAAACTTAAACTCTTAGGTGAGGTTTCTAAATATGATTTATATTATTATATAACACATTCTCTCAATTGAAATCTATTTACGCTTGACCGTTTAATTATCAAGACTCTAATATTATATAAAAAAATTATTTTAACCTAAAAACTTAAACTCTTAGATGAGGTTTCTAAATATGATTTTTATTATTCTCTAACAATGTAATGAATGCGAGAGAGAGGACATACAACCTTGGCTATTATAATGTGGTCATATGAATTGATGGACAATATCATAGGTGGCTTGTCTTTAACTTTAGCTTTGCCTTTAACCCATCAAGCTAACCATATATTGGTGTCAAAATATGTTGTATTATATTAGACTAGTAAGCAATGATGTTTAGTTTATTATAACAAGAGCATACGTAATATAAAATATTGTTCTAGATAAGCCTAGAGTGTATACAATTTTAAATCTATAAACATAGAAAATAAAATTTAAGACAAACATGCTTTCAACATAAAATACAATAAAGAAGAAATATTAGCATGCATACTAATCATATATTCAAACTTGCAATATATATAAGATCAAATTTCTAGCATGCATATAAATAATGAAAGTAACAATGTTTAAATTAAAACAAATTATTTGTTGAAGCACTTAAAAAAACTAAAATTTTTGTTGTTGTCAATGATGAATCCTTTGTTCTTAAAGTTTTATTGCTCATCACTTGTACACCTAGATTGTTTGCAATATACCTCCTAGGATTCCAACAATACCACATTAGTTTATATGCACTTCTAAATAAGATATTTGGACTAAAATAAAAGGACTCAAATATCTCTCAACGAAGTATGAACCTAAGCTCTAGATTTGAGAGAAAAAACCAAAGCTTAAAAGAAAATGAAAACACTAAAAATAAGGTGAGAAAGAGTGAAAAATCTAAAAAAATTAAAGTTAGAAACTCTTCTTTCACCCTCCTTTTTTTATAGTGAATTTTATAAGCTAAAAGATTGAAATTAATAGGAATTAGTTTCCACCATTATCAATTTTTGATTAACCACCGTAAACCAATAATTAAGTTTAGGAAAACCATAGGTTCTTTGAGATTAATTTCGCATTCACCCATAATTTGTTTAAATCATGTTAATTAAATAAATTTCTAATAATCCCCCACATGAATTAAAATTATCTCATCGATTCGAAAATAACTCAAAGATTTGTTGGGAAATACTAATTTAATAGATTACTATATTAGCTTTTGACTTTAAACATTTCTTAGTGAAATACTATCAGATTTACTTGGATAAATAGTGAACTCAATGTCTTGAACTATTCAGCTTTTTATGTAAACTAAGATAACAATAGTCATATAGTTCTCTATCTAGAGATTTCATTTGGTTCTCACTATTGTGTTTATTTTTACCTTGAGCAACTCTTGGATTCATGAGTGTTTTAAAGAATTTAGCCTCTATCAAAATTCTCAAAGAAATATCTATATTTTTCACTCATATAAGTGATCTTTCATTAAAAATATTATGATATACTCTATTTGGTATACCAAAATATAAAAATTATTAAGAGCTCAACTCACCTTTTATCATGTTGTAATTGTATAATGATGACTTAGTTTTCTAGTGCTACCAAGAATGTTACATGACTTAGTTTCCATAATCTAGTCTTGGGATATTCATTCAACTAGGTATGGTTACTATCATTATACTCTTTTATATTTTAAAAGTTTTAAGCTCATTCTTCTTGATGAATCATATACAAGCTCTCTCAACAAACCTTTAGTTAGTGGATCTGTAATATTTTCCTTCGATTTTATATAGCCAATATAAATAATTCCATTCGAGAACAAGTGTTTGATGGTATTATATCTACGATGTATATGTTTAAACTTACCATTATACATACCACTTTGTGATTTTTCAATTGCTGACTAACAATCGCAATGCACACAAATAAATAACATTGGTTTTGGCTAACATGAAATACAATCTTTGTATTTTCCAGTCCAATTTTTTTTTTGGCCAAACGACATGTTATTATTTGGGTTTTTTAATCATTAAAGGTAATTAGGGTCCAAGGTTTTTAACTTCAAAAATTAAAATTTCAATTTATTTTCACTTAAAAATAGCTCAAAATATCCTAAAACCTTTATAAATCCATTTTTTACACTAAAACAAAATGGAATCGCCTTTTTAAAAAAATCAAACTGAATCCATAAAAACTTAACTAGTTTTGATCTATTTTTTTTTAGCGGGTTTAAAGAGAAAAACCACCTCCATTGAACTCTTCTCTTTAAAACAAATCTATTCATACAAAGATCGGTATTTTTTATGGTTATAATATGGTCGCTCGAACTCTTTCTCACTTATCTTCCTTTTTTAATGAGTCCCTCTACTGAGCATTCATATATATTGAAACATGAAAAAAATGAAGTTTAGAACTAAAATGTAAAAATCATAAAAGAATAGGAACTAAATCTGCAAAAATTAAAAATTAAAGGGCCAATATGAAGTTCTCCACATCTCTGAAAAATGTAGTTGGAAAAGAGCTTTGTTTTTATTTTTGTTCATTTGGTCCTTGATCTTTTAATTTTTTTTTAACAATAACTTATATTCTGTTTGGTAAAATTGATATTTAATCTAACATCCAAATACTCCCTGCCATCTTTATATATGATAAACATGCAAATCAAAATAAATCCTAAAATATATAACCAAGAAAAAATGGTAGAATATCTCACTGAACTCACCTTTTTGCAGTTATTGAGTCAGTTACCATGAAGAAAGGAGGACCTCGTACTGCTCTTTACGATCTTTGTAAGAAAGTTCAGTGGCCAATGCCTACATTTGATACAACAGAAACGAAATCCAGGCTTGCCAATTCAACTAGCTCTCTCTCCTGCCTTTTTTTCCCTCCAAACTTTCATTTATATGCAAAGATCAAATATTTCCTTTCACCGTTATTAATTGTACAGGGTATTTTGTTTTCCATGCTACATTTTTTCTGCATGTTTTTCTCTCTTTCTTCTAATCAACTTCTTTCCGCAGAACTGGAATTGAATTCGGTGAAGGCCCCCAAAAAAGAAAGGGGTTTAACAGTTACATATCAAAAATCATCTTGAACATGCCGTCTTTTGGCGTTGTTGAATGCGAGGGCTGATAAGAAGACTTCATATGACGCTGCAGCACTTGCCATGCTTAATGAGCTTCAAAAACGGGGGCAGGTCATCATTGGTGAATCAATATAAGACTTGCTGTGGTATGAGTTACTATTCTCTATTCTGTCTAATTTTGGAAGCATGATGGTGAATTTTTGTTTAATAATCTGCCATCTCTTGATTCAAAACACAGAGCAACCAGGAAAGTAGTGAGTGACGCCTTGCCCTAGGTGCTGCTGTAAGCTTAGATTAGAGAAACTTGTGAACCATCCCCCATTTCCTGTATAACGTTTCTGCCAATCAACCTTGTAACCAGAAGGGTTTATGTATATGATGTGACTATTAATACAGGAAACAAAAAAAGGTAGCATTATGTTATGGCTTGCAGTTCAGTGGTGCCCTCTTGCAAACCAGACAGGTTTCACTGGTCAATCCATCTAGCATAAAAAAAGAAAAAAGCATAACTTGCAAGCTGTTTTCTTATCCCCTGTCGGCTTCTAATTTACATAAATCTCACCGAACATTTGTAAAAAGAGAAAGAGAAAAGAAAAGAAAAGCAAGAAAGCATCTTATCTAGCTGATGCCTGTCTGATGGACTTCGATGACATTGACATTTGGATCAGTCTCGTGTGTTAAAAATTAGCGATATAAAAAATGGGCTGAATAAATAATTGAAAGGGTTAAAAATTTAAAATGGTAATAAAAGCCTTGAATCAAAATTTCTTACAACATTAGAGTCATGCTTCCATGTTAATCCTCATTAAAGGTGAATTATTTATTATTTATATTCTTATTAGTTTTCAGTAGATCCTTTCTTAATGAATCATGAAATTGTCATACAAATTGAAATATTTCTTCAAAATAATTAAGAATGGGCATTTGTTATGTTGAGTTAAATGGATCTAGTCTGGTGTGTTAAGGTTTGAGTTAAACATGTTTTTTAAGAGCATTAGGTTTTATATAGTTCTTGATCAAATAACGAGAGAAAAAAAATACTACTAAAGATACTGGTATGCTAGCTTTACAAAGCCACAGGATCAAAACCCATCTCAGAGAAGGGTGTACTCAGCACTCCTCCAGCTAATCGTACGAGGATGCACGTGTTTCTCGATGTACTGAAGTTGGATCATGATGAACCCATGAAGCTGATAAGCAAGTGGCTTCTAAAGTTATTGGTGATGAAATTAGGAAACCAAATAGAGCAAGTTGACTGCATATTCTTTTCCTGGCTTTGATAATGTAAGGAAGTTGAAACCTGCACAGTCTGCAATGCCTAGCTGGTGCAAATATTCCTGCAAACATAGGCAATGACTATTCATTGACAACTCACTTTCTGTCAAATGGCAACTTGAATAATAATATACGACGCAGAACAAATCCACTATGCAATGTGTTAAATTTACATGGTATGGTGTCAAAGCGCACCCACCGAAGAGATGGACTGTATACATAAAAGGTGTAGTTAGGAAAAACAACAAAATTTGTTGGGATTTTCACTCATCTATTGTTCCTTGTGCACGCCAAATGCAAGTATATATGTATATGCAAAGAGAGGGTAATAGTGTGATGCAAAGTAGAAACTGTCTTTCATTCTCAGAAAGCTGGTGGTGGAAACAGCAAACTCCCACAGCATTGAGCTTTCTCAGTTTTCACAAGTCACCATTGGCCAGTGACTATAAAGCAGCGTGTATGCAAGCTTGAGATGGTGACATCATGCTCTAATCAAAAGCTCATATACATTGCTGTTGTTATCCCCGCTAACACGCTTCAGCATCTCAAAACTCTTACGGCTCCCTAAGAAATCAATCCGTTTAAAAATCACATAACCATGCACTGATGTTTCTTTGCTGGAGTACGCCGATCGAAGCCTGTCAGCATGTCTGGAATCAGTATGAATAGCAGCTCCTATTTCTTGCCCTGACATATCCTCCTGGAAGAGAATATAACACACATCAGCATTGATTCTAAGAGCCATCAGGATTGATCATACAAGTTGATCAAAACATCCATATTTATGATCACAGGAAGTGACGTACTAGCTAAGGGAAGGGAAAACATTTTCAAAACTTACCTGATAAAATGCATATATATGATCTAAAACCTCCAAACATGTAAAACCATTTTCACTGAAAAAGGTTCTTGAAGATGGCCCCATTTCAGAAAATCGGTCAACGGGAAAAAGTATAGTCAGAAAGTGATTCTTAAATATCAATTCGGTTTTCTCACTGCAAGACACAGAAAGAGAATGCAGTAAGACACTCATAAGCATGGAGGATAAATTTTGGAAGGCATCCCAGTTGAGAAAAACAATAACCTCTCTGTCAGTGGCCGGGTTAAGTTTGCGAATGAAGCTTCTGAGTCCTTGATGTCTCCTTTTGCATCAAAAAATACAGATGCCTGCTGTTCACTAACATCTTCGCTACTAAAAGAGTCTGTGTAAATAGAAGCTGTTGAAGTTGGCTCAGATATTGACCAGCAGATTGAATCCAGAAGGCTGCTAGGGGTTATTGGTCGTATTGGGGTTTGACAGGTCTGTAAAAATCCACAGAACAAAAGATATGTTTCACATCAACACAAGGCAGTTTTCAATACAGGACCAGATGAACCTACCCACATGCAGAAAAACGCACTTGAAAGGAAGAGAAAACATGAAGTAATATACAAGACATCACCACCAGCATGTCATTCATTTGAAAAATATGCAGAGGTGCAAGGAGTCAAGGATCACCAAGAAACTGACAAACAATGACTTTCAGGTGAAAAATTTACTAGCAAATTATCATGTTCATAGGGTTCTGTAAAAGCAGTCTTCGGCATTTTGCATGTTGATCAAATGTCAACAGCCCAAGATTTTCACCATCGCACCAAGGATGGCCCCTCAGTAATCAGGCCAAATCTTTCAAGTTATGACTTATTTTCATGGGACAATAGCTGTAATGGCCCAAATTTGAGAAAAGACCCCAATTCTATGTGTTCAAGTAAATATATCTCTAGTCGATGGTGTTTGTCAAAGAGTCATCTCAACTTAAAAGCTTAAACTTTAGAAGAGGTCCCAAAATATAGTTTATTCTATTCACTAGCACACCTCATGAAAACACTTTGGCTTAAAACTTAAACACACTCACCACTACTTTGTGTTGAGATTTTTAATTTAATTAGAAGAATGGGGAATGGGGCTGCTGGGAATTGTAATTAGAAGAATGGGGAATGGGGCTGCTAGGAATTGAACTTGTGGCCATTTAGTAATATACAAGACTTCACCACCAGCATGTCATTCATTTGAAAAATATGCAGAAGCGCGAGGGGTCAAGGATCAACAAGAAACTGACAAACGATAACTTTCAGGTGAAAAATTTACCAGCAAATTATCATATTCATAGGATTCTGTAAAAGCAGTCCTCGGCATTTTGCATGTTGATCAAATGTCAACAGCCCAAGATTTTCACCATCGCACCAGGGATGGTCCCTTGGTGCTCAGGCCCAAGCTTTCAAGTTATGACTTATTTTCATGGGACAATAGCTGTTATGGCCCAAATTTGAGAAAAGACCTCAATTCTATATGGTTCAAGTAAATACATTTGTAGTTGATGATGCTTGTCAAAAACCATCTCAACTTAAAAGTTTAAGCTTTAGGTGAGGTCCCAAAATGTGGTTTATTCTATTCACCAACACACCTCGTGAAAACACTTTGGCTTAAAACTTAAACAGGTCCACCACTACTTTGTGTTAAAATTTTTAATTTAATTAGTAGAATGGGGAATGGGGCTGCTAGGAATCGAACTTGTTGTCATTTAGTCATTGAAGCTCTGATATCATGTCAAAGAAGTGTGGTCCAATCCAAGCAAATGGTTTCATTATATTCACTAACAGTTTCTATGTCTATTACACATTAAGCAAAACTGGGTCTCTCTAACACTAAAGCCAAAAACAGAGAACAGAAAGACAGAAGGCATTTCAATGCGAGAATAGCTAAACATGAAAAACACAAGCATGCAAGTGAAGATCTGATAAAACATGAATATTATTAACCACTAACCTGCATACGATGACTGCGACGATTTCTAACCCCATTCTTAGCAATATTCACGATCTGTAGCCTTTCTTCGTGACTTGCTTTACCTCTCAAACTCTGTGGATCTTGAGGAACATTTCTTCCATCCATTTCCTAGAGCAAAATCAATTTAAAGATTCAAAGTACAGGGGAAACAAAGACAAACATCTAGGAAAACATTAATTAATAAGTATCATCATTAAATAAGCATTTGAACAACATCAAAAGTACCTCCTCTGTAATGTGATTTTGAAAATTTTCCAGCATCACGCCGACATGTCTGGCCAAATCAGCAGACATGTGAACAAGCCTCTGCATGTGCTTCTCCTTCACGGTTTTCAGAATCCATAGTGGCTGAAATACATTACATGCGCAAAGAATTTAATGAAACAAACTAATGAAGTCAAGTGCTAGTTAAAATTAAGAGTAAAAGGATTTTCAAGTTGTAGATCATGTCATCAGTTAGATCATAAAGAATATATGCAACTACAATACGCAAACAATTAAAAAAACCTGACTTGGAAAATTCAAACAGTTTAAGCATCAAAAAGCAACTCTGTAGAGGAGCAGCATTTCAGAAGAAAATGAGAACACGGAGTGCTCATTCTAGTGTGGAATCAGCAATGCAGAACTCACAGTAATGAGGTTACTAGAATGGCCAAGGTATTTTTGGATAGAAGCCCCTTCACACACTACATAACTTGCACTGCAACCAACAAACCATCGATCTAAAACCTTGGCACCTTCTCTTGTAGCTGCCTCATAAACCTATCAAGCATATTAAATGACTCAAGGAGTTGATCAAAGACATTGTAAAGCAGTAAAAATTGATGAAACATGGAGTCCCGCTCATTTATCTAACATCAGCATGTACATTAGAAGTAAAGAAAACTCACTGCTATCTAATACCAACATTTCAACTCACCTTACTTCGCAGATCATCTGAAATGCCTGAATCAACATACATGGAATTGCCAGACAGGTTCAAGTCAATACTTTTGATAGGACTTCTTCCAGAAGATAGTTGATGCAGTCCTTCACTCTTGTTGAATTGGTTGGCATCATTAATACCAACAGGAAGACAAACATTTTCAGCACCAGTAAAACCGACAAGCCGATTCATTTCATCTAAGCGTGCACCATTTTCTCCAACACTCTTGACACTATAGAGTGATTCACTCAACCTCACTGCAACAGATGAACAAACAAATGGATTTGATATAACGAGCTAACAATAAAATCACTTTAACTCTCTTGTTTCCTTGTTGTGTTCTTGTCTGAGAAAAACAATCAAGATACATTTTCACAGAAAAATCCTAACAAACAAGAGCCTGGCTAAAAAACTCAGGCAAATAGCCCACCCTAAACCATATGGAAAACCCATAGAACCCTCTTTAAACAGAATAAAGGCGAGCATAAAAAATATCAGTATAGCACTTGAAAAGGCACCATAGCTCTGAGAGATATCAAATCTCCTAATTCATATGTGAGGTTACAAATAAGATTGAATTTGTGACAGAAAATCGCACAGAACGAGCTCTTGGTAGAGAGAACCTTTGATCAGCAACTAAATGCATATAACTGATTAGTACAAAACCAGAATTAGTCGACTCTTACCATTCCTCCTGACACTGTCCACAAACCATCCAAGCGTTACAACAAAGAGACCAATTTTAGATCCATGCTTCAAAGCATGCTCTAATTTACGTCCACCAAAGCTGTAACTAGTGTTAAGGTTCCACGGAGTCATGGCATCAATAGCGAAAAGATATTTAATGTATTCTGGGACTAAAAGACAATGAGGAATGCCTAATAATACAGTCAACCCAACCAAAGAACTAAGATGATTGCAAAATTTCACTCTCATGTATATCCAATGCACGAGCCCATTTTACAACGAAGCATCTCCACCAAACTGCCATTTCATGTCAAAAAATGATATAATCTACGTCTAAAAAGAATAGAAGGATATCTGAACCACCAAATGGGTACACTGAGGATGCAAATTAGGGCTGTATTGACCACCTAATCTCTCTGTTGCTTCCATGACTTGTTTCCTGGCTTCTGCATAAGAAGAATTTCAAACCTGAACAACTACTTATTTAGCTAATTAAACGAGAAAATTGAATTGTTTTATCTGTTAAAAAAGAATACAAATTTAACACATCAAATAATTAGAAGAGAGAATCAAAAAGATGAAACAACACATCATACTCAAGATAGCCATAATTCTACCTTAGTTAGCATCATATTTTCTTTTAAAGGATAGAAAATTACATAAAACAGATAGCTCAAATATGTACCTAATACCTAACAATTCAAAGAAAAAATGTTGCTGTTATCATGACAATAACACAAACAGCTGCAACTGTGTAGTTATTGTTCGTGACTTCATACAAATAAAAAAAACGTCACTTTTATATGATAAACACAAATCTACAATATAATACAAATTTCAAACACAAAATCACAATCTTTCATGCCTTCTTTATGTTTTTCTTGCTAAATAAATCAACAATTCAGCATCTTAAAAATTGAAAACAAGCAAAAATATTACTCAGTACCGCGAAGTAAATACCTTTGGATAGACCGGTAACACAAATAACAAGACCAGCAAATGGACCATGTGATCTAACCACGACAGGCTCAGACCCAATAGAGGAAGTAACAGGAGACATTGGCTCAAAAGATTGCAACCCTCTAAAAGAAGGCAATGAAGCTGACATCCCCACAAACAACCTTGAACACCCTTTACTATCAACTACTTGAACTCTACCACTACCACCATCACCGGCACCGCCCATAAGCCCCCACCACACTTAAAAATCTATTTTTAATTCTTGATTCACACCATAATTAACCATAGAAAATTAAATCAAAAATGCACCAGTCTTTCAAACAAAACAATAAAGATTCCATTGCATGAAACAAAAAAAGATTAATGAGCGGGAAAGAGAAAAAGAAAGAAGACAATACTAATTAGAGGTAATGATGGTGTTTCTGAAATGACTAGAAATAAACCGAAGTAGAAATCTTGACAAGAAACAAAAAGTGGGTTGATGTTAAAAAGAACAAAAACAAAACCTCAACCAAGAAGTAGTACTAAAACGAAACAGTATAGGACTTTGGAAGAAAAGGATGTTTGAAGAAGAGAACAAAACAGTAAAGGAATGTGAATTTTGATTCAAAGAGAGTGTTAAAAGTAGTAGGAGTAGCAGAGGTTGATGAGACAAATCACAAATAGAGAATTTCTTGAAGAGATCCCTTCAAAAAGTCAGAAAAATTTTGAATGTCGTGCTATGCTTGCTCTCTGGCTCTGAATCTGTAATGTAAAAATCACTGCTTTGGCTTTTGTTTTTTGCTTTATCGGTTTCAAAAAAAAGGGGAATCGCTCCATTTCATTATCCAAAGCCAAAGCCAAAGCCAAAGCCACGAGCGTTAGGCTTAGAAGTTTTCACTTTTCTCTGTATTTCACATTCAAAAGCTAGATTTACTCTACCCAAAATAGACATGTTATTTTTGCGTAATTACATGGCTGACATTGTACAAATACAAGTGGCTTTGCTGTAGAGTTGAAAAGCCTATGTGGGTGTTGCACGTTGGAGTTAACTATAACTTAGTCCCTATGTTTTATTAAGATATATTAATTAATTCCTATAATATAAAAAATTAAATAATCATTTAATCAATGTTGACCATGCTTAATTTAGAAGTATTTTGTTCCAAAAAATGAAAAGCTTTATTTGTCATCAATCTCTCCATCTTATCCTTTTCTTTTCTTAAAAAAAATCTCAAAACAAAAAATAAAACTAATGGAAAATAACATGAAATAGGCAACAATAATTAAATATTAAATATATGATTTTTGAAATCATGAGGACTAATTAATTTGTTTTGATAAACTAAAAGAACTAAACTATAATTAAGAGAAATCATGGTGTGTATCATTAAATTATAACAAACAAAAAAGAAAAAAGAGAAACTCCCAAGATTTCTAACCAGGAACCACAGCCATCAGTTTCAAGACTTCAATGAATATGACAGAAGACAAGTTACATCCTGCAATTAATTTAATAATTATGATATGAACTCCTTGATGTTTAAAAGAGATGGTGATTGAAGTTGTTGTTGAGGAGCATGAAAACATGTTTCACCTTTTCTACTTTCATCTCACTTGTTTGATCGTGAGAAAGGCAGGTGGACTAGGCATTGAGTTGTTTGATTAAATTTCTTGCTCGTTGAAGTTCGAGAAACTTAGAGATCATGAGAGATAAGTGGCCCGGTTTACATGGTGAACAAGTCAATCTCCTCATCCTCATGGCCGTGATATGTCTGCCAGCATTGATGGAATCTAAAGCCACGTTAAGGTGCGTTTCGCCACGTTTGTCAGGAAGCGGATGGATCCAGTCTTGGCTCGGAATGCTAACTGACGAACAAGCTTCTTCGGACTTCAGTGTTAGAAGCACAGTGTGACTATGCCCGCCCACCTGGTACTCGAAACTTGACTCCGACCGAGTTTTACCCGTGCTAGATCTAAATTGATCCAGTAGATTAACTCGTGATTCGATACATGTATTGTCGTCATTTACGATAACAATATGGTTTTACCACCTGCTATACTCATTTCTGTACATGCTATTTGTTTTCATTGAGCTTTTTTTGTTTGAGTCATTATGCTTTAATTATTTTGCTGGGTTTTTACCCTACACTACATCCAATTGCTCTATAATGTCGTCTTATGTTAATGAAATCTCATTGTTGTTTTTAAAAAAGGGTAATTAAATAGTTAGATCGATAGATATGCTTAGAATCGGTTCACTCACGGGAAGTTGTCATTTTCCACGATACTCCTTTAGTTCACCTAAAGTTGGCCTGAATTATTCAATGGCTTGTAGTATAAAGGTCGCATTAGCAGTGACATTGCCAGCAACGCACTACAAAAATGTTTTCGACATGATTGATGTCATGAAAAGCAGAAAGAAAGTAGTCACTACGAACAATTTTAAGCTTGAAATTAGGAGGGCAGAGTCTTTTTTGTATTTACAATGATGCAAGAGTGACACAATAATATGATTAAATTCTTGATTTTATCCCACAAACATCGTAAGGCTCCTCAAATCCTCATCTGCGATATTTGGCTGTTCCAAGTTTGGATGCCATTGCCCACCGGACTGGATTTGAGCATGAGATTTTCAATCATGGCAGCAGCTAGCTATGGTTTCTGCTTCTACA
>Ga0325400_1001604_pt1 | contig 18864 bp, 19 predicted proteins | sample PopdelMetagenome_2_FD_205662 | JGI IMG/M metagenome (GOLD analysis project Ga0325400, IMG submission 205662) | Populus deltoides microbial communities from Bellville, Georgia, United States - Xylem-PdKOR-R1 | ecosystem: Host-associated > Plants > Phyllosphere > Stem > Wood/Secondary xylem...
TCACAGCAATGATCAAGTTCAGGCGCAGGGGAATTAAGAATAAAGAAGTTACATCAGGTTCTTTGCTTGCTGACACATCCACGTAGGACCTTCGGCTATTATTTAATCTCCCATGCAGTCGGTTCTACTCTGAAAAAATCCACTCCGTGCGAGTTCTTATTCCCTTCTACAGACCTCGAGCAGAAGTTTTTCTTTCCCCGACTAAAGAATTTTTAGCTCTCATGGCAGCCATTGCAGCTGATGCGATTCAATTATTTATCAAGCAATTAAATTAAAACATAAAGTGAACGTATAGCTTATAACTTGGTGGATTAATCAAATAGAACATGAGATGGTGGATTTATTAAATAAATAAAACATTAGCATCGATCCACAGTATACAGTTAACAAGTATATCTTTGAAGACAGTGGTTTCTTTTAATTTACTATATTGAGAAAAGAAGGCCTACCACACCCTTTAATTAAACAAAAATGTAAATCTCAACTAACATTCATATCTCCTTTTTCTGACCTGACCTCACCTCGATCTATAGTTAAATCAAACATGCAGATAGATTCTATATAGTAATGATGGTGGTAACTGTTTTTAATTTCATTTCACAAGTTATTTCATCTTGAAAAAACAATAAATTAGAATTTCTTAGTGTTTTTTTTTATTGTTTTAATATATTGCTGTTAAATCTTTTTTGAATTTATTTTAATATATTTTTAAATTTAAAAAAAACATCCCGTACCACATTCTCAAACATCACTTTAACTATTATACGAGCGTGGAAATAAAATAGTGCCAATTAGAAAACATCACTAGCTAACAAAAAGAAATTCTTGCCTTTTTCAAGAAAAGAAAGCGAGAAAAAAATTGAAAAGAAAAAGAAAAAGAAAAAGAAAAAAGAAAAAAGAAAAAAGAAAGATTCATCCCCGTTCACATGCATATTTGTTTATGCTAACACGAGGGAGCCGTAACCAGCATCTCACGGGGTTGCTCGACCCCGTTCACATTTCGGAACGGGTTACGATAAAATCTAAGTATGAAAGCTTCGACTACTTTGTTTGTCGGTTCACGACACCAAAGATTACATGCTCCTGCGTTGAATTTGACGACCGGTTCTGTTCTAAATCCGTACAAAAACTTGCCGGTCAATATTATCTTCCATTTTGCCATCTCACTCATCCATCCAAAGCGTAAAAACCTCACCATTATATTCTCCAACCCCAACAAATCCTATCTTTTCTTTCACACCCAAAAACACTCCTTTTCTCTCTGGGCTCACTTGTTCACCTACCATAAAAAAAAAATCAGATCAACCCTACCCTACACTGCTGTCAGGCTCTAGAAGAGAAGAGGAATCCCACACTACTGTTTTTCTCTTTTATTTTTATGAAGATTTTGGTGTTTCGATTTTGAGTTATGGAGAGGAAGGAAGCTGTCAAGGTTGAGAATTTTGTTGGATCTCCGACATTTAGTTCTACTACTGATGATGTTCAAACTAGTTATCCATTTATGCAGGGTTTTGACTTTGTTGATGATAAGAGCTCTTTAGGGTTTATGGAGCTACTGGGTGTGCAAGACTTTAGTCCTTCTTTGCTTGATATGATACAGGTACAAATACCATCCGTGCAGACTCCGAGTGCTCAAGTGGCTACAGAGGTGGTGGATTCACCACCAGAGGTGTTGAATCAGCCCGCTACACCCAACTCTTCATCTATTTCATCGGCTTCTAGTGAGGGTTTGAATGATGAACCTGCTAATAAGGGTGTTGATAATGAGGTAGAGGAGCAAGGAAAGACCAAGAAAGAGTGAGTTTTTAGTATTTTATGGTACTTGATTTTTGCTTCAATCTTGTGTTTTGGAGAGACCCATTTGAGAAAAGAAGATGGTTTTTTGTGTGTCTGTTTGGTGTAATGCTACAAACCAAACACTCCTTTTAGACAAGTGATCAAGAAAATCGAAGTGGATTTCTTTTTGTATTGAGGTTAATTAGAGGCCACGGTTCTTCTAATTTGTGTGTTGGTTTTGTGCTTTGTTTTCCAGGTTGAAACCAAAGAAGACAAATCAGAAGAGACAGAGAGAGCCGAGATTCGCATTCATGACGAAGAGCGAGGTTGATCATCTGGAAGATGGGTACAGATGGAGAAAGTACGGCCAAAAAGCTGTGAAAAACAGCCCCTTTCCTAGGTACTAACTCCAATGTGAACTCTATTCTTCTAGCCTTTTACTCTCTTTGCTATTTGACTGCAGATTTGGATAAATCTTAGTCCAAATTTTAATGGGTTTGCATTGTCCATGTGTGTTTGATTTAGGAGCTACTATCGTTGCACCACTGCCTCATGTAATGTGAAGAAGAGAGTTGAGAGGTCTTTCAGTGATCCAAGCGTCGTTGTGACCACCTATGAAGGTCAACACACCCATCCTAGCCCAGTTATGCCACGTCCAAACTTTACCGGATCTACATCTGATTCTGGTTTCTCTTCCACTGCTGCCTTTGCCATGCCAATGCAAAGGAGACTCTCTCTTTATCAACAACATCAAAGTCAACAACAACCGCCTTTCCCTCTTGTCAGCTTGTCGCCTTTGGGTTTTGGTTACAATGGAAGTACTACAAATGCTGATAGTTATCTACAATACGAGAAGCGCTTTTACACCAGCCCAGGATCTGCTTTACTTAAGGATCACGGGCTTCTTCAAGATCTCGTCCCCTCCCATATGCTGAAGGAAGAGTAGAGGAGGAAATATGTCACTGCTTTGTAGTTTTCCTGACTGACCTTTCTAAAGAAGGTGTAGATGAAAAGCCCCTTTTACTGATATGGTTTCATGGTGTGGAATTTCTTGCTGACTGCGTTGCGGTCGTGATTTCTCTTGCAGTTGCACAAGAACTCTTAACACTTCATCTACTACGGGTTTTTAGCCATCATTCTCAGGACTAGCTTCTTACTGGCTGGGACCAGTTCTCTAGCCCCCCCTTTTTGTTTTTGGGTTTTCCCATACTTCTCTGTTTTATTTTCCTTTTCTCCCTTAGGTTGTATGTAGAGATAGAAGACCATGTGGAGTAAACTATGTAAGCTAGCTAGTATGAGTCTACAGTCTACTTCTCCTTAAATGCTTTTACCCTCGCGTTTGTCTTTTACCATTTGTTTTTGCATTGATTTCTAGAGATAGTGTGGCAGTGAAGATTTTCGAGTGCTAGGGTTTCCTCATAAGGATACAGTTACTAAGGAAGCTTTCATTTTTGTCTAGGAATCTGCAAAGCTATTTGTTTTTCTTGGAAAAGAGAATCCAATCGTGAGTATTTGGTGAAGATAATTAATGTGCTGTCCCTAAAAATGAACCGAGGGGTACGAAAGGGGAAGAATATCTTAACCACTCCATAGTCCATACCCAATTTAAGCTCTGCAAGTGATGCCTTTTTGTTCCTTTTGATTTTGATTGTTATGCCATGCACAGGCCATTCATTTGTTTGGTTCCTTGAAGACTGGTGAGCTAGGGAACCTAATAAAGCAATGGGGCTTGATCACTTTCTGTGGTTCTATGCTTCTGCACGTGATCTTGTTTTTCTGGGAATATTTGTTTCCCTGTTGGATCCCTTGGCATTATGGCGCAGCTACGAGAGGCGAAAATACGTGGTGTTGCTATCACTGTTCAGGATGCCGATAGTGGTGTGCCGTCAGTCGCACCGAACCATTTTCAAAGAATTTTATGTCTGCCAGTCACAATTCATGCTATTTTCAGATGAACGTAATCACGATTTTACCTAAAGCAAAAGTTGGCTGCAGAAAGTCAAGAGCCCTGAAAGTTCTCAATTGTCCTCGTATCTGATATCCATCCAACTTCTATACCAAATGCTAAATTGTGGCTGTTCTTGTTGGCAGTCTCATGCTAAAAAAGGCCTTCATGAATGATGCAAGAAACCTTCATAAACCTTCTTGCCTCAACCTTCCATCAATAGTTATACATTATCAGAGCCTTAAAAGCATACACATGATAACTTGCCATCAACTCAACTCATCATTTCGTACAGCAAAGTGTGTACAGTTATAAAGGCACTTTGATTTACATGTTATTGGAGATTACATTACTCTTGATGACACCTACCGACTCAGTACTGAAGCTTTAAAAGAGCACACTGCTGCAGTCAGGGAGAGAATAACAGGTAGCAAAGCCCTTCACAGCAACGTGGGCCACAAACTCAGCAAGAAACAACTAAATTATGTATTCCTGGAAGATTTACTCAGAATAATTCACCAAATACCCAAATGCATGCCATCTATGCTTGCACTAGTTCTCCTAGGAATGCTACTTAAGATGCCTGATTTCCAGAAGTGCACATCCACAAATGGTCCAAGAGAAATGAATGGAAAATGAAAGGAAGATGATAGCCTCAAAGATGTTTTTTACATTTACTCTGCAAGAGGAACATGCACAGCCATGAGAAATCTAGCGCAATTTGCAGGGATTAGATTTCTTTCCACTTTTACTCTTCTATGAAAAGAAATAAAAGAAAACAGGGAAAAAAAAAGTGAATTAGAAGGACATGCTGAAAAACATAATATGCAGCTTAATGCTCTTACTTTTCAAATATTATTACCAAAACTGGTAGGACACCAGAACACAAATTAGAGATAGTCCAATATTAAATGCCATAGATGACTGATATTTCTAGTATATTTTGGCTTACCAGAGGTCCACAGTTCTACAGAATAAGGCCATAAATCCAGAACCTCCAAGACCTTCCAAGCATGAAATATGAAGCTTACAGCTAAATCCTGTTATCGGAAATACTTGTCAGGCTGACAATATTAGGGAGGCAGAACTCAGAAGAATAGATAAAACCAAAGAAATAACTTCAAACAGCCACTTTGAGCAACCTAATCTCCTGAAATAATTGCACAAAGCAAAAAAGATTAACAGCCCAAAATACTACGGAGATCCAGTAAATGGAAGTTTAACACTTCATACCTGTTAAACACAGGAGGGATCAGTAACAGGACTTGTTTCTGATTGTATTTGCACACGATCTAGTTCCTGCAAAAACAAGCAAAGTGAAATGAAGAAAGATTCTCCCCATCTACTCAATTGCAAGCGGTAGTTAATGATCCAAAAGATATGTACAACAAGAAGCTTTAATATGAATAACATAGAGAGAACATACAAAAGAAAACAAACTTTCATTTGAGACCATGACAGAACTCTATCTTTCATCAGATTGGATGGTTAGTCAAAAACATTATCACGTCTAATCTTGGAATATTCCAGAAACTGAGAAAGCAAGGTGAATTTTACAACATGAATGTTAATCGAAGTACTTTAACCAGGTTAATTTGTCAATTCTGGAACTTGGAACGGAAATACTCATAAATCTTAACAGAAGACTTATAAAACCACATGCAAAATAAACGCAATCACTCATGATTACTCTGATGATCACTGATCTTCGCCAACTATCAAAAGGCATTCTTTGGTCTTAGGGGAATTAAACCTAGTGTTTTGATACAGCAAGAGATCCAGAATAGCATGGCTTTTAAGCATTAAGCTATCGATTCAATAGTTTAATGAGAATAAACAATGATAGGAAACCTTGTAGTTTTGAATTGCCAATATAAGAAACTTCTGAAATATAAAGCCCAAAAGGAAGGATAATTTTTTTTCCTGACTTGGCTATCAAAAAAATAAAAAAAAGTTTTTTTTTCCCTGATGAGATCAAGATGGCTTTCCTTGGAGATGGAAATGACCCATTCCAACCGCATACATTCACAATTGTGAAGCAATTAATTGGCAGTTGCTTTTGTATTCTCGTGGAGACTACACTTAACATAAGTGCTTCAGCAATAGCAAAAAATGAACATAACCATATGCAACATAATGCACAGATACTTGGCTAAAAGCAATGAGTAGTAGTCCTGAAAACTAAAGGCAAGTTCAACTTTCCGGATCATTATTTATTGAGGGAAGACATTCCAATTAAATTTCTTGAAACACTTGACAGACATTGAATTCTAGCATTTTCATGCCTCGTTAGTGGTTAATAATCCAACATGCAAAACAGCACTAGTAATAATATAGAAACCCAAGTATAACAGTTTACTGATTGGCACAGACAGGGAAGATTGTTGGAGTTTCTAATGCAAGAGACATGTCTCGAGAAGCACCTTCTGTGTTTGATCAACTTCCTCAGCAGAACAAACTGGCGAGAGGGAAGATTGCTGGTTTGAACCATGCAACCTTTTCTCTTCCTGGAATTGTTGCAGAAATAAGGTGATCTCCACAGGCTTCTCCCACTGCAGGTCAATTTCAGATATATTGAATCACACCTTCCGAAATTGCGACTTTTTTTCTCAGAACATGTCATAAGATTTCATTAACTGCCAAATGATTTAAAACTAGTGATCATCAATGGTTTGGTTTGGATCAAGCTCAGGGTTGGGATGACCATAAAGCAAATCCAATTGAGAAGGATGAGCTAGGCATAATCCACAACATCAAATCATCCAAAATGAAAACATCCAACGGTTTTTTAGTTGCATTAAAAAAATGACATTAACATATATCAGAATCAAATATTAGCAATATCTATAGTTAAACATCATTACTTCATGAAGTCTACTGACCTCATTGATTCCATTCCTAAAATGAAACCAGTCATCAATAAAATTCTGTGGACTGCCAGTTTATAATGGGATGCAATTTTTTAACCCTAATCCAACCAGGCTAGGTAATAGAATTAGGTTGAGTTTGTAACTTGAATTGACTTCTGAGAAGAACCTTTTGAGTACCAAAATCAAGAAAGCAAGCGCATTCTGGTTAACAAAGGTAGATAACTTACTCTACTTTCACAGGTGATACAATTATAATAGTACTTGTATCCATCTGGGCAGGAATGCTCACTCCAATCACACTCTCCTGGATCCACGATTTGGGGACTGGGAGCCACTGCAGAGGTGACAGAATTACGACTAGCTGGTTGAATGTTTCCAGTCCAAGTTGGCTGCAGGAAAACATGCTGTTGCCAATGTTCATTTGCATTTCTAAAAACCAGTTCACAGCAGTATAAAATAAATGCAAATAGATTCAGAGGTAAATAATACATCAGGAAAATGTCTATAGTACTTGTTAGATAGAATATAAATATGCTAAGCGAGATAATTCTACTACAGACACAAAGGAGTATCCTCCACTACTGGTTAGCCCATCTACAGATTTTGATTCAGAAAGGACAACCCAATTAATGAGTTAAAAATCTCCTTGCAACAAAATGACTTGAATTGTGACTCGAATGAGAACTAAATAAATGTTGATACTTGATAGCTACCTCCTGAAGGGCAAGCTGTTGATTCTGCTGCTGCTCTAAAATTTGGGTCTGTTTATGTGTATCAAAAATTGCTTGTTGAGGTGATTGAAAACATTTCTCTGGAGCCTGCATATGCTGTAATGGCACCTGAGACAACTGTGAAGGTGAGTGCTTTACTGAAGAAAGTGGTTGCTCTGTGATATGAGGAGATGCAAATTCCTGTTTTGCTGCATGGGCAACAGCTTGTGGAACTCCAGTTGTTGAGGTTTGTTGCATAGAAAATGAAGCGTTAGGCAAAAAACACCCAGGTGCTGGCCTGCAGCAAACAGACCATGAAACAGAAACTGAATCTCATGTATGCAAGTTAAGGCAAATGTACAAGGGAAAGAGAAATTGAAGAAATGAAATGCACCTGATCATTGGTTGTTGAGAGCAGGGACCAAAATTTGGACCACCAAATGCGAAACTGCCTCTGTAGAGAGAAAAAGAGACTGGTTAAAGTAGCAGGACAATGAGGCAACCCATAGGTGTCTTATATTGTTCAGGTGCCCAAAATAGAAAAACAATAAAAAAGAAAAAAACATAATTATTTTGTTATGGTGTGGCATTGAAGATTCATCATCATAGACCAAACGCAGCCAACTTGAAAAGGAAGAGACCACATACAGCGGACCATATAAAACCAGTCTCTTTCATCATTACCATTTACTTTATGATTGACTTGCAACTTATAAAAAGCAGAACACAGGAGTATTTTAGCATGGATCCAAGAGTTCGTCAAGACATGTATAAGGACACAAGTAAAAAGGATGACAAAAGAATGCAAAACCTTAATTCTCCAGTCTTAGGTTTTTTGGGATCTGCAAAACGAACAATCAATGGCTGATCACACCCCTAAAATGACCAAGAAAAGAGAAGGAATGATTAAATACGATTTCAATGAACAATCAGAGTTCTGATACATAAAAGGTAATCAATCCCTTTAAGCAATCAATCACTTTACTCTCATGGTAAGAGTTCCATTTAATCCTTTGATTGCTGCCAGTGCCATATCTCTGTGAGCAAACTTAACAAATGCACATCCTTCACAAAACACAAGATCATCATGTCAGAAACAGAACAAATTAACAGCCAATACGACCATGGCATTTTCTCTAAATCTTCCAATATAATAACCAAAAGTAACTGAGAACATAAGAGAGCAACACGAGGAGCTCATGGCATTATTTCTGGACTACAAATGAGATCTTCCACAGATCAAGGTTGATAAACATTTGCACCTACAATCAGACTGTACTGAAGTTCTTCCCTTTTGCTTTTCCCCTTATTTCAATTTTCCAGTAAATGACACATATAGAAATCAGAGGGAAAATAACAATGATTGGTGAGTTTATTATATCACACTAGATAAAGCTGTGGAGATCTGTGGGTGAATCACACTACTGGGGAAAAATATGAAGCAGTATAGCAGACATCAAATTCTGATATTTTGATTCTTATAAACATATTTCAGGGGATAAAATAGCTCTAGAATGACGAATAAGAGAGAGTGGACATACCACGACTTTGCTTCAGCTCATCACGTGCAATGTAGACATCTTCCACATGACCATATGGAGAAAATATCTGACATGGTAATCATTCATAGACAATCATAACACAAGAAGAAAAGGAAAAGAAAAGGAAAAGAAAAGAAAAGAAAAGAAAAGACATATTGTGTTTAAAACTAAGTTTTGAAAAAGTCATGTACATGCACTCCAGCAGTTTATGCACGCATGCATTCACATGATATTGACTTTCAGGTAATATACCTACATTAACAAGCACTCTCCAAGAGTACAAAGATACTGTTACCCATGCACTGCATATAATCACATACAGCAGCATGAAAACCGCAGCCATTGTTTTTACCTTCTGAAACATTTTAAACCGATGTCATTCATTTGCATACACTGCTTTTCAATGTAATGCTTATACATCTGCAGCTGTCACTTGCCCACAGTGGCGTATAAAAAAAAACAGTAGCAGTAGGACAAATAAAATTTATTTTATCAATGTAAGGCTGGAATATACTTGAATGCCCCACAACTCTGGTTCATACCTCCTCAATTTCCTGTTTTGAAGCCAGCTTGTTTATAGAACCAACATAGAGCTTGTCCACAAATCCCCCTACCATGGAACAGCGGGGAACTAAACAACAGAGCAACAAAACAAAAAATAACATCAAGAAAAAGAAAGACGTGATACACATTTCAGGTGAAAAAAGCTGCCTGCATGAAAACCTGAGAGGCATATTGGCAAGACAAAGCTAGTAGTGATGTTCCCTCCAAGCAAGGAAAATTACCAGTGTGGAACCCAAAGCATATAACAGACGAATTTCTCTTTTTAAGAAAAATGAGAAAGAGATGCAAATCTCAAACAATATTTATTGCATGGGAATGCAGCATGTTGCTACCTAGAAGTATGTTCAAGTAAAGTTGAACAAGTTATTTATAATGATGGCCCTCTAAGGGCATTTAGTTCAACCATGGTTAGTCCTCAAGAAGCAGCACACTTGAGCTAAATAAAATTCTGATCTTTCCAGAAGGGCCGGAACTTCTTATGATTGTTAAGATAGAAATTGACGCTATTCAGGAAAAAAAAAGAGCAGTTGTGCTGCATATCCATACATCTGCAGCAGAAATTAACTAATTGGATCTTTCTGGAAACCCCTCCTGGAGGAGAGTATTCTGTATCATTTAGCAAATGCATACTCATAAAAAGAACACCATTAACATAAATCATGAGAGTATCAAATGCTAACCTGGGCGTTCCCGTTCTCCATCAGCATATCTGACTTTAAATGGAGCCACTTCCTGAATAAAGAAAATTTACAGAGCAATGAAATATCAAATTGCAACTAACCAACAGCAGCAGAACTTCTTATTCATCATGAATATCAACTGATGAACTCACCCCAGGAATCGTATGCTGATTATGCAAAGCCCTAATAGCCCTGTCAGCTTCCTCAAATGTTGCGTATTTCACAAAACAATATGCTGCAGAAATAAATTTGCACATGAAATTACTATTAATGTCAAAACTTTTACACAGGTACATGAATTTCTAGAATTAGCGACATGTGGTGATCAGTGAAAAATAAAACTGAAAAACCTCGAAGACAATCTACAATGTTTAATGCTTTTATGTTTTCCCTACTTAAAATATGTCTTGGGATAATTACAGGTACAAAAAGTATCATGATTGAGATAGCAGTTCTCAAGTTAATGCAAAAGCAGCTTAGTATATACATAAGAAGGCACAGATCAGTCCACTAGATAGAAGACGGACTAGAGGACCACCATGAGTTATAATTGGAGGTTCCTGGGGTGCTTGTGAAGCAACATGACAGAAACTCATAAATTTCCCATAGCTAACAATAACAGCAATAGATGTCAGCAAAATTCTCCATCTAGCATTGTACAAATAGTTGTATCAGTAACAAGTACAGTATCTGTTGATGTAAATTCAAACCTTGTTTCCATCTTGATTAGTAAGGTTTAAACTTCTTCCCACCCACCCTATAACACCTGAACTAAAGCACAGGCACTATCAAGTTTTGTGACAGCATTTCTACTTCTCTCTAAATGCCAAGAGCAAACATCTAAATCCCAAGAACTTCACTACAATTCCAGGAGTAGGAGAAAGGGAAGTGATTCAAACAACAAGAGATTGCAATCACAAAAATAAACAGTCATAAAAATCACAAATACAATGAAACAACAAGACACAGTCAACATATATCCTCAAGTTTGAAGAGTACATATTTTCAAATCAATAAGAAAAGAAAACATAATTTCTAATTTCTAAACATCCATCGGCACCAAAACTAGCTTCTCCAGGACAGGTGACCCAGGCTGCACAAGTTTCCTGTTTAAAATGGAGTATCAACTTAACTATATAACCTAACAATCCTAAGACAACTGATTATCATTTACTAAAGGCAACCCATTAACATTTGGTGACATAGAAGTCCCCACTTTTGTGCCACTGGCCACACCCACAAGTATGCTTCCATATTTGCCCCCCTAATAGCTCAAGAGTGACATTTGTTGAAAGAAAATCACACGAAAGATGGAATTCTGAAAACATTTAGTCATACACGAGACCAATCAAACCGGCAACTCTAATTGTTCATCAATACTCAAAAAAATAAACATTCCACCTCAGACTAACACCAAGCTTTCAAAGATTTAATTCTTGTTTTTGTGTTTTCCCAGTGTTAACAGTGAGGATTGCCCATGTAGCAGCTACTTACACCAGGCATTTGATATGGAACAAAAGTTTTAGAAATTAGACTGCCAACACCAGCCAATCAAGATTCGTACCATATTGAAAATTATGCCAACACACACACACACACACATATGCTTTTCAAACTTCCCAGCTGTTTTCTTCTAATTGTACATGATCATAGATAACACATGACCTAATTGGTAGCACAACCTCTCCTCTAAAAAGAAGTTGTAAATTAAAATCCTTCTCAAACTATCAAACAGAAGTCAGTTCTAGACCATAAAAAAATTTATCACCAAACTGACAAAAGTATGACATAAGCCTGTTGGTGATCCATTCAGAGCCTCAAAAGAGACATCGATACCAAACAAAAATTTATAAAAGCTGCCACGTAAAAATTACAAGTACCTTGTTGTTGCCCAGTCCGCTTATCCCGGGGTAAAACAACCTCAACAACACTTCCATGTTCTTCAAACAAAGAGCGGATCTAACAAAGAATCAAAATCCGAAAGATCATAAGAATAATAGAAGCAGCATCTTAACTTAAAAAAAACTAGTTATAAGCAGCATAGATGTGACACTAACTGCAATTCTTGTGATAAACCAGCAATTTTCTTGCTGCTTAGAACCTATGTAGTGTAAGTAAATTTAGTCTTTATTGCACAGGAACAACAAACACGATCATTTTTTGTGATTCAGAAACCAAAAACAAAAGGGCTTTGAAGAGTGAAATGGAATAAGCACTTACATTTTCTTCAGTCGTTGTTCTTGGAATTGGTGCGATATAAAGCTTTGCATTAACACCACCATCACCGTAATCTGAAGAGGAAAAAAAAGAAGAAAAAAACAAATTCAGTCCGAAAAAATCCGATTCCATAAAAGATTGGCAGCAGCGATACAAAACATACTGGGATTACTAAAGAGAGTGACTTTGCATGAGTGAAAGAGTACCTGAAGAATGGAATCGGCCTCTTTTGCGGCCATTGGGGCGGAATAATCCACCACTAAATGGCTCGTTAGCTTCACCACTAATCTGCTGATTAGAGTCGTAATTATAATGGCTGTGGTTGTTGAATTGGTTCAGGTCGGGGTGGTGCTGGTTAAAGTTGGGATGTTGAAGCTCGTGATGCCGTTGATGGTCTCCTCTGTGTCTTTCCATGATCAAAACCCTAAGCAAAGAATACTATGAGGCAGGACAGGCGAGAAGAGGAAGGCGAAGACGGAGACCTCTCTCACACACATGTATAATTTCTCTCGAGGGAGAGACTTAGATTAATGGCGCGTGCAAATCACGTGTATCATTCAAGTTTTCTGTAAAAAAAACAAGTTTTATAAAATTTTGAAAATTTTTTATTTAAAATTATTTTTTATATTTTTATTATATTAATATACAGATATTAAAAATAAATTTTAAAAATAAAAAATATTATTTTTATACATTTTTCAATAAAAATATTTAAAAAATAACCACAATTATAATATAAAATACTATTTAAAAAAATAATATTTCACTACTGTAAAAAAAAAAAAAACACAAAGAAAAAAAAAGGTACACGGTTGGAAATAGTTTTTTGAATTGGTTAATATTTACTTAATTTTTGTGATTTTTTAAATTTTATTCTCGTTAAAGAATGTATAATGAATTTTGTCCATCCCTAATTAAACCTACTCCTGTGAATGCAAAATTGTTAGGTATATTTAATTTATTATATTATCCATAAATTATATAAAAAAATCATGTTAAATGAACACCTTATATTATATTTTATTCGTGTCTTTTATTTATTTCTCTGATTTATGGATAATATGACAAACCAAGTCTAGCTAATAATTTATAATTTTTTTTTTTAATATGTAACAGTTTCAGATATATATATATATATATATATATATATAAACAACGAATTCATCTTTTTTTAAAAAATTTTAGCCTATGAAAAATATAAAAAGACAGTCCAAGATTTTAAAAATTTTAAAATAATCAGACAGTGGATAGAAAAAGACAATGAATGTCATCAAATTCTTATATATTTAGGAAGTGTTTGATTTTATATTTAAAAAATATTTTTTAATTTTAAATTAATTTTGTATATAATTTTAAATTATTTTAATATACTAATATTAAAAATAAATTTCAAAAAATAAAAAAAATATTATTTTAATATATTTATAAATAAAAAAAATTAAAAAAACAACATTCATACCATTATAATCAATGCCAAAACAATAACCAACAGAATTTAATTTGAACCAAATGAGGGAAATTTTTCATGAGGTCTCCAAAGAGAGAAGCGTGCCATGTCAGTAGCCCTAGCCCTACCGTGCATCCGAAATTATGAGAACATCAGGGGCAAAAGAGAAATAAAATGCAAATCATAAAAACGATCCCTTCCCAGCCAGGAGAGGGTGTGGAAAACCAAAACTAACCCAGCCCAGTAGCCCTAGTATTTTCCTTCTCTGCTCATCGGCGGCCAACGCAGTGGCTTCACTCTCTCTATCTCCCGCACGCCGCTCAGGTAAATGTTTTTCACCTTCTTCGTCTCCGATTTGCTTACTTTTCTTAAAATCGATAGTAGAAATCTGAAAGAAAAAAAAATTGCAGTTTGCTTCAAGGTCTCATATACTTTTGAGTTTTTTTTCCCCCTCATCGAACACAAGTTTTGAATTCACAATAAAAAAGATAAACCTGCTTGTTATTTTGGATTTAGGTTATTTTTACTTCCTTAACTGCATCACATGTAATTATACTGACACAAAATTTCTGGATAATCACTTCCACTTGGCATTCAAGAACCAGGTGTTAATACACTACAGCAGTCGAATTTATGAACAAGTTTAAAATTACTGTGAAATTTGTTAGTCATGTAAAAAGCAGCTTCAGCTGTTCTTGAATAAGTTTCCTGTTAACTGGTTGGTTAGGGTTTTTGTTTTTATTTGTGATGAGGTGTATTATTGTTTTTTGACTAGGTTGAGTTTCTTTTGGAATGGCAACACGGCTGAATCCAGATATTGATGATGATTTTAGTGAAATTTACAAGGAGTATACTGGTCCTCCGAGTTCTACTGTCAGTAATGCACATGATAGGGAAAAGGTAAATAAAAGATCCCATGTGGACTCTGATGAGGAAGAGGAAACTCCTGACCCAAATGCTGTCCCAACTGATTTTACGAGCCGAGAAGCTAAGTTTTGGGAAGCTAAATCAAAGGCTACAGAGCGGAATTGGAAGAAGAGAAAAGAGGAAGAAATGATTTGTAAAATATGTGGAGAATCAGGTCATTTTACTCAGGTATTGCGCGCTGCTTCTTGGAAAACAAGTCGGTGAATTTTTTAAATGAGTGCATTGCATTCTCAGTGCACATTTATTTTTGAATTCTCTCTTTTATGTATAAAACAAGTCATTTATTTGTGATTTCTAATGGGATGGAACCTGCAATAACCATAAGGAAACTATGGTTTTGTGTATGCTCTAGTGGCTCTACGTTTGAATCTATTTTGCCTTTATGCCATATTTACATGACAGCTTGTGTTTTTGAGGAAACCAGCTTGGACATGCCTGAGAATTGAACTTGGTGCCTAAACTGAATAATGTTTTTAGATTAACTGTTGTTGGATGTTCTTGACTTCTAACTAATCATACCAATTTGATTTATGCTTCACTTCAGTGTTTACTTTTGGGGCGCAGCATAAGTTTACTGCTTGAATAACACCAACTCACATGCACATGAAGAGGATTGCCATTTTGTTTCTCTTCTTTTTTACTTGCACTATCCAATGTCAGAGGCTGAGTTGGTTGTATTTTTTGTTTTGTTTTATTTCTTTGATCTGGGATTGAATGTTCTGCCATATATCTGGTTGTTGTAAAGGGATGCCCCTCAACTCTTGGGGCAAATCGCAAGTCTCAAGATTTCTTTGAAAGGGTTGCAGCAAGAGACAAGCATATAAAAGCTCTATTTACTGAGAAAGTGATACAGAGGATTGAGAAGGACAACGGTTGCAAAATCAAAATGGAGGAGAAATTTATAATTGTTAGTGGAAAGGATAGGTTAATCTTGGCAAAAGGTGTTGATGCTGTGCACAAGGTGATCAAGGGGGAGGGTGATCAGAAGGGCTCTTCTAGTTCTCACAAGAGTAGATCTAGGTCCCCTGAGAGAAGTCCTGTTGGTTCACGGTTGCGACGCTCTGATTCCCAAAGAGGTCACCCACATGATACACCACAATATCATCAGAGGTTTGGCAGACAAGATAAGATTATGGAAGACCATCGTGGGGATCTGCATAAATTCTCAAGGGGTTCTCCACAAGGTAGGGACAGCATAGGATATGTTTTCGGCATCCATAGAAAACTGGTAATCCCATGTTCATAGTTTGTTAGGCCTCTGCAAGTTTACACGTACATTTGAAGAAATTGTTTCCCTAAATTTTGAGTTCTTAATGATGTGATGTGTTGCTTATCATGTGTTTGCAGCAAGAGGTAAGTTCTTATCTTCAAGAATTATGTGTACGATTCTGAAGTATCATTCATTGGTGGGTCTGAAATCATTGGATTGTCTCCAAAACGAAATTATTTACTGAAAGCAAATTCGGACTTGTTTGCAACGGATGGTTCACTATGTGAATACTAGATAGCTTGTCTTATTAAAGCTACCATCTCGAATCCAGTGCTTAACGTACTCTTCATTTGATGAAGCTTATGGTAATGATGGAGGTAGAAGTCACTCAAGCCATTCTAAATCTCCTGCACGTCCCCTTTATGCTGGCAACTCGTATGGTTCACATGATGGTCATAGTCATAGCACAGCTGGTTTTAGAACAACAGGGTGGGATACTGAGAGGCGGGGGTCTGATTTGCAATCAGGCCATCGATTTGAATACTCTACTTTCCCTCAGACGTTAGAAGAACTGGAGCTAGAGCACAAGAGAGAGGCAATGGAACTTGCTAGAATTTGTGACAAGGAAGAAGATGATGAAAATTACAAGCATCGTGAGGTATTAAAACTATCTCAATATTTCTCTAAATGTTTTAAAATTGTAACTAGCCGATTCATGTTTCATTTGTTAAACATTATTTTGGTCTCAGAACATGTTTGTAATTAAATCAGGAGACTAACTGTTCCGATCTTTGGTTATTTGTTTTATGTGGTATCTCTCTTAACTGTTTGCTTCTTGTGGTTGAATCTTGTATATGGATAATTGATATAGGGTGGGAAGAAATCAGTAGAAACAGCAAGGAACAGTAATATAATGGCTAGGATTCTTTAATCTTGAAACCAAGCAAAACAACTTAACCTTCACAAAATTATTTAAAAAGTCTCATGCTAATTGTATGGCTCTAAAACCATAATTTCAATAGAAGGTTCCTGCATATAGACTATGAATACCGTGTCAAAGATCATAGCATCTTCATTTTTGTGCTTTGTGGTGAATTAATCATTAAATGAACGAAATGAATCTTGTCTGTTCATAGCCATCTTCTTCTCTTTCTTTGTCTTGTACTGGAATTATGTTAGAGAAGGTAACGAGGTTTATTGATGGGGAATAGAGACGGACAACCATGGAAATTATAATTTAATTATTTAGGAATGCTAATGTTGTAAAAATATTCCAGATGTCTTTCTTGATTCTCCATCATTTATTTGATTTGAGAAGATGAAATGTTCTGTTAAGTTCGAGTGTTTTTTCAAATATGAAATTTTATTTTTTCTAATGAATTTGCTGGGTTGTGGTCTTCATTGTTTGTGCAAAAAGAAAGTGTCAATCTAAATCTACTCCTCGCTTGCTATACTGTCAGGGAATTCTGATCTTTGTTTGGTCCTGTGGATTTTAGACTATCAGGGAAATTGGAGAGAATTACATGCAGAAATTAGCTATTCTAAGAAGCGCACACACAAGACAGTGGGAGGAGTTTCTTCAACAGGATGCCCAAATGCATCAGCAACAGCCTCGGCAGCCAACTTCCGTGTCTGGTTTTGGTGGATATAAACAGCACTCTTATTCTGAATATGATGCTTCTTCAGCCACTCCTCATTATGCTGGAACCAGTTTAACCATGAATTCGAGGCCCAGATACTCAAATAACATGGAAAATTATTCTTCAAGACCTCATGATACATATGGTGAGTTCCAACATCCGAGGCGCGAGGCTTTTGGGAAAGCATACAATCGATACTAAATTGGTGTGCTGGAACTGAGTTTGGTGAGTTGACTCACTCTTTAATTAAGTTACGAAAAGTAGATTCCCTTTTTTCTTTTCTACCTCTAAATCTTTCTAAGTTTGCAATCTCCTTTTTACCAACATTTCTGGGAAGTTTACGTTGAAACGATGTAGCTCTCGGGCTATGGTTGGAAATGATGTTCTAAAGCTTCAGTGTTTCACTAACTTAAATCGTTGGTGCATAACGTTCTGAGGCAAGCAGCTTTTTAACATTTAGCAGGTCTTTGGTTGGGCAGGGGTAGGAGATGCTAGGATTGTTTTGTGGGTATATGCAAATTTTGTTATGCTTATCCTGCTCTAGCTTAAAGTTTGAATACAAAAATTTTCAGGGTCCAGATCATGGTCGTAGGAGTAATGCACAGTGGTGGCCCAGAACTAGGTAAGTTTGTCAGCTATCCTGTTGGCCTGGAGAGGGGAATGATCTGAGTCATCTGATGCTCTCTTAGTATGCCAGTAGAATTGCTTCAATTTCAATTTAGTGGCCCAATATCTATTGGTGGGATGTGGCAATCATTTTCTTAGGTAGGTCTGGAAATGTTCGAGGTTTGCCAACTTCTGAACGGCTCAAATTGGCATCAATCAACTGCATTTTTGGCAGATTTTTCAACTCAGAGTACTGTAGTTTGCTGTTACATGCAATTGCGTTTCACATTTGCAGTACCTGCCAAGGCAGTATTGTATTTCTTTAAGTAGATAGAAAGAACATTTATCTATGTTTCTGTCAATTTTTTTTCTATATCCCATGCTATAAAAATGGAAATGAACGCAGTAAAATTTCGATGATTTGGCATCCTTGTCAGATCTTAACTTTTCTGCGATAATTCACTTCATGATTGAATCAGCAGGGCTTCACTAGGTTAGGCTATATATACCTTGCATAGGTTAGTTACATGTACGGATAGGTGAACTAGCATGCAAGGTGGATTCTTCTTCCTTTTCTTCTCTTCTGTTCTGCCGGATTTTCTTCATTTTCTTTGCTTCCTTGCCTCTCTTATTTATTGATTTGTATTTTTTCCATATTTCTTATTTTCACCCTTATGTTTCTTTAATCTCTACCTCACATAATAAACATGCTAATGCCCTCCATTTTTTTT
>Ga0325400_1001606_pt1 | contig 18860 bp, 12 predicted proteins | sample PopdelMetagenome_2_FD_205662 | JGI IMG/M metagenome (GOLD analysis project Ga0325400, IMG submission 205662) | Populus deltoides microbial communities from Bellville, Georgia, United States - Xylem-PdKOR-R1 | ecosystem: Host-associated > Plants > Phyllosphere > Stem > Wood/Secondary xylem...
GACCACGCCGACATTACCGCGGGCCTCGTGCCGATCGTGATCGAGCAGTCGAACCGCGGCGAGCGTTCGTTCGACATCTATTCCCGCCTGCTGCGCGAGCGCATCGTCTTCGTGACCGGCCAGGTCGAGGACCACATGGCCAGCCTCATCACCGCGCAGTTGCTCTTCCTCGAGTCCGAGAACCCGAAGAAGGACATCTTCATGTACATCAACTCGCCCGGCGGCGTGGTGACGGCGGGCATGGCGATCCACGACACCATGCAGTACATCCGTCCGCGGGTCGGCACGGTGTGCATCGGCCAGGCGGCGTCGATGGGGTCGTTCCTGCTGGCGTCGGGTGAGCCGGGGATGCGGGTCGCGCTGACCAACGCGCGCATCATGATCCACCAGCCGTCGGGCGGCGCGCAGGGCATGGCGTCGGACATCGAGATCCAGGCCAAGGAGATCCTGCGCATCCGCCAGCGGATGAACGAGCTCTACGCCAAATATACCGGCCAGCCGATCGAGGAGATCGAGCGGCGGATGGACCGGGACACGTTCCTGTCGTCGGACGAGGCCAAGACGTTCGGGCTGATCGACGAGGTGTTCGACAAGCGGCCCGCGCCGTCGGACGAGATGGCGGCCGCCGCCTGATTTCCGTTGTTGTAACGTGCGTACCGGCCGGGCTACGCTGCCCGGCCTCTCACGCGGGGGCTTCCCCCGCAAAAGGATGGTTTGAATGACGAAGCTCTCCGGCGGCGACTCCAAGAGCACCCTCTACTGCTCGTTCTGCGGCAAGTCGCAGCACGAGGTGCGCAAGCTGATCGCCGGGCCGACCGTGTTCATCTGCGACGAGTGCGTCGAGCTGTGCAACGACATCATCCGCGAGGAGACCAAGTCGGCGCTCGTGTCCAAGAAGGACGGCGGTGTCCCGACCCCGCAGGAGATCTGCAACGTCCTGGATGATTACGTGATCGGCCAGAAGCGGGCCAAGCGCGTGCTGTCGGTGGCGGTGCACAACCATTACAAGCGCCTGAACCACGGCCAGAAGGGCGCGGATGTCGAGCTGTCCAAGTCCAACATCCTGCTGGTCGGGCCGACCGGCTGCGGCAAGACGCTGCTGGCGCAGACGCTGGCCCGTATCCTGGACGTGCCGTTCACCATGGCGGATGCGACGACCCTGACCGAGGCCGGCTATGTCGGCGAGGATGTCGAGAACATCATCCTGAAGCTGCTCCAGGCGTCGGACTACAACGTCGAGCGGGCGCAGCGCGGGATCGTCTACATCGACGAGATCGATAAGATCAGCCGCAAGGCGGAGAACCCGTCGATCACTCGCGACGTGTCGGGTGAGGGCGTGCAGCAGGCGCTCCTCAAGCTGATGGAAGGCACCACCGCCTCCGTTCCGCCGCAGGGCGGGCGCAAGCATCCGCAGCAGGAGTTCCTGCAGGTCGACACCACCAACATCCTGTTCATCTGCGGCGGCGCCTTCTCCGGCCTAGAAAAGATCATCGGCGACCGGTTGCAGGGCAAGTCGATCGGCTTCGGCGCCTATGTCGCGGCGCCGGAGGAGAAGCGGACGGGCGAGGTGCTGACCAAGACCGAGCCGGAGGATCTGCTGAAGTTCGGGCTGATCCCCGAGTTCGTCGGGCGCCTGCCGGTGATCGCGACGCTGGAGGACCTGGACGTCGAGGCGCTGGTCAAGATCCTGAAGGAGCCCAAGAACGCGCTGGTCAAGCAGTACCAGAAGCTGTTCGAGATGGAGCAGGTCGACCTGGGCTTCACCGACGACGCGCTGACCGCGGTCGCCAAGAAGGGGATCGAGCGCAAGACGGGTGCGCGCGGCCTCAGGTCGATCCTGGAGGCGATCCTGCTGGACACCATGTTCGACCTGCCCTCGATGGACGGGGTGGACGAGGTGATGATCGATCGCGACGTGGTGGAAGGCCGCAAGGAGCCGATCCGCGTCTATGCCGAGAAGAAGGGCGGCGCCGCCGCTTGAGCCTGCGCCGTCGTGGCGGAGAGATGAAGGGCGTCGGGGCGACCCGGCGCCCTTTCGCTGTACTTGCGTCCGACAGAGGGTGCGGTGCGGCGAACCGGCGCGTTCCTGTCGGTCTGTTCAGAAAGCCTCCACCAGCCGGTGCTATGATCGGCCCTGGGGAGAAACCATGGCGACTCATCTGTCCAGATTTCGCGCGGTGGCGCCCGCCGCCGTGCGGGGACGCCAAGCGGACCGCCTGTTCGTGGCGGTGCGCCGGATCGCCGTGGACCTGGCGGGACAGGCGGCCGTCGAAGGCGTGCTGAACGACGTGTCGCCGTTCGGGTGCAGGCTGGCGGTGACGGGCGCGTTCGATGCGGGCGAGGCGGTGGTGTTGCGGATCGGCGGCGGCATGGAGGTGCCGGCGGTGGTGGTCTGGAGCGGGGACGGGGCGATGGGCTGTCGTTTCGACCGGCCGATGCCGCGTGCCGCCCTGCGCCCATTGATGCTGCGCGACTGATCCGTCAGCCGGGCGACGGGCGCCGCCGCAGTTGCGAGGCGAGCATTACGCCCAGCCCGAGCTGAAGCGCGCCGTAGCCGCGCCGGACATTCGGCCGACCCGCGAACGGGCGGACCAGCACGTCGACCGCGCCGACCTTCGAGCGCCAGAGATCGACGTGGCGATCGGGCTGCAGCAGGCCGAGCAGGCCGTCGCCGATCATGAAGACGGCAGCCATCTCGGCAGTGCGTTTGAGGGCGGTATCCATGATCCGTCAACGATCCGGGCGGCCGGATGCTCCCCATCCCGACCGCTTGCTTTCCCGCCCGCATATCGGCGAGGATCGCGGGTGATGACGCGGCCCCGCACCGACACGATGGTCTTCCGCCTGGCATGGTCGCTGGCGCTCGTCTGGCTGGTCGGGGCGGGGGCGTTCAGCGTCTATCGTTACGCGGCGGTCCGGGCCGAGCCGATGCCGGTCCCCGACGATGTCGGCAGCCATTGCGACGGCGGCGTGTTCGCGCGCAGCCTGCCCGGTTACGTGGCGCCACCGGAGCGGCAGGTCGCCGCATGCCGCGAGGAGGCGCTGATTGACGCGGTGGCGCGGAGCAACCGGTTTGGGCTGGAGGCGGCCGATCGGGAGCGGGCGGCGGCGATCGGCGACGGAGCGGCGCTGACGTTGTTGCCGGTGGCGGCCATGGTGCTCGCGGCGGCGTTCGGCGGTGCCCTGGCCGCGGCCGCCCGGCGGCTGGTCGGCGGCGCAAGGCGTGCCGCACGCGCCTATCTCAGCTGGCTGCGCGGTCGGCCGGACACCGCGCCGAGAGACGGGTAGGCGCCGCGATCAGGGTCGCGGCCGCGCCGCCGCGCGCTCGGCCTGCCAAGCCTGGAGGTCCTCCACCGCGGTGCTGCGACGGAAGATCCGCGCATCGGGGTCGACGACGATATGAGCCGAGGCCGGGATCGGCAGCGACCCGCGACCGTTCGGCATCGCCACCGTCCGCACGGTGCCGTCGACGGAGACCTCCACGGGGAGCGGGAAGGAACCCCCGCCGGGCACCTTCCAGGCCAGTTGCAGGTAGGATTGGGCGGACCCGGTCACGTTGACCACGATCTCCTCCAGTTCGGGCAGCGCAGCCTGGCGGAGATACACGTCGAAGAACCAGCGATAATCCCGGCCGGTGACCTGGCGGACGAAGCCCTCGAACTCCGCGGTCGATCCGTAGCGCGGCTTGAAGTTGCCCGGCTTGGGATCGGTACGGCCGTAGACCGCGAGGCGGGTGACGTCCCGGAACGCTTGGTCGCCGATCGCATAGCGCAGCGTATGGAGGACCCAGGAGCCTTTGGTGTAGATGTCGCCGCCCGGACCGCCCTTCTCGGGCTCGTACACCTCTTCCTCCGTGACGACGCGCCCACGGACCAGCGGCACCTTGTTGGCGATGCCGCCGCGCTGCGCCTGCATCATCGCGGCATAGCGGGCGCGCCCTTCGCGCCACTCGCCGTAGAGCGGCTGCATGTAGCTGCCATAGCCCTCGTGCAGCCAGTAATCGTCCCAGTTGGCGGCGGTCAGCTGGTTGCCGAACCATTCGTGCGCGAACTCGTGCTGGAACAGCCAGTCGAACCCCTCGATCGCCTTGGCATAGCCGTTGCCGTAGGCGTTGATCGTCTGGTGCTCCATGCCCTTGTGCGGGGTCTCGACGACGCCGACCTTCTCGTCGCCGAACGGGTACGGGCCGACATTAGCCTCGAAGAAGTCGAGCGTCGGGGCGAACTCGGCGAACAGCGCCTCCGCCTTGGCCTTCTCGCCGGGAAGGTACCAGTAATGCATCGGGATCGTGTTGCCGTACCGGCTGCGATAGCTGCCGCTGATCTCCTGGTAGGGGCCGACGTTGAGCGCGAGCGCGTAGGTGTTGGGGTTGCGGGTGCGCCAGTTCCAGCGGGTGCGCCCGTCCGGGAGCGTGTCGACGCCGACGAGCCGGCCGTTGGAGGGCGCCTTCAGCTCCGCGGGCACGGTGATGTGGAGGTCGACGGTGCCGGGCTCGCCCGCCGGGAAGTCGAGGCAGGGCCAGAACAGGTCGCAGCCATAGCCTTCCGCGGTGGTCGCGAACCAGAGCTTGCCGTCCGCGGCCTCCGACCAGACCACGCCGTCGTCCCATGGTGCGTTGACCGCGACATGAGGGGTGCCGCCATAGGTGATCCGCGCGGAGACCTTCTCGCCGGCGCGCAGCTGTCGGGGCAGGCGGATCGCGAGCTGGCCCTCGGGGTTGGACCAGGCACCGGCGGCGAGCGGGCGGCCGTCTATCGCGACCGCGGAAACCGGCAGGTTGCGGTCGAGGTCCAGCAGCAAACGGTCGAGCGGCGCCTTCGCGGTGAAGGCCAGGGTGGCGACGCCAGTGAGGCGGCGGGTCCGGGGCAGCACCTCCAGGGCGAGGTCGGCCGCGTCGAACGAGACGGCAAGCTGCTCGGGCGGGCGCTCTCCACCCGAGCGCTGGGTCTGGGCGGTGAGCGGCGGCTCGCCCTTCTTGGGCAGGTCGGCGGCGGCGGTGAGGGCGACCGCGGCGAGGGCAAAGGTAACGAAGGTAACGCCTAGGCGGCGTCTTTCCGGCGCAGCTTCCTGCCGCTCGGACCGGACGTCGACGGCGCGGAGGCGGGCAGGAGGATCGATCAGGGTCATGTCGTCAGCGTAGGCGTCACCTGGACTGTAGGACAGCCCCGTTCGTCACCAGCGGCGTGTCCCGGCATTTGCATCGGCCGGTCGGTCCTGCGGCGGACGCCGGGGCTGGCCCGGCATACGGGTCGGAGGCGCCGCCTGGTCGGTGCGTCGGGGCCGCGCAGCCATGCAGCCCGGGTCAGGCCGGCGCCCGCTTGCGACACGATAGTGTCTAAGCGCATCGCTCCCTTACGGAAGGATACGCGACTGGGCCCCGGCCTTCGCCGGGGAGGCGGTAGGTGTCGCGCGGATGTCGGTGCGGATCAGGTCCGGGGTGATGGGGCGAGCGAGGGCGGGGGTGCGACGGCCGGCGACGGGCGCGGCCGAGCCGCGCGGTAGGCCTGGAGCGCGTCGACGGCGTCGTCCTGTTTCAGGATGCGGCTCATCGGGTCGACCGTGACGTGCTCGCCTTCCGCCACGGTGACGGTGCCGGTGCCGCCGGTCATCGGCAGGCGTTCGATCCGGTCGCCGACCTGGACCTCGACCGGCAACGGGAAAGGCTTGTTGCCCGGCACCTGCCAGGTGAAGGTCAAGCGGTCGCCAGCGCGCGTCTGCACCAGCTTCGGCAGTGCCGCCTGGTAAAGGTAGACGTCGAAGAACCAGCGCCAGTCGTTGCCGGTCACCTGGTTCACGAAGCGGATGAAGTCGGGCGTCGTGCGGAACTGCGGCTTGAAGTTGCCGGGCGCCGGGTCGGTGCGGTCGTAGACCAGCAGGCGGGTGGCGTCGAAGAAGGCGCGGTCGCCGATCTGGTTGCGGAGCGTGTGGAGGATCCACGCGCCCTTGGAATAGATGTCGCCGCCGCGGCCGGGCGCTTTCTCGTACACGTCCTCCGCCGATTGCGGCTTGCCCGCGACGAGCGGCGACTTGTTCTGGATGCCGATCCGGCTCGCCAGCATCATCGACAGGTAGCGGCCCTCGCCCTCGCGCCAGCGGCCATAGAGCGGCTGCATGTAGGCGGTGAACCCCTCGTGCAGCCAGAAATCGTCCCAGTTGGAGGCGGTCAGCTGGTTGGCGAACCATTCATGGCCGAACTCGTGCTGGAACAGCTCGTCGAAGCCGTCGGCGGTCTTGGCGTAGGCGTTGCCATAGGCGTTGATCGTCTGGTGCTCCATGCCCTTGTGGGGCGTCTCCACCACCCCGACCTTCTGGTCGCCCCAGGGATAGGGGCCGATCAGCCCTTCGTAGAAGTCGAGCACGGGCGCGAACTCGGCGAACAGGCCCTCCGCCTTGGCCTTCTCGCCCGGCAGGTACCAATAGTGCATCGGGATGGTATTGCCGAACCGGCTCCGGTACGGGCCGGACACCTCCTCGTACGGGCCGACGTTGAGCGCGATGCCGTACAGGTTGGGGTCGCGCACCTCCCAGTTCCAGGTCGTGCGGCCGTCGTCCAGCTGGTCGACGCCCTTGAGGACGCCGTTGGACGGCGCCTTCATTCCTTTGGGCACGGTGATGTGGAGCGCGACCGACTTGGGTTCGTAGGTCGGATAGTCGATGCATGGCCACAGCAGGTCGCAGCCTTCCATCTGGAACGCGGTCGCCATCCATGGCCGCCCATCGTCCGTCCTGGACCAGACGAAGCCGCCATCCCACGGCGCGCGCACCGCGACGTGGGGGCGGCCGCCATAGGTGATCTTCACCACCGTCTGCGTCGCGTCCTTGGCGGTCTTCTTGGGCAGCTTGATCGTGGCGCGACCCTCCGGATTGGACCAGGCGGCGGTCAGGTCGACGCCGTCGACGCTGACCATGGTGACGGTGTAGTTCCGGTCGAGGTCGAGGACGATACGGTCGGTGCGGTCGAGCAGCGCGAGCGTCAGGGTGGCGGTGCCGTTCACCACCTCGCGCTCCGGATCGACCGCCAGCTGGAGGTCGGCCAAGTCGAGGCGGAGCTTCTTCTGCGCGGGGTCGAGCGGGCCGCCCGAGGCGGAGGTCTGAGCGGTGAGCGGGGGCTTGCCGGGGTCCGCGGCGGTGGCGGCCGTGGTGAGGAGGAGGGCGAGAAGGGGGGCTTTCATGCGGGGCCTCGGCGAATGGCAGTCGTTTCCTCCCTACCGTCATGCGCCGACGTCGTCATCCCAGCGCAGGCTGGGATCCATGGCTCCATCGGGTGGCACACGCGCCAGCCATGGACCCCAGCCTGCGCTGGGGTGACGGAAGTGGGCTTGGGGTGATCGGGGAAGGGGATGGGGTGACGGGAAGAGGTTTGGGGTGCCGGGAGGCGGGTCGTGTGACGCCATCGGGAACCGATTGATGGACCCGCAACCCTCCCCATATAGTGGTGCGAGAGAGGGGTGCCGCGACCGGGCCCCGCGGAGTATCCATGACCACCACGCTTCCCGTCCTGCCGTTGCGCGACATCGTCGTCTTCCCGCACATGATCGTTCCCCTGTTCGTCGGCCGCGACAAGTCAGTCGCGGCGCTGGAGGCGGCGATGGGCGCCGACAAGGAGATTTTCCTGGTCGCGCAGATCGATCCGGCCGAGGACGATCCCGGCCGCGACGACCTGCACGACATCGGCGTCACCGCGACGGTGCTGCAGCTCCTAAAGCTGCCCGACGGCACCGTGCGCGTCCTGGTCGAAGGCAAGGCGCGCGCGAGCTACGCCGCCCTGAGCGAGAACGAGACGCACCTGGTCGCCGAGATCGAGCCGGTCGCGGACATCGAGGCGATCGGTGCGGAGGCGTCGGCGCTGATGCGGTCGGTCGTCGACCAGTTCGAGAACTATGCCAAGCTCAACCGCAAGCTGTCGAACGAGACGGCGGTGCAGCTGGGCGAGATTGAGGAGGCCGGGCGCCTGTCGGACGCGGTCGCGGCCAACCTTCAGGTCAAGGTCGCGGAGAAGCAGCAGCTCCTGGCCGAAACTGATCCCCGGAAGCGGTTGGAGCAGGTGTTTGCGCTGATGGAGGGGGAGCTGGGAGTCCTGCAGGTCGAGAAGAAGATCAAGAGCCGCGTCAAGCGCCAGATGGAGAAGACGCAGAAGGAATATTACCTCAACGAGCAGCTGAAGGCGATCCAGCGCGAGCTGGGCAATGAGGGCGACGAAGGTGACGGCGACGAGATCGCCGAGCTGACCCAGAAGATCGCAACCCTGAAGCTCAGCAAGGAGGCGCGCACCAAGGCCACCGCCGAGCTGAAGAAGCTGAAGACCATGGCGCCGATGAGCGCCGAGGCGACGGTGGTGCGCAACTATCTGGACGTGCTGCTGGGCCTGCCCTGGGGCAAGAAGTCGAAGGTGAAGCGCGACATCGCGGCGGCGCAGGCGGTGCTGGACGAGGACCATTACGCGCTGGAGAAGGTCAAGGACCGGATCGTCGAATATCTGGGCGTACAGGCGCGGACCAACAAGCTGAAGGGTCCAATCCTGTGCCTGGTTGGGCCCCCGGGCGTCGGCAAGACCAGCCTCGGTCAGTCGATCGCCAAGGCGACGGGGCGCGAATTCATCCGCCAGTCGCTCGGCGGCGTGCGCGACGAGGCGGAGATCAGGGGACACCGGCGGACGTACATCGGCTCGCTGCCGGGCAAGATCGTGTCGAACCTGAAAAAGGCGGGCGCGTCCAACCCCTTGTTCCTGCTCGACGAGATCGACAAGCTGGGCCAGGATTTCCGCGGCGATCCGGCGTCGGCGCTGCTGGAGGTGCTCGACCCCGAGCAGAATGGAAAATTCCAGGACCACTACCTGGAGATCGACCTGGACCTCAGCGACATCATGTTCGTGTGCACCGCCAACACGCTCAACCTGCCGCAGCCGCTGCTGGACCGGATGGAGATCATCCGGCTGGAAGGCTATACCGAGGACGAGAAGGTCGAGATCGCCGAGCGTCACCTGGTGGCCAAGCAGGTGGAGGCGCACGGGCTGAAGCCGGGCGAGTTCACGCTGACGCATGAGGGTCTGCGCGCGCTGATCCAGCGCTACACCCGCGAGGCCGGGGTGCGCACGCTGGAGCGCGAGATCGCCAAGCTCGCGCGCAAGGCGCTGCGCCGCATCCTGGAGGGCAAGGAGACGGCGGTCACGGTGACGCCGGACAACCTTCACGAGTTCTCGGGCGTCCAGAAGTACCGGCACGGCCTCAGCGAGACCGAGCATCAGATCGGCGCGGTCACCGGCCTTGCCTGGACCGAGGTGGGCGGCGAGCTGCTCACCATTGAGAGCGTGACGGTGCCGGGCAAGGGGCAGGTGAAGACGACGGGCACGCTGGGCGACGTGATGAAGGAGTCGATCCAGGCCGCCTTCTCGTTCGTGCAGGCGCGCTCGCCCTCCTACGGCATCAAGCCGTCGCTGTTCGGGCGCAAGGACATCCACATCCACCTGCCCGAGGGCGCGGTGCCGAAGGACGGTCCATCGGCGGGGATCGGGCTGGTCACCTCCATCGTCTCGACGCTGACCGGCGTGCCGGTGCGGCGCGAGATCGCGATGACGGGCGAGGTCACGCTCAGGGGCCGGGTGCTGCCGATCGGGGGCCTGAAGGAGAAGCTGCTGGCGGCGCTTCGTGGCGGCATCGAGACGGTGCTGATCCCGCAGGAGAACGAGAAGGACCTGGCCGACGTGCCCGCCGCCATCAAGGACGGGCTGAAGATCGTCCCCGTCAGCCATGTCGACGAGGTGTTGCGGCTGGCGCTCACCGGCGAGCTGGAGGCGATCGACTGGACGGAGGCGGACGAGCTGGCCGCGCTGCCGCCGCCCGGCGTCGCGCCGGTCGGGGCGGGGACCGCCATCCACCATTGATCGCATCGGTGCCGCCGTGGGTCACTCCCGCGGCGGTTTCGGTTTGACACTTCTTAACCCCCCGGCACATCAAAGGCGGGAGCGTGCGGGCCGAGTCATTCCGGCCGCGAACCGATTCGGGGAACAGGGAGTCTGGTCATGAACAAGCAGGAGCTGATCGCGCAGGTCGCCGACACGTCGGGGCTGACCCGCGGCGACGCGGTCAAGGCGGTGGAGGCGGTGTTCGACGCGGTCGCGGGCGCGCTGAAGAAGGGCGACGAGGTGCGGCTGGTCGGGTTCGGCACCTTTACCGTGTCCAAGCGCAAGGCATCCACCGGGCGCAATCCGCGCACCGGCGAGCCGATGGTGATCAAGGCGTCGTCTCAGCCCAAGTTCAAGGCAGGCAAGGGCCTGAAGGACGCGGTCGCCTGAGAGGCGCGGCGCCTGACGGATGCGGGGGCCTGGCATCGATGGGTGCTGGACAGGCGGGCGGGGCTCGCCTAGAGGCGCCCGACCGGCCTCAGGGCTGGGGCGCGTAGCTCAGCGGTAGAGCACACCCTTCACACGGGTGGGGTCACAGGTTCAATCCCTGTCGCGCCCACCAATACGGAGCCCGTCGCCTGGATGCAGGCGGCGGGCTTCCTGATTTTCACGTATCATGCGCCGAACCGTTATCACGCCTGGAAGGGCCGAGGACGCGCGCGGGTCGCGCACTCGTCGGTCATCGCGGGACCTCCGCTAAGCGCTCGCCCATGCCGAGCGGCCTCCTGACCGAGCAGGACGCGCAGCCCGCCGGATGTCACCGAACCGTCACCGCAACGTCACCGAAACGACCGCGAACTGGCATGGGCGAGTCACCGAGCGGCCGTACCTGCACCGCCAAGGCCGGCCGCGACGCCGGCCGCGGGGTCAACGCGCCTCGCCGGACCGACAGGGAGTTTCTCAGATGCCAAGCCTCCGCCGCATTCGCCTTCTCACCGCGGTCAGCGCCGCCACCCTGGTCCTGTCCGGCTGCGACGGTGCCGACAGCGTCGCCTCGCCCGGCGCGGGCAGCGTGATCATCAACCCGCCCGCCGCGGCGCCCACCCCGACGCCGACCGGCACGCCCACGCCCGGCGCAATCACCGCGGCGCAGTTCGCCGCGCAGACCACCCAGTCGAGCATCTTCATCACGCCCGAAGAGCAGCTGGCGATCGTCAACACCGGCACCAACAACAATGTGAACGGCGTCGGCAGCGTCCTGAACGGCGTCTACCCGACCAGCGCGACGTCGGCGACGACCGCGACCAATCCCGCATCGCTCAGCAACTTCTTCACCGCCACCAACTATGTCGGCGCGCTGTCGGGTCCGAACGACAACTCGTTCGGCGGCTGGACCTGCAACTCGACTGCGGCGACGTTCGTCGGCACCACCACCAACTGCTCCTCGGTGCCCAATATCGGCACCGGCGGCGCCACCGCCGCCTGCCCGACCGGCACCACCGACGACGGCCTGGTCGCGACCTTCCGCATCTGCCGCCTGCCGCAGGTCATCACCTCCAGCCTGACCCTGCCGCGCATTCAGGGCGTGGTGTACCGGTTCCGCGGCCAGACGGAGGTCGGGGTCGACGTCGGCACCACCGGCGCGGACACCGGCGTGACCCTGTCCATCGCGGCCGGCGTCACCCTGGCGGCGGACTCCAGCGAGCCGCAGAGCGACCTGATCCTGGTCAATCGCGGCAGCCGCATCAACGCGGTCGGCACCGCCGACAACCCGATCATCTTCACATCGCAGCAGAACTTGACCGCGGGCAATGTCGGCGACGGCACGCAGGGGCAATGGGGCGGCATCATCCTGCTGGGCCGTGCACCGACCGGCGTGTGCGGCACCGGCGGTCCCAACAATGCCGACGGCACCAGCACCACCTGCCAGACCGCGATCGAGGGCGTCAGCAACGGCCGGCAGTATGGCGGCACCAACGTCAACGACAATAGCGGCAATTTCCAATATGCGCAGATCCGCTTCACCGGCATCGCGCTGGCGGACGGCAACGAGCTGCAGGGCTTAACGCTGGGCGGCACGGGTGCCGGCACCACCATCGACCACGTCCAGAGCCATAATTCGGCCGACGACGGCATCGAGATCTTCGGCGGCACCACCAACATCAAGTATTTCGTGGTGACCGGCGCCGACGACGACGGCTACGACATCGACAACGGCTATCGCGGCTTCATGCAGTTCATCATCGCCGCGCAAAAGGCGAGCGGCGCGACGACGGACAGCTTCTCGACCGAGATCGATTCGAACGGCAACGAGGACCTGCTGCCGCGCACCTTCGGCCGCTACGTCAACTTCACCTTCCTCCAGACCGCGCGTACCGCCAATGGCGACGGCACCACCGCCGGCGCGATCCGCCAGCGCGGCGGATCGGACATGCTGTTCCTGAACGGCATCGTGAAGAGCGTCGTGCCCTGCCTGAACCTGGTCGCGGGCGCGGTCAGCCAGGCGGACCGGTCGACCATCCGCGCGGCCAACGCCGCGATCCAGGACCAGGGACCGCCGGTGTTCAACTCGGTCTACTTCGCCTGCAACGGCCGCTGAGGCCCGCCGCCTCGGCTCACCCGAACCGGGGCGGCGCGCGCCGCCCCGGCCTTTTTTCGCGAGATTGGAAGATCCAGGCCATGCCGCAGCAGCGACGCCTCGCCTTTGCCACGCTCCTCCTCCTGACGTCGCAGCTCGTGGCGCCCGCCGCGCTGGCGCAGATGAGCGGCGGCACCGCCTCGCCGACGTCGCCGACCCAGTCGGCCCCGTCCGCGCCACCGACCAGCACGGTGAACCCGGGCGCGAGCGGACAACCGACGCCCGACAGCCAGACTCCGACCACCCAGAGCGGCACGCCCCAGTCCACCGCCGACCAGGCCGAGGCGGCGGGTGACGCGGAGGTCGAGGTGTCGGCTCCCGGCGTCGACGCGCAGGCGGGCGAGGACATCGTCGTGGTCGGGCGTAACATCCCCAACACGATCCGCGCCACGCCGCAGATCGTCAGCGTCCTGTCCACCGCCGACATCGCGCGGACGGGCGAGGGCGATATCGCGGGCGCGCTGACCCGCGTCACCGGCCTGTCGGTGGTCGGCGGCGGCTTCGTGTTCGTCCGGGGTCTGGGCGACCGCTACTCCTCGTCGCTGCTGAACGGATCGCCGCTGCCCAGCCCCGAGCCGCTGCGCCGGTCGGTGCCGCTGGACATCTTCCCGACCACCATTGTCGGATCGGCGCTGGTCCAGAAGACCTATTCGGTGAACTATCCCGGCGAGTTCGGCGGCGGCGTCATCAATCTCACCACCAAGGCGATCCCCGACAAGAACTTCGTGTCGTTCGGCGCGACCGTGTCGGCGGACACCGCCACCACCAGCGAGCTCGGCTACGTCTATGACGGTGGCGACTGGGACTGGACGGGGTTCGACGACGGCACCCGCGACGTACCCGGCTTCATCCGCAACGCGCCGAACGGATCGGGCATCATCCCGGTCGGGCAGGTGGCACAGCTCAACAACGCCAACACCACGCTGCTCCAGCGCAACAACCAGCTGCCCGCCAACTGGTCCGCGGAGCTGTCGGGCGGGTCGGTGTACGACCTGGGCGGGTCGCGGCTGGGCGTGATCGGGTCGGTCAGCGCCAGCAACACCTTTCGCACCCGGTCCGCGACGCAGCAGGATACGACCAGCGCCGACGGCACGATCCGCAACGATTTCCGCACCCTCCTGACCGACAACCGCGTCGTCGCCAACGCGCTGGTCGGCGTCGGGCTGGAGTTCGGGGAGAATGTGGTTCGCTGGACCAACGTCTACATCCACGACACGCTGAAGCAGGCGCGCGGGTCGGCGGCGACCGATTACGTCAACGCATCGGGGCTCCGTTTCCAGCAGAACACCAACTGGTTTGAGCGGCAGCTGATCGAGAGCCAGCTGGTCGGCGAGTTCGAGTTCACCCCTGATTTCAAGCTGGACGCGCGCGGCGCCTATGCCAATTCGAAGCGCAACGCGCCCTATGAGCGGCAGTTCGACTATCTCTGCTCGCCCGTCACCACCAACGGCCTGCCGATCACGAGCGACGGCATCCAGCAGGCCGGCGGCTTCCAGTGCAACGGCGCCTATCAGGTCAGCGGCCGGTTCAGCCCGTTCGCCAGCGTCATCTTCTCCGAGCTGAACGAGGACCTTTACACCGGCCAGGCGGACCTCAGCTACAAGCTGCCGACCGAGCGGCCGTTCACGATCTCGGCCGGGTATTTCCATTCGGACACGCAGCGCTTCTCCAGCCGGCTGCAGTTCAACTACCAGACGTCGCTGGGTGGCGGCACCGCGCCGACCTTCCCGGTCAACCTGCTGCGGCCCGACTTCCTGCTCGGACCCGATGCGCTCAACAATGCCTGCCCGACCCTGGCGCCGCAGCGCTGCACGATCGAGCTGCAGTTCACCACGCCGCTGGGTGCCTATGCCTATGACGCGGGCCTCCGCATCCATGCGGGCTACGTCCAGGCCGAGGCCGAGGCCGCGGACGGGCTGCGTTCGGTGATCGGCGTCCGGTACGAGCGGGGCGACGAGCGGGTGACCCCGATCGGGGCGGCGACCACTCGGCTGAAGAACGATTACTTCCTGCCCGCGTCCACCATCACCTGGAACTTCGCGGCCGACATGCAGCTGCGCGCGTCGGCGGCCAAGACCATCTCGCGCCCGCAGTTCCGCGAGCTGGCGCCGCAGCTGTTCCGCGATCCCGATTCCGACCGGCTGTTCATCGGCAACGTCAACCTGCGCGACTCCAAGCTCTACAACCTGGAAGCGCGGTACGAATGGTTCTTCGGGCGCGACCAGCGCTTCACCGCCGCGGGCTTCTACAAGCGGATCGACAACCCGATCGAGCAGGTCGGCTTCTACACCGGCCAGGACGACCGGTTGCAGACCGGCTTCACCTACCTGCCGCGCGCGACCCTGTACGGCGGCGAGGTCGAGCTGCAGAAATATTTCGATCTCGACACGCTGGGCGCGTTCTTCGCGACGCGCCGGGCGCTGTTCATCGCCAACTATACCTATACCAAGTCGTCCATCACCGCGGACAACAGCTGCGTGCCGAACCCGGCATCGACCGCCAACTCGCCGGGGCTGGGCGGGTGCCAGCCCGGCTTCGGGCGGGCGGTGTCGCTGTTCCGCGACGGCGCGGCGCTGACCGGCCAGTCGGACCACCTGGTCAACGTCCAGGTCGGCATCGAGGACCGGGAGGCGCTGTCGCAGCTGACGCTCCTGTTCAACTATGCCAGCAACCGCGTGACCAACCGCGGACCCGCGCAGTTCGAGGGCGGGTTCCAGCCCGACATCATCGAGCGGCCGGGCATCCGGCTGGACCTGGTCGGACGCCAGGGGTTCGAGGTCGCGGGTACCAAGCTGGAGGTCAAGGCGGAGGCGCGCAACCTCACCAAGACGCGGTTCCAGGAGGGCCAGACGTTCGACAATGGCAACCGGGTGTTCATCAACCGGTACGACCTGGGCCGGGTCTTCTCGCTGGGCGTCAGCGCGACCTTCTGACCGGCCTCCCTCTCCTGCGAAGAGGGGACGGAGCCGCGTAGCGACGAAGGAGAGCGTAAGCTTCGTCCTACTGCCCCTCTCCCCGACCCTCTCCCCTGAAGGGGAGAGGGAGACCCGTCACCCCCAGGGCCGCTCGCGGAACCATTTGGTGACGACGTACTTGACCCCGGCGCGCACCTTCATGCCCTGGTGGAGCGTCGCGGGGTTGAGCGTGCCGTCGGGGCGCCGGTTGTTCCAGGCGACGAGCTTGCCGACCTCCGGCTGGATGATCTTGTCCGCCGCCTTGAAGCGGGTGGCGCCGCCCGCCTCGGGTTCGTTGAGGTAGATCATCACCGTCCAGGTGCGATTGCCCGCCACCCCGCAGTACCGATCGTAGTCGGCGCCGGTCGGCTCAAAATAGTCGGTATGGCCCTTGAACTCCTGCCCCACCGCGTAGCGCTGGCCCTGGATCGGTTCGCCATGGCCGGGCGAGAGGCCGGTCATGGCGACGATGCGCGCCTCCAGGTCGGCGACGACGGGATCGGCGCGGTCGAGGTCGCCGGTCTCGCTGGTCCGGTAGGCGGCGTCGCCATTGGCGTCGGCGATGGTGGACGGGCGGCGCACCCGATCGATCCGCGCGATCACCTCGGCGCAGAGATCGGGCGGCAGAAAGCCGCGCCGGACGAACAGCGTCAGCTTGGCACTGGGCAGCTTCTGCGTGCCCGGCGTCGACAGGAGCCGTTCGACGATCGGCGCGGGATCGAGGCCTGAGCCGAGGGCGGGGAGGGGGTCCATGCCCCTTTCTGCCGTGTCCGACGATCGCGCGCCAGCGTCTCGGGGCTATGACATAGCCCTGTAACGTGCGATGCTTAGCGGCACGCGGGGGTTGGAGCGAATTAGGTCATGCGGTTGGGGCTCGACGCGCGGATGCGCCGCCTGGTGCGGCTCGTCCCGGTCGTGAACGTCTATTCGGTCGTCGAACTGCTGCTGCTGGCGCTGCTGGCGGTGCAGGTCGCGCGGTTCGTCTGGGTGCTGGCGACGCCGGTCGGGCCGCTGGGCGCGTGGCGCCCGGCCGGGCCGGTCGTGCCCGCGCTGCCGGGCGAGGCGATCGCGAGCTTCGATCCGTTCTTCCGCCTGGGCGCCGAGGCGCAGGGATCGCAGGTGGTGACCTCGCTCCAGCTGACGCTGTTCGGGACGCGGCAGAACGAGGCGACCGGCGGCGGTTCGGCGATCATCGCCGGTGCCGACGGGGTGCAGAACAGCTATGCCGTCGGCGACGAGGTGCAGCCGGGCGTCAAGCTGGTGGCGGTGGCGTTCGACCATGTGACCGTTGAGCGCGGCGGCGTCGGCGAGGACCTGTTCCTCGACCAGTCAGTGCCCGCGACCCCGATCGCGCCGGGCGGCCCCGCGGCACCGGGCGCCGCGCCAGCGGTGGCGCCTCCAGCGGCGCCGGGCGGCGTGACCGCGGCGTCGATCCGCCAGGACATCGGCTTCATCCCGCGCCTGGACGGCGGCCGCGTGTCCGGCCTGGTCGTGCGGCCGGTCGGGGGCGGCGCGGCGTTCCGCGCGGCGGGCCTGCGCGACGGCGACGTGGTCACCTCCGTCGGCGGGCGGCCGGTGACGGGCCCGCAGGACCTCGACCGCGTCGTCGCCGACTTCAAGGCGGGCGGCAACCTGCCCCTTACCGTCGAGCGCGGGCGCGAGACGCTCTCCCTTTCCCTCACGCTGTCACCGGGTTCATGAAGAAGCTCCTGCTCGCCTCCCTCCTCGCCTGCGCCGCGGTTGCCGCGCCCGCGCAGCTGACGCTCAACGTCCGCGACGCCGACATCCGCGCGTTCATCGCCGATGCGGCGCGCGCGACGGGGCGCACCTTCATCATCGACAACCGGGTCGCGGGCAAGGTGACGGTGGTGACCGACCGGCCGCTGTCGCGATCGGAATATTTCGAGGCGTTCCTGTCGACGCTGCGCGCCAACGGGCTGGTCGCGGTGCCGACCAGCAACGGCGCGTTCCGGGTCCAGCCGATCGACAACGCCGCCCAGCAGCCGAGCCGGATCGGCGCGGCGGGCGCCAACCGCAACAGCTTCGTCACCGAGATCGTGCGGCTGCGCACCGCCGACGCGACCCAGGCGGTGGAGACGGTCCGGCCGCTGGTATCGGCGCAAGGGTCGGTCACCGCCAACCGGTCGGGCAACAGCCTGGTCATCGTCGACTTCGCCGACAACATCCGCCGCATCCGCGAGGTGCTGCGCCGGGTCGACAGCGACTCGGCGACGACGCGGGTGGTGGCGCTGCAGAACGCGGGCGCGCGCGAGATCGCGACCGCGCTCCAGGGGCTGGCGGGCGGCGGCGGAGGAAACGGCGGCGGGCAGGGCGCCCCGGCACCGGTGGCGGGCAGCGCGGGCGGCGTGTCGATCGTGTCGGTCGACAGCTCCAACTCGGTGGTGCTGCGCGGCGACCCGTCGTCGGTTGCACGGCTGGCCCAGGTCGCGCTGGATCTGGACCGCAAGGCCAGGAGCGGCAACGAGATCCGCGTCGTGTTCCTGGAGAATGCCGACGCCGAGCAGCTGCTCCCCGTCCTCCAGCAGCTGGTCGGCCAGAGCCCCGACCCGGTCCAGGAGACGACGCTGTCGCGCGGCAGCTTCAGCCAGTCGAGTTCGACCGGCGGAGTCAGCTCCAGCCAGCCGATCACCCAGCCGATCCAGCCCGCCGCGCCCCAGCAGACGGGCGGCGGCGGCGGCCAGCAGGGCGGCACCAACGCCAACGCCGCCATCCAGACCCAGGGCGGGCGGACGGCGGCGGTGGTGACGCGGTTCGCGGGCGCCAACGCGATCGTCATCGCCGGCCCCGCGGACGTCCAGCGCCAGCTGAACGAGGTAATCCGCCAGCTCGACGTGCGGCGCGAACAGGTGCTGATCGAGGCAATCATCGCCGAGGTGTCGGATTCGACGGTGAAGCGGCTGGGCGCGCAGTTCCTGCTCGGCAGCCTGTCCGGCGGCGCCTTTGCCGCATCGACCTACACCAACACCGCCCCCAACATCCTCCAGATCGCGGGCGCGATCGGTGCGCGCGAGCTCGCCACCAACACCACCACCGTGGTCGCGCCCGACGGCACGCGGACGACCACCACCACCAACCCTTCGGGCGCCGACCAGCTGACCCAGGCGGCGATCGGGTCGATCCTCAACACGAGCGGAGGGTTCGCCGGATTTGGCGGCCAAATCGGCGACACCATCTTCGGCGCGATCATCAACGCGGTGCGCGCCGATTCGACGTCCAACCTGCTCCAGACGCCGTCGATCATGACGATCGACAATCAGCAGGCGCACAGCCTGGTCGGGCAGGAGATTCCCGTAACGACGGGGCAGGCGCTATCGAACAATTTCGACAACGCGTTCCGGACGGTGCAGCGGCAGAATGTCGGCATCCAGCTGGACGTGAAGCCGCAGGTAAACTCGTCGGGATCGAT
>Ga0325400_1001608_pt1 | contig 18837 bp, 18 predicted proteins | sample PopdelMetagenome_2_FD_205662 | JGI IMG/M metagenome (GOLD analysis project Ga0325400, IMG submission 205662) | Populus deltoides microbial communities from Bellville, Georgia, United States - Xylem-PdKOR-R1 | ecosystem: Host-associated > Plants > Phyllosphere > Stem > Wood/Secondary xylem...
AGGTCAAACTATCCGAATCTAGTCTTCTTCTCCCAATCCTTGTGTAATGGTCTTGGTTCCACCAACAAGCCCCTCTTGAATATGACTCAGATTAATCAAGGCTTGCTCTTTATTATTACAAATCCTCCTGAAGTCCACTTTAGCCCATGTATCTTTAAGAAGTCCATTGAAAGCTTCTTTGAACTTCTTAGCCCTAAGCCTAGTAACTGGACCAACTGGAACCTCCAATGGATCCTTTGATGGTTGAATCGCATCACTTGGCTTGCTTTATACTATCTTGTGTGTTGTGTTTAAAGTTAGGGTAATTAATTTGTGCGACCGCGACATCGCAACAACAAGAAACTTTTTGATATTGTTATTAAATCTAGTTCATCGACTCATCTTTGAAACCTCTCGACCCAATTTTTTATTTAACTTGAGTTTCAAATTAAAACATGTGGAAGTTACCTAGACATGATCCAGTTGACTTGGTAGATCCAAAAATAACTTGTATGACTAATAAAAATGCGGTTTGATTTTTAAAAAAAATTCAAGATGATGTTATTATTATTATTGATACTGTGACATATCGAATTGACTCGGGCTACATAACTTAACTCACCAAACTTGTCATCCAGGTTATGGACTCTTCTAGTTTTAAAAACTATGTTTTTTTAAATTATTTTTTCGTTCCAATGTGACCTAGTCAATTTGACAATTTCTAAATTTATTCGGATGATCGATAAAAACATGAATTAACTTTAAAAAATATTTCAAGATGATATTTTTTTTAATATTAAGACGACAACATATTAGATTTACTTGAACTTGACAACTTAATTTTCCAAACCCATAACCAGGGTCATAGACTCAGCTAGATTTAATAACTGTTTTTTTTATTAACTATTTTTACTTAACTATATGATAACAAAAATATGATCTTACAAAATTAAGTACCAACCAAATACTAAGACATTTGTTTATGATTATGATAACCTTAAAGAAAAAAAAAACCAAAATAAATTATGAAAGTTAATTCAAAATAAACTAAGCGTTAAAAATAAAAATAAAAAAAATTAGAAGAAAAACAAAAAAAAAGGTGTTTGCACTGTTCATATGATCAGTGCATTAGGTATTTACCCTTTAATTCATATGAATCCCTAAATTCTATTCTTTCAGTGTTGCTAGTAATAACTGCAATAACCATAAATATCCAGCTTTGCAATTCCTTTTCATTTTTTTTCTTCTTCTTTTGAGACCCGGACACCTTCCTTGGGCCCACCTAAGTTTGGAAATACTTGGAAATTAAAAAAATAAAAATAAAAATAAACTTGTAGCTATGAAAGGGAAATTAAACGTAAACTTCGTTAAACAGTCAATGCACTAACCACCATAATTATATGGCATATACTGCATTTCCAAGAAGATAAAAATAAAAAATAAAAAAATCAACCGGCAAATTATGCCAAACCTCAAGTTCTTGGCGAGGAGCCAAGCTTAAAATGAATCCATCAGCTTCTGCCATACTTTGACAAGCCGGCCAATTTGAAATGCCTTCAAATTTATTGCCCTCTCTGAATTTTATTCACCCAAGTAGAGAGGGTAAAAAAAAAAAAAAATTAGCCTAAAAATAAGGCAAAGGAATAGACTACAGGGAAGGATCTTAAACTCCTGGTTTATAAACTAAGTTAAACAGTCAAAATCTTCTTTGAGGGAGGGGGCGTTTCTTAGTAGTAGGTTCCTCCTACCTATTGTCTTCATCAGAAATACTTAGCTGAATTTGTTCTCGCCTTTCTCTCCATTTCACTCCCCACACCTTGGCCTCTGCCACAGCACGGTCCCGATCTAAATCCTTGTCTAATATCATTTTTGAGTGACTTGGGGAGAAGTCAATCTCTGGCCATTTGGCACAGTCATTCTTTACCTTCTTTGATTCATTTTTACGAGAGAACAAGTAATCCATGGCTTGCACCAATTCACTCGAGGAAGGGCGTGAATTGGCATTTTCACCGAGACACATTGATGCCACTTCTATAACCTTCTTTAAGACAGACATTGAGTACTTCCCTTTAAGCATTGGATCTGCTAATCTTGAAAAGTTGTGGTCTTTCATCAAGGGAAGTGCCTATATTCAAAACGAAATTTTGAATTAGAAAATCGATATAATGAAAGATGATTAGAAAAATGTACCGATAATCCATTATGAGGAGAACCAAAAAACATTCTCATACCATATCTAAAGACACTAAAGAAAAATAAGCAGGATGATGCAGACATCTAATGTTAATCAAGCATAGTGACTTGATTCAGCTAGTGTCTAATCCTCGCAAAATTAACAAGCATACATACTGGTTTTGGCAAACTGACAGATATGTAGAATTATAGGATGTGAATTACCCAGTTAACAAGATATTCTTGATGACCGTTAACCTCGTCCAGTGCTCTATGTCCAGTGATGAGCTCTAACAAAACAATTCCATAACTGTAGATATCAGTCTTTATGGTCAACCTTCCAGATGATGCATATTCAGGAGCACAGTAACCATAGGTACCCATGACCCTGGTGGAGACATAGGACTTATCACCAACTGGGCCAAATTTAGCAAGTCCAAAATCCGAGAGTTTTGGGTTAAAACCATCCTCCAATAATATGTTAGACGCTTTCAAGTCCCTGTATATGACGGGGGGATTTGCAGAATGCAGAGAATCCAATCCTCTGGCTGCACCCGCTGCTATCTTCATTCTTGTATTCCAGTCAAGAGGCTCCATATGCGGTGTCACATCTGCACATATAACATATAACATGTCATGACTTCATGCTAAATTATTAAAGACTTGGAAACGGCAGCAGATGTTCCGTGGCATCTCTATTTATGCAAGGTATTACATGCTATCTTTACTGCACTATTTATGGGAAATATGAGTTGCACAACATGAAGCGTACAGAAAATATCTTTTCATGCTGTTTCACTGGCTTTCGTATGCTTGTCTTTCTTATTTCTAGAAGGAAGAAGAGAAAACCAAAGCAAACCAGATATAATGGACAGTAAAATGAAGCAGAATCATCACCCTTTAGATTCACTGTACAAAGTTCACTGACAAACATGAAATGTTGTGACATGAATTCCAACTTGTTTACTCTTGTAACTTTCAAAATTATAAATTTCCCTTGGTTAGATAAAGAGATATCTTCATGTATTTAACCTTGTTGCAAGATAGACACTAACCAACAACAATTTCATTTTTTCAGATCAGGTAATTTAATCACTCAAATGGATTCTACTGTGAATTTTGTGTTTCAAATGAGAAATTTGTAGGTCCTTCCATGAAAGAAGTTCCATCATAAGCCGTCTTGAATTGTTTTCCATTGAAAGTCTGGGTACTCTAGGGTGCTTCAAATGACGTTATAGTAAAACCATATATTATGTTATAAGGAAGGAAGCAGAGAGATTGAAGATATACCAAAAAGGTGATCTTCCAAGGATCCCAAAGGCATGTATTCATATACAAGAAGACGATGGTCTCCTTCGGCACAAAAACCAATCAAGTTGACAAGGTTAGGGTGATGCAGTAGGGAGAGCATGAGAACCTCCACCAGAAACTCCTTGTCGCCTTGGATACCTGATGGATCTAGCTGTTTAACAGCTACAACCTGCTACAACCGTATTAGGTGTGATCCAGGAAAAAAGAGACTAGTAAAAACAAATTCAAAAGAATTAACACGAGAAAAAATATTGGGAGCAAATGAGAAAAGAAACTAAAATAGCCTCTGTTTGTACCAGAATGGGGGAAGAAAATCAAAAGTATTTTGAGCAAATCGAATTTACCTGACCAGTGCTTTCTAATTTTCCTTTAAATACAGCACCAAATCCACCTCTTCCAATTAAAGATTCAGACCTAAAATTGTTTGTTGCAAATGAAAGTTCTTCATAGGTGAATGTCGCAGAGAAATGAGCACTGGGTCCATCTTTTACAACAGCTGATTTAAATCTTGAATCAACACTCTTTTTTGATACTGTTCCCAATCTTTGTTCTGTGTCGATTTTAGTAAAAAAAGATCAAACTTTTGAAGGGAACATGTTAGAAAGAAAAAGCGCGCTGTGCGAAATTCCAGAGGAGCAAATTATGTGTTTAACCATCTCAACCTACAGCAGATTACCAATAAGCGGTGGCTCTTTGAAAGCACCCTACAGAAGCAATGTGAATCAAGTACATTCCAATCCTAATTTTACTTTTATTCCACTCTTAAAAGATATTTCCAGTCTCCATAACAAAACGTGCATGTATCCTGTGTAAAATATTTGCCAAAATAGATTTCCTAGAAAAAGGCATGCACTAAGATTTGAGGAAAAATCCCACAGCTGAAATTACTGATTAAAGTTGTAAAGCACCTGCCAAACTAACAGCTTTAGAGAAGGAAGAGCTTCAGTGCTAAACCAAATCAATAAAGGAATTCTCATTATAAGTTTATTGTATCTCTTGTAAATCACTTCAAAAGATTTCATTGAAGATTTTCCGATGAATAAGAGAAAAGTTTCTATAAGATGCAAACAAATGTAAGAGAAGAAAAGAGACATATATCGAAGCAAAAACAATTTCCTGGTATATGCAGGCTCTTCTGGTCATTGGAAGAGAAATGTATTAAAAAAACACTAACACTTGTTACAATGGTTGCTGAACTAGCGTTGTTCATGTATATCAAACAATCTACTTAACATATTACAAAGGCATGGTATTTCTCTATAAATTTTTTTGCCTCTACAGATAAGATAGTAAGGCAAGTTTTCAACATCATGGAAGAATCCGTGCTCCCTTTATCAGATTAACAAGTTCAGTTGATGTGCTAAAGTAGAACCAACGGATAATTTCACTTCTTATAGAAATTTCTGGTCAGCAGATAACATTGCCTTGAAAAATGACAAATATTTTTCAATTGTGAAATTGAAACTTGCAATTATGTGATCCATGTTATCATGCATTTGATTTAGAAATATTTATCATTCTCTTGCCTTCAGATATAGCATTTACATAAATTTCAGACAATCTGGAAAGCACATAAAAAGGACACCGCAATGTTGTGCATGATCACACTGTAACGACAGTGAATCAATTAGTACTCTAGATGAATCAAAATTCAAATTATCACAACAATTATAATTATATTTAGCAGCTAGACAATAAAGAGCACTCAGGAGTAAAACACGGTTGAAAGAGGAAGTTGCTACTACATTCAATAACATAAATCACTTGCTGAAATGATGGCTAGATTTCTAGCAAAAATGATGGGTTTTACAGTCTAAAGAATTGGTAGACTAAGGCAAACTAAGATAACATAAAAGAGATAACTCTTAAAACTATCAAATTCTCAGAGATCCACTCATCCCAAATCCGCATTGTGTTTGTGAAACAATTTCCATGCATAATCAAGATGGGGTTTGAAATTTGGTTATTCCCATAACCATGATGCATGCCCATCAAATCAAGAACCGTAAAACTATGTAATCAAAAAAATTCTAGACACGAAAAAAAACAAAATGTAAGAAAAAGAAACACCATTTAGAGATTACATCGTAGAATACATGGTTATCAGACAAAACTCACCATAAGATGGCTGTTTCTTGATATGATCGCTTTTCACCTTCTTGCTTTTAGAAAACCCGAAACAAGGGCAAAAACCCATTTCCAGAAAAACAAAACCACAATGTGATTTTCTAATAATTAGTGAACTTGACAATGGCTTATATTCTAAAAGAAATGCAGAAAATGAGAGTTCGTTCCGTTGGGAAATATAAGCCAAAAAGAAAAGAACGAGGAGGTCTTTTTTGGGGGGTTCAGGTTCAGATTATTAATTCTACACGCTTTCCTAGAAAAAAACATAAATTAAAATATAAATATTTTTTAAAAGAAAATAAAAAACAGCAACACCCTAAAGTACAACCGTACACGGTTGTTGTTTTCAATAGAATCTAGGTGTTGTCTTTAACTTCGCTGTGACGTCAGAGAATTGGAAGTGACCATTTCGTAACATTAATAAATTATGTGAAATAATTTTGGCAGGTTTCGTGGATAATTTGTATTGAATGAGTATCATAATTTTCAATTCTGCCATGGTTGAAAATTCCATACACTGGTTTTTTTTTTCTATGTAACTGTTAATTTGATGTCTTAAAAATAAATCTACATCACCATTGGGTTGCTGAACTTCAACATGCTTAATCACGCAGGCATATATGAATTTTTTTCCTCCAAAAAATAAGTTTGTTTTTTAAAATACACAAAAAAAAGTGATGGATGTGTTTTTTTTTTACTTATGTCTAATAATTTAACTGGTTAGATTTTAAAATGATTATAAAATTTTCTAATTATTGATATGCTTTTTTTTTTATGATATACCAAAACCCAAAATGTTTATGTAACAAGTTATTTAGTTTGTGGATAATGATTAATCAAGATGTCCAGGTAAACAATTTTCTTCTCCTTATCTCCGAAAGCATCAAATTAATGATAAAAACTTAAGTGCAAGCAAAAACAATTCAAATCGAGAGATTTAAAGACTCTCTGATTATACAGTCAATAACTTTACGAGAAAGATAATAAATAACTTAAAAAACCTTAAATTCCAAGAATAGATGGTGTTTGTTATTGTATTTTAGGATGATTAATGCTCTAACATATATGCAAGCTATTAAGAATTAAAAAAAAAGGTTTAAACCCTTATTTGGATGGTTTAGGGGGTATTTATATCCCTTGAACCTTGTTAATTTCAGGCAAATAAATGATGGACAAATCCCTTGCTTTTAGTGGCATTAATGAGGGACACATATCCCTTACATATCATTAATAATATGGTAAGTGTGGTAGCCCTTAAGAGACCTTTTATATATTTATAATTGTAGGGAGATCGTTACCCCTGACATGAATAATTTATATAATTGTTCTAGAGGTAGGATTCACTAGATATTTAAGACCTGGGATGTAACCAAATATAGAAAATAAAAAAAGTATGAAGGTTTATCCAATCCATAACACTTTTAGTTTAGAAGATTGTTTAGGATCTGACATATTACTTGGGTTCAATTGATTACTAAACCCAAGTATTTTAGGTTTAGCATCTCTATGAGCCCACGTTTCCTTGGATTCAGTTGTCGGCTAAACCCAAGTATATTTGTTCTAGCATCACGCCAGGCCCAAGTTCCCTTAGGTTTAGCAAACAGTTTGTAAAACCCAAAAGTAAATAGTATTAGGTCGGCCTATGCTAAGAAAGAATTAAAGGAAACAAACTAGTCTGCTCTAGGTGGAAATTATGGGATGAAAACCAGGCTATCCTAGGTAGGAATTGGGGAAGGAGTAAGCCAACCCTAGGTTATCCAAAAAGAGAATAGGAACAATGTTAACCAGCCCTCAAACACCCCACCTCATTTATAAGTGATATAAATACAAGGGGGGAAAAAGAGATGACTTTTCCTCCTTCAAAAGTCGGCAACAGCCATAGTTGCAGTAACCCACCCCTTTCCAAGGGAAAACTGAACCAAACCAACTTGCATTCACTTCCTTGAGTGTTTGATCGAAGGGAGAGTTAGAGAAAAGAAGAATAGTTGAAAACATAGAAGAAAAAAAGAGCCTAGAAGGCCAGCTGGAATAACAAGAGAAGGAGAGAAGAAAATTGTGAGGAAGAGAAGAAGAAATAACCAAACCTTCCTAAAATTGTTTGAAAACAGTGAGGTAAGGGTGATATCATTTCCTTGGTTAGTTATCACTTGATGATTTGGATAAGGTAAGGGGGAGAGAAATTCAAATAAAAGGTTTAGGGTTCTTACATCTTTAACTCAAAAATTAACAGTTAGATGAGAAGATTAGAGTAGAATAAAGAATCAAAGGACACAAGTATAGATTTCACAAAAGAAATATGAACAAATATGAATGATTTTTAATGTAAAAACCTAAAGGGAGGCTGACCAAATTAAAGGGCTGGACATAATGCAAATTAATGTGATAAAATGCTTTGAATTATGACCTTGTTAGAGTCTTAGAACATGCTTGAGCTAAAACAAAATTGTGCATATATGTCATTGAAGAATTTGTGTGACTGTGGATCAAAGGTATGAATACATGTTATAGCACGTTAATAGGAACATAAATGTGTTAGACTTGATAAAATGCATGTGAAAGATTGAATGAGAGGGAAAGCTATGTTTCGGCCAAGAAATCATGAATAAACCTTACATGATGAACACCTTTAGAATGGCAAGAGATAGTGTCACACCCGGACATCGCGACGACCGATTAAAATTTTTTTGGAAAAGAAAAGGAATAGATATTTGGCATCTTGTTCTAGGAGGGAAAGGTCTAGTTCAAGGAGTCGTCATCTAATATTATGGTCATTAGGAACCCTAATCGGTCAATAGAGATTCTATGATACAAAACTGGTTACGTGAAAAGGAAGATATTATCACCCCTTAAGCGTCCTACCTGAGGCAGGCTGCATTGCTGGTTTTATTTTATATTGCTAAGAATTTGTTCTCCTCTTTTTTTTTTTTTCATATCATGTTCCTGACTTTGGTGTCAGTGAATAATACCTACAAATATTTCCAACTCTAGCGTTGGTAAATATTGCACAATCACAAAAAAATATGGTATTTCTAACTCTAGCGCCAATGAATAAATCCACCAAATTTGTATTAAAAGAAAAAAGAAACTATTTTTATTTTTTTATGTTTTTTTGTTATTTGTGTAGTTCGGTCTCAAATGTTTTAGAAGAAAAAAAATGAGAGAGAAAAAAAACCATTGTTGCATGCATACGTGAGTAATTCACGCATGCATGCACCAGTTTGCAAAACAGGGAAAGAAGAGGAACTTACCTGGTCGCTGCAAGCCGAGGACAATGGCAATCAAGGCGTGAGGTTGCTGGCTAAAAAGAAACTCTCTCCTCTGCTTCTTCTCGTCTTGTGCTACCCCCTATTCTCCTTTACATTTCTGTCTGTGTTCGTCCCCTTTGTTTGTCTTATGGTTCCTTCTCCTTTGTTCGTTCTCGTCCCCTTCCTCTGGTTTTTTTTACATGTTCTCCTTCGCATCCCCTGTCCTTACTAAGAAGAGAAGGTTGTTACAGCTATGGCTGGTGTATACTCATGGTGCATAGATAAACTGTGACTGTTGGTGATGGCTGCGTGCTGGTGCAGGACGCAGAGAAGAGCTGACTATTTGGAATGTGAAGCAAAGCTCCTAATGTTGTTATGGCTCACGGTTTGGCTGGTCTTAAGAGAAGTTGTTGGACTATGGGGGAGAATCTAATGGTGATGGGAAGAAGCCAAAAGAGGGAAGGAGAGGAATGAGGCTTTGGCTTTCTAAATGTTATCAGGCGGGGCTGAGAGAGAGGCGGGTTGAGATTGAGGGTATGGGGGTTCTCTTCTGCTGGGTCTATGAGATGAGGGAGATGAAAGGTGGTCTTTTGAAAGGATGCGGATGTGAGGTAACAGAGAGGAATTCAAGTTCTTGGTTAGAGAAAGATGTAGCTTGTGACTAGGAAAACATGGCAAAGATCAGGGGGGGAGCCTGTAGGGATAATAGGCTTTAGGTTTTCTTCTTCTCCTTTTTTTTATTTGGCATTCTCCCTCCTCTTTATTAATGTCTCCCCCAGGGTTTCTTATAATGGCCTCCTTCTCTTGCTGTCAAAATCTCTATTTTTAGGCTAATTAAGAGTCTTTGAAATACTCAATTTGTTCCTTTTTTATCTGATTTTTAAAGTTGGATAAATCTCTCAGAATTTATGTTGAAAATTGATTCTGCTGCTGTCACAATTTTGCTATAATATCAACTCTATTGCAATTTAGACTTTGATTCTGACTTAGTTTCGTACAATATTCGACTATCCCAACTATATTTTTTTCATTCATGACATATTGAAACCTTGATCTGCACCTTTCTAAGATCTTAAGTCCCATCATTTTATGTCAAACTCTCAGCTATATTGGGATGCTCGACATTGTTAGTTTCTGAAAAAGATCAGGAGACCCATTTCGACCAACCTGATTGCATTCGGATTCTATCCTTCAAAAAGATTTTATCTGACTTGGAGTCACTCATGAAAGTTGTAGTCCTGGATGTATAAATGAATTTGGGTTTTTCAATCGCCTTATTTCGATATCAGAATCCTAAGATATTCCAGTTTGAATATCTAGTGTGAAAGTAGAGAATCTCGTTGCGAAGGATTCTGGTCCGAGTTTGCATATCTAATTCAAGGTCCAAATGAGATCAAATTTTTTCCTATAATACCTCGCTGAAAAGCTTAACATGTGTACTTTGATTTATATTCAACCCGCATTCTCATTCTGGAACTCTAACTTGGCGAAAAACCTGTCACAAGAAACTATGTCCAAAACATAAAATGCAGAATTTCTTATCTTTAGCAATTAATTTACAAATCTCTTCAACATGCCAAACTCATAAAAATAACTCCAAAATCCAAATAATTAAAAACCAACAGGCTAAAATTGGGTTATAACAGTTGCCTCCTTTTTACAATGCTTATGGTGCAAAGGCATTGGAAAATTCAATTTCTTTTGACTCTGCATAGTAAGTTTTGTAAAGAAAAATAAGCATTAAAACCCTTCCTCTTTTCTTTTGATTGATTTTTTTGTTTTTTGTTTTTTTTTGAAAAAAAGGTCCAATTATTCCAAATAACCTGCCCGATAGTAAAATGCAAGGAATGTCGCAAGTGGTCTAATTATTTTGGTGACCTGCCCAATGATGAAATGCAAGGAATCTCGCAATTGATCTAATTGTTCCAGGCAACCTGCCCGATGGTGAATAAAAAACATGAAGAATTTCGCGAGTGGTCTAATTGTTCCAGGCGACCTGCCTGAAATGAAGAAGAAATGCGAAGAATTTCATGAGGGATCTAATTGTTCCAAGCAACCTGCCCAATGATAAAATACGAGGAATCTCATAAGTGGTCTAATTGTTCTAGATGACCTACCTAATAGGAAGATGAATGCGAAGAATTTCATGAGTGGTCTAATTGTTCGAGTCAACTTGCCTGATGATAAAATGTGAGGAATCTCATAAGTGGTCTAATTATTCCTGGCGATCTGATGCAACCATATTATTTGAGAGTTTTACCCACATTTACCTAGTATTTTACCTATGTTTTATATATATAATGCCTTGATATTCTTTGTTTTATGTTTTGAATGCACTTTTGGATGTAAGATTCAAAAAGAACTAAATTAGAGATAATTGATAGATTTGACCTCTTATCGATGTTTTGTGCAGAGCTTGAGCTCTAGAAGTTGAAACGAAGTGATTCCAATTGCATTAGAAAGCTAACACCCATATCTTTTTATAAATATATGAAAAGAAAAATAAAAAAAAAAGAACATGGAAATCATAGTCTTCAAATTCAAATCTCCCATTCTGTCAATGTTGGCCTTCAGTCATTCCGATTTGAATATCTTGAGCTACAAAAGTCCATTTAATGCAAACTCATTTTTTTTTATTCTTGACTCAAAGAGATATCAGCCTACCTACTTTCAGCAGAAAAAGAGCTCATATGAGAGAGATGATTTTTCTAAGATGACATATGAATTCTACCAGCAGATAGGTTTTGTGAAGAAACAAATCCAAATTACATCCCAAAGTATCCAAACCATCATCCAAGTCTTCATTTCAGCAATTTAGCTCCTCTAAGTCAAAAGTCAAAGCTTGAAGATTTTATGCAAGCTATTTCTCCATTTTTAGAAAAATAGTTATGAACTACTTAAATGTAAATTATCTACTTAGGAATGACTATTTTTTATAGAAAAGGGATTAAGGTTTCCTAGGATATAAAAAAAAAAAAAAAAGAGAAAGGAAAGGGGGGCAGCCAACCAAGAGAGAAAAACGCATCTTCCTCTAAAAAACCCGAAGTCATGCATTCTTCTTTCTTTTTTAGTATTTGTTCAATATACATGCAAGGCTAAACTTTTTTCTCTTGGTTGCAAGGACACAGAAACCTTCAGATTTCAAGAACTGTGAGATTTATTTTACCTTTTCTTTTCAGTTTATATGATGAATGAATATGTTTGTTCTCCTATGCTTATTTCATATGATTGTTTATTTTAACTGTGAGAGCGGACTCTAAGTTATTATTATGAACAATCTATTGCTAAGTTTGCTATCAAACCAGAGTTGCAGTATATAAACTTGTGAAGCAACTGAGTTAATAATTGTGGTTAAACTACGTTATTAATCTTAGGGAGAACATTAGAACAAATCAAACATGAACTGCGGACAGTTATGTTATCTAGATTAATCAATTTATCTAGTTCTTAAGGTTGCCATTGAAATAAATTATTAGTGCGGACATTGTGGTTGTTTGATGGTTATGATTAGTTATACAACAAAACTGCTAACTAATCAACATAACAAGAGATAAATATTCAAAGTATAAATTGACATTTTGTTTCCATGATCAGTTCTGATTTCTGTAGGTGGACGTTTACTTGTGACCAAGGTTTGTTTTCTTGATAAATTTCGGTTTTCTTTGATTTAGCATTGATTGTTTCTTTCTGTTTACTATAACATAGCATAAATAACTTTAACCCCCCCAGTTGCATATCATATAGCATAAAAATCTGAACTAAACCTTCCTCATGGGATAGACCCCATGCTTGCTCTATACTATCTTGTTTATTTAAGTTAGGGTAATTAATTTGTGTGACCACGACATCACAAAAATTTTGGCGTCATTACTGGGGAAGTGATTTTAGTTGATTCTTGTGCTGTGATTGTTATTTATTTTGTTAAAAAAAAAGAGAAACAAATTTTTTTCTTGTGGCGGTACGGTACATTACGATACAATTACTGTTCAAAACCGATTTTTGGTGGAATTAGGTCTCGACCTTTTGTTTCCTAAAGGGAAACGATGTTCTGAATAGTTTCTGTGTTCTAGCGTCAGATTTTCATTCAATTTGCACCATTTTAAATCTCTTAGGTGACTAGTTTCTTTTGAGTTTTCTTGACGATTTATGCCTGTAACTTGTTCTGCTAACCAAAAACAAGTGCAGGTAGATCTCAAAATAGAAAATACTTTACACAGGTTAAGAAATGAAGCTCGCTTCAACACCATGGCTGTTACACAATAACAGACACTTAAGGAGCTCATTGCTCCTAATATGGAGAATCAACCATTGTTCATAAACATTTACAATAATACCAACTTCGAGCTCAAGTTTGGTTTTATACACTTACTGTCAATATTCAATGGACTTGCCGGAGAAAATCCTCATACTCATTTCAAGGAGTTCCACATGGTTTGTGTTAGTATGAAATCGAACAGAGTTGATGAAAAACAGGTTAAGTTGAAAGCTTTCCCTTTCTTTTAAAAAAATGCAACAAAGGCATGACTTTTCTCTATTCTCCTAGGTTCCATTGAGACTTGGAATGGCATGAAGAAGATTTTCTTTGAAATATGTGGGATTCGACAATCTCATGGGGAGACACTCTTTGAGTATTGGGAAAGATTTGAGTAAATTTGCATTCAATGCCTTCATCATCAGAGATACCCGATCAGCTGCTCATTCAATATTTCTATGAAGGACTAATGCCTACTGATTGTAGTATCATTGATGTGGCAAGTGGAGGGGGCATTGGTAGATAAGACACTCGAGGTTGCATGCCAATTGATCACAAATATGGCAGCCAATTCAAAACAATTTGGCACACGTGGAGACTTACCAAGAAAATGAGAAAATAAGGTAAGTATTTGTAACCTTGAGAATAAAGTTAATGATCTTACTTCTCTTGTGCGTTATTTGGCTTGTGAAAATGTACAGTAGGTGAAAGTTTGTAGCATATGCTCCTTACAAGGACATGCTTTAGATATGTGCCCAACAATGCAAGAAGATTACATTGAACAAGTTAATGCAGTTGATGTAGCATTCAATGTATAGCCCCAGCGTAAGTATGATCCCTTTTCCAGCATGTACAATCCTAGATGGAGAGATCATCCAAACTTACGCTATGGAAACCCGCCTCAACAAGGCAATCAAGGCTTACAGTTCCATGGATTTCAGTCCCAACAAAATTATCAAGCGAGACAGCCCCTTGCATTCACAAATTCCAATGTTATGTGGTCATCGAATGATAATCTTCGTGAGATGATGAAAACCTTGGCTTCTAATACAGTGACATTGCAACAAAATGTCATGTCTTTTCAATAAGAAACAAGGTAAAGCATTCACAACTTAGAGAAACAAATGGGGCAAATAGCTTCAAGTGTAGGGAAATTAGAGGCACAAATGAATGGAAAGTTGTCCTCCTAAGCATTGAATCTAAAAGAGAATGTTAGTGTGATCACGTTGCGAAGTGGGAAAGAACATAAAGAGCAAAGGTCGAAAAAAATTGAGATAGAGGAAGAAGAGGAGATAGAAACCGAACTGAGTATAAAGAAGAAACACCCTTCTCCTCTACAAAATGAAACAATGACAAATACTCTAAAGGTAAGTCATAATTTAATGAATTCCAGTTTTCAGATAATTCCCTCCTTTCCTGTGAGTTCTTCTAGGTCTAAGAAAGAGAACAAAGAAAAAGAGATTTTAGAGGTTTTCAAGAAAGTGGAACTCAACATTCCTTTGATTGATGTTATCAAGCAAATTTCCAAGTATGCCAAATTCTTGAAGAGTTGTATACTACCAAGGGAGCTTACAAGCTAAAAGGTTACGAAACCGTAAGTATGAGTGAAGTTGTATCTGCTGTTGTTCAAAAGAATCTACCTTTGAAACAAAAAGACCCAAGTGCATTTACTAACCCATGTGTTATTGGTAATGCTAGTCTTAAAAGAGCCTTATGCAATTTAGGTGCATCCATTAGTGTTATACCTAAACATGTTTATGATTCTCTTAGTCTTGAGCCTTTGATTAAAACTAGCATTGTAATACAACTTGCGGATAGTAGTTTTGTTTATCCACTTAGTATGATAGAAGATGCCTTAGTTAAAATTGATAGTTTGGTTATTCCATGTGACTTTTATATTTTTGATACGGAACGTGATTCTTGTGACTCATCAAACAACACTCCTATATTGTTTGGGAGACTATTCTTGAAAACTGCCAATATAAAAATTGATTGTAGTAAGGATACTTTGTCAATGGAAGTAGGAGATAAAAAAATTGAATTTAATTTTCATGATGCAATGAAATATCCTTACAACAATGTTTATTCTATCACATGCTATGACCAAGTTGATATGTGTGTGTAACAAGTTTTTGATTTTAATTGTGACGATGGATTAAGCATGGCTTTGAGCTATGACTATGATTTTACCAAGATAGAAGAGATGGAGAGGCACATATGTGTTCCCCTAAACGTGCAGGAATCAGCATTGGCTTTGCAAACTGTTCCCCATGGTAATATCTTTGTTGATTTAGTACTTTCACATAAAAAGCTTTTGCCATCTATTTTACAGGCCCCCAAGTTAGAATTGAAACCTTTGCCTGATAATTTGAAGTATGTATTCATTGGCAATAATAATACACTTCCCGTTATCATAGCAAAAAGTTTGACAAGTGCGCAAAAGGAAAAACTTGTGAAGTTGTTGTGCGATCACAAAACAGCTATTGGATGGACTTTAGCCGACATCAAGGGCATTAGTCCCTCCATGTGTATGCTTCACATACTATTGAAGGACAATGCGAAACCAACAAGGGAAATGTAAAGAAGGTTGAATCCCCCTATGATGAAGGTAGTGAAAGCTAAAATTTTAAAATTATTTGATGCAGGAGTCATTTACCCCATCACGGATAGTAAATGGGTGGTGCCTATCCATGTGGTGCCCAAAAAGACTGGAATCACATTGGTAAAGAAAAAAAAAGGATGAACTCATTCCTACTCGCATCTCGAGTGGTAAGTCTTTTTATTACTTTCTTGATGGATATAGTGGATATAATCAAATTGTTATTAATCCTAAAGATCAAGAAAAGACTACATTTACATGTCCATTTGGTACATATGCATATAGGAGAATGCCCTTTGGTCTCTGTAATGCACCCGCAACTTTTCAAAGATGCATGATGAGTATTTTTTCTAACTATGTTGAAAGAATAGTTGAGGTTTTCATGGATGATTTCATGGTGTATGGTGATTCTTTTGATAAGGGTTTAGAAAGTTTATCTTTAGTCTTGAAAAAATGCGTTGAAACTAACCTTGTCTTGAACTATGAAAAGTGTTATTTTATGGTAGAAAAAGAAATAGTTCATGGGCATGTTATGTCTTCATGTGGATTAGAGGTTGATAAAGATAAAATGGATGCCATTTCATCATTGTTTTACCCCTCATGCGTGAGGGAAAATCGTTCTTTTCTTGGCCATGTAGGTTTCTATCGACGCTTTATCAAAGATTTCTCGAAGATTACAACACCCTTGTGCAAATTATTAGCCAAAAAAGTGGATTTTATGTTTGATCAAGCATGTAAAGATGCCCATGATGAGCTTAAGAGGCGTGTCACATCTGCCCCTATCATCCAACCACCAAACTGGATGAGCCTTTCGAGACAATGTGTGATGCGAGTGACTATACGGTAAAGGTTGTACTTGGGCAAAGAATAGGGAAGAATTTGCATGTTATCGCTTATGCTTCCCGCATGTTGGACAAAGCGCAATGAATTACCATACAACTGAAAATGAAGTTTTTGCAGTGGTGTTTGCTCTTGAAAAATTCAGGTCATATCTACTTGGTACAAAAGTTGTTGTTTTTACTTACCATGTAGCTTTAAGGTATCTTTTGAAGAAAAAAGAGTCCAAACCAAGATTGATTAGGTGAATCTTTCTTAGTCACCAAAGAATTCCCTCCAAGTTTGTCTACATCCCAAAAAGACAAGTTACAAGCTGGTGCTAAATATTATTTTTAGGACACTCCTTATCTGTGAAAATTTTGTGTGGATCAAGTAGTTAGGAGATGTGTACCACAAGATGAATTTCATTTCATTCTCATCTTTTTTCATTCTTATTCTATTGGTGGCCATTTTGGAGCAAAAGGAATGACCTAGAAGGTACTTGAAAGTGGTCTTTATTGGCCTTTGATTTTTAAGGATGCATATAACTTTTGCAAATCATGTGAAAAATGCCAAAGAATAGGTAATATCACTCATAAGAATCAAATGCCTTTAACGAATATTCTTGTGAATGAAATTTTTGATGTTTGGGGTATTGATTTTATGGGTCCATTTCCTTCTTCTTTTAGTAATCTTTATATCCTTATTGCTGTTGTTTATGTATCCAAATGGATTTTGGCAAAATCCATATGAACTAATGATGCTAAGGTTGTTTTAGATTTTGTTAGGACTCACATATTTGACAGGTTTGAAATCCCTAAAGCTATCATTAGTGATCGTGACACTTATTTTTGCAATTATTTAATGGAAGCATTACTCCGCAAATACCATGTGACTCATCGGACTTCCACAGCCTACCACCCTCAAACGAATGACCAAGATGAAATTTCAAATCGAGAAATCAAGTCCATTTTGGAATAAATAGTGCAACCTAACCTACGAGATTGGTGTCTACCACTTGGTGATGCACTTTGGGCTTATCAGACTAATTTCAAATCGAGAAATCAATTTTCTTATTAACCCCTTACCCACAACTGTTTATTCCATCTATAAACCCTTAATCTTGGATGGGTTCTTGAAATTTTGGTGTTTCTCTTTTGATTTTGCAAGAATGGATACAAAAACTCCCTCTTTTCTTTTTTTATGATTGCTGTAGATTTTTGGTGAGAATATGAGTATTTATGCTTTATAATTTTTTTTATTTGCATTTAGACTCCCACATTTTTTTTTCTTCTTATAATTAAGTTATACCTCTTTTCATTTCTTATATTTCACCCCATAACTTTTAGTTTAATTTATTTTCTTTAATTTAATCCAGCCCTCAACATTTTTGGGTTGATTTATAATGCCTCGAAATATTTCATCTGGAAACTTATATCCAAAAATTTCTAAATTCCTGTTTTTATTTAACCATATGCATGAATTTCTTCACTTTTATTTCTCATGTAGTTAGTTTGCAATTTAAGCAACCTTTATTTTTCCCTGGGGTTTACATTTTATGTTAGACTCTCAGCCATATTGGGATACTCGACACCATTAGTTTTCAAATTAGATCAAGAGACCCATTTCAACCAACCCAAATGTGTCCGTATTCTGTCCTTTTAAAAAACATTATCTGACTTGGAGTCCTTCATGAAAGTTGTAGTCCTGGATGTGTAGATGAATTTGGGTTTTTGAATTGCATAATTTTGACATAAGAAGCCCAAAATATTCCATTTTGAATATGTAGTGTAAAAATAGAGAATCCTGCTACGAGAAGGATTCTGGCCCGAGTTTGCAGGTCTCATTCGAGGTCCAAATGAGATCAGAGTTTTTCCCATAATACCTCCTCGACTTAGTGATGAATTGGGATAATACAATTGAGAACTTGAGGTGAATTAATGATTGTTGACAAATGTTAGCTGTGGCTTTAGAATAGTAGTTAGGAGAACTTTGAAAAATATGCTTGTTGAGATTAGGTTGTGCATTGTTTGATAGCCTTGTCATAAATTTGAATGTGATTGGTTACAGTCTATGTTCAATTCAATTAGGGTGTGTTATTAAGGGGGGAAGCTTAGCGTGGACCTTATACATAACCTAGGGGAAGAGTAGAACTAGAAACGACTTAGTTTTCACTAGCAATCCTGTGTCACCAGCGACCCAGTTGTCATTCATGAATTTCGAGTTTCATGAGTCAGCCATGAATTTTCACTAACGATTCTGTGTCACCAGCAACCTAGCTGTTGCTGATGAATTCTAAGTTCTATGCTTTAGCTGTGAAATAGTTTTCGCTAACG
>Ga0325400_1001615_pt1 | contig 18814 bp, 20 predicted proteins | sample PopdelMetagenome_2_FD_205662 | JGI IMG/M metagenome (GOLD analysis project Ga0325400, IMG submission 205662) | Populus deltoides microbial communities from Bellville, Georgia, United States - Xylem-PdKOR-R1 | ecosystem: Host-associated > Plants > Phyllosphere > Stem > Wood/Secondary xylem...
AAGAGAATCCAAGTAGAAAACTTGTTATTAGAACGTGTAGGATTAGGAGAAGATAGGGTTTGCATGATGTTTTTCCCTAATAAACATTGAAGTGAAGGCTGATCTTTGAAATTAAGTTGTCTTGGTTTGGATACGAGTTCCTTGACATATATATTTATACTCGCATGCCATGATAAGAGAAGTACTCCCACTTTTTGTTAAAGAAAAAAATACTTGAGTCAAATTGTAATGTGAAATGGTAGTGTTCTTCTGCAGGCGTTGCAAGCTACTCAGCGCCTAAACAACACTATAACATGAAGCCTTAGGTTAAGATAAGATGCGAAGGAGTCCACCAAACTAATAGTTTGGCTGGACACAAATTGTTTGACAATGGGTATAAAGAATAATTGGAGTAGAATTTACAAGACAGGTTCCCTTCAATCAATCACGTAGAAAATATAAAGCACATTATTGAGCACGTACTTTGTTGGAATTAGAAAGTTTCTACTGTTCAGCATTACTGAAAGATTGGATTGAGACACACAAATATTAACTTTAGAGAAGAAAGTGATGATATAAAAAAGGTGATATCTTAGGTTTTATTTACGTACCTAATTCAAATGATTAAGTAGGTAAAGTGCTTATCGGAGCCAATATTGTCTTTAGTGGCAAGAGGTATTGAACTCAGAAGCTGCAAGGAGAAGCATATAACAAGGCTGAGGTGGTGTAGGAAAACATCTACATGATAAAATGCTCAAAATAACTTTGGATCTCGAAATCATTTGTGCACTAGAAAATTTCCATTAAATTTGACTGCAATGCTGACAGCATATAAGGGTCATAAATTGAATAAGTTGACCCCATGTTAAGGTCCTCACTAGATGTTCATGTCATGTAATACTTATTCTGGAAGAAATACTGCTTTCATTTGATGGATAATCGTTCTTGTTTAGAACTCATGGACGTTACTTAATGTTAAAGTATATATAGTTCATCTGCGTAGAACTTTGTTGAGCATTCTTCCGAAATTTTCCATTTTCTTGGCAGCATGGAATCAATCCTTGAAAGATACGAGAGATGCTCATATCTAGAGCAACAGCTTGTACCAAATGGTTCTGAACATCAGGTATTATATGTAGATGGTCTACTAGTATTAGTCTATAGTATGTGATTAATCATGCTTCAATCTTCAAACTGAAAATCTTCAGTATGTGTCACAATTTCTTAATATTTATGTGAATCCTGTTTAGGAAAGCTGGTCTCTGGAGCACCCCAAGCTCATGGCTAGGGTTGAAATCTTGCAAAGAAACCTAAGGTACTACTAGACTTCTTTTGATTTTTCCAGTACTTGACTTCTATTCGTGCAGTATGCTGAAGTCGTAGTCTCTATGTCAACTATACAGAAACACGTTCAGTTTTTTTATGTTTTTTTTCAGAAGGTATGGGAACTACTGTGACTGACGTTTTGAGATTCCTTTTTCCTTAAGAAAATCTGAACAAAATCCAGGATGCTTGAAACCCTCCTTTTCGTACTACTGTTTCTCACTTGGCACTGGCTAACAATCAAGAGAATTATATAACATATTCCTCATTTGATTATATAGGAACTATGCAGGACAGGAATTGGATCCTTTAAGTCTGAAAGAACTTCAATATTTGGAGCAACAAATAGATACTGCTCTTAAGCGCATACGATCAAGAAAGGTTACGTTAGCATGTTTTCAATGTGTTTGTTTGGATATACATGTTGTAATGCTTGCTCATGGTGTAAGTTAAACTCAAATTTGCAGAACCAACTCATCCATGAATCCCTTAATGAGCTGCGGAAAAAAGTAAGATTCTTGCACTTCTGTACGCTATATTTGTTCATGTTTGCGTAGCCGTACGAAGTCACTAATATAGCACTAGCCTGCTCTACTAAAACACTAGCTTAAGTGCCCTGGATTCTTGGCTCTAATTTCTATGATAAAAAAGCTTGGATTTTGGACTCAGTTTATATATGAAGAATCACCTTTCTACCCGAGGTGTCGTCAGTTCAGTGATTAGATTTGTCACTTACAACATGAAGGATTTAATTCAAATCCTGACAAATTCTAGAATGCCTTTGGATTTTGATCTTGAAACGCCCTCTCTAATGTCAATTAGGCAAAATTTTGAAAACATTTCTATGATGTTTTTGAACAATCACAGAGTCTTCTTGACATTTCCCGAAGGTGCATTTTGCATTTCCTTCTGTTTTTTAATCAATACTTCTACATCCGGTTAAATATTTGTCTTCAAAAGTACTCTAGAAGGATATGAACATATACACTAAAAAAACGTACAGTCAGTTGTGGGTGGGATGTGAATTGTGATAAATTCATCTTCGTTGTCATCTGACACAAGCTTGTCACAGGAAAAGGAACTGCAGGAGCAGAACAACATACTGGCAGAACAGGTAAAATTAAGTCCCTTATCTTTTATTGTAAGACATGGTGCTTCGCACTTAACCTTGCACCGACCAACTGATAATGGTGAATTTCATGACAACCAAAAAGGTAAAGGAAAATGAGAAGTCGCTGACTGAGCAAGCTCAATGGGAGCAGCGAAACCTCGGTCAAAACTCATCCTCTTTTATGCCACCGGTAGTACAACCTCCGCTGCAGCCACCAATGCCACCACATGCTCCTTTGACTATAGGGTATGTGTTCTCTCCCTTCTTGCTCTTGAGAAACATTATTTCTAAGGTGGTGAGAAAAATAGAAAGAAAGATGTGTGATTAATTTAATGAGGCTTATAATTCCATCCTTTGCTAGTTGATTTAAAATACTCATTTGTTGTAAATAATGCAGTGACAGTTTCCAGATTATAGGATTCCTCAACGGAAATGAGAATGTTGAGGTTCAAACTCCACCTAGCACCATGCCATCTTGGATGCTTCGCCATGTCAACGATACAATTTGAGACATGGGAGATCGGAAAATAAATGGGTTATTGAAGTGAAGAAGAGCATTTATCACTTCGTTCACATAGCCATCAATGTATTCATCACACAATCTCTACTAAATATGCTGACAATTACAAGTGCTTGTTCACAAGAATGTATTTCGTAACTTTCACTATTTCAAGACCAAGACCAGCTCCGGTGCCTTGTCATATCTGCAAAGGAACAAATATGATGAAACATACGAAATAGTACATGCAAGCCATCTCAGAGCAGAAGTGGCAAAGCTCATGGTGACATAAATTGCATGCATGCTGAGGTAACAAGATGTGTACAATGAGTGAATTAAAAAGAAGGTTAACGTTCAAGCACCGAATTAATATGAGATTCACAACATCATAGTCACTCTAGATCGAGTGAAATATCAATAAATGAGAGTATCCCGAAGCCACTCCATTTTATTGATTATTTAGTCCATGCAGTTCTCATCAATTTCAAATCAATAAGATAAAAAAGCTCTCATAACATGATACAAAGAATTTCAGTTTCTAAATGTTGTCTATGAAATCTTAACAAGCAAATATTTAAGAGGATTTTAGCTTCCAATTGAACTCCCACCATGTAATGACACTTTCCTAGTAGAAGATGGTGTGCTACTAAGAACTCCATAATAAAATAATAACCAGTTAGAAGAAATGGATACAAATAACAAGTTAGAGGTAAATCTATGAATCATATGCAAAGAGCAATTCCTCCTTTTGTAGAGCGTTCTAAAGCATTTGTTCCAATTCAGCACGCAACATCATCTATCTTAAAAGCATTTAATAAAGTTAAATTCTCTGAATATCTAAACTAGCACAACTTTTTTGATGAACAAGCATTAGTTAACATTGTCAAATAGCCACCCCACCAGCTACTAGTTTTCGCATTTTCCATACACACCACTTGCGATATGGTACTTTCATCAATCCTAAATAAATTTAAGGAAATTCAAAATCCCTCATAAAGACCAAACAGTTGAAGCTGCTCCTTATAAAATTCTCAGTGAAGATGTTACCATAAACACCAAACATATTATCCAGCAAAACAACTTCACCAATACCAACCTCAATACCATAAGCAAACAGCTAACCAACATCAAAAAATAGATCCAAAAGACAATTGCCAACCTTGTTGAGACTAAAAAATTTACAGACTTCAAACTAAAAAACCCAATTTTCAAACCGTATCAAGTCACCAAAACAAGCCAAACACAACTCCAAAGAAAAAGTGAATTTATCAAAGCCATAAAAGACCACCTTTACCAAATTGAGACCTCAACCCTAATAGTACCTGACACCCCCCAAGTCAGAGTCAATCCTTCAACCTTCACAAACCAAGTAAACACCATTCAGAATAACCAAACAGATCAAGTTCAAACTTCAGATGATGATATTTTCCAAAAAAAAAAAATCCTGAGATTAGTAAACTCTTCTGGAGAAGCCCCAAATCCCTTACTACCCCAAACATGTCCATCCAAAATGAACATAAAATTATCAACCAACACAAATACAATGCCTCCTCTCTATATGAATGGAACCTAGATGGAGTGTCAGAATACCACATCCTAAACACCCTCTAACAAATAACCATGGCAGCCAATGCATACAAAACCCAGACTGGTACTCCAAATAAAGCTATAGCCGAACTTCTTATAGTTTGTTTCTCTGGCCAATTAAAAGAATGGTGGGATTATCATTAACATGACCAAAGAGTTGATGTCTTCTCCCAAGTGTAGGAGTGTCGAAGTAATAAATAACCCGGCAAGACCGGCGTCGAACCACAGGGAGGTAACTGTATAAACTACAAATAAAGAAATAGATAATAACAGAAAAGGAGTTGAAGAGAGTTTTGAGATGTGATATTGATATAAGGATTAAACAAGGATAAAATAATTGTCAAGGTTAGAGAATCCACTAATGGTATTTCAAACAAGTATAGTATAAACTCTTTTTATTACTCAACTGAAAACCACACACAAAGGAGGTTCTAATCGGATTATAAATTGTTAACATGATTACATTAGTTATCTTATTTGAATAATGCTAATACTTGTAAATGTTGTCAGGTATTCATAATTATAACTTATGTTAACAACAAATCAAGTTCCTTTCATAGCACAAGTGTCGGTTATACCATACGATTGGGCTATAAAATTGCCAAGTATTTGTTGTACCAAAGGTTATACAACATAAATCTAGACTAACCATTTAACAAGCAAAGTATTAAAAGTGAACAAGATAACAATTATAAAACATGTTAGTATCAAACATTAAAGTCCATGTTGAGTTTATACTATACTTATTCTTACACCATTAGTGTAACCTTTTCACCTTGACATAATAAACTTAGCTAAACATAATGAAAGAGAGAAACATAAATAAACAAGATAAGAACATAAATAAGATATAAGTTAACTAAGTAAAGGAAAGGAAATGAAAAGCACAAACAAGAGATTATAACAAAACTTAAGCATTACAAAAATATAAAGAGAGAAAGCAAGAACATGATCTTGATCCGAAAACCAAGATGCCTAAATGCATGGCAAATGCCTCCTTTTATAGGCCAAAATTTGGAATTATTGATTTGATGACTAATTGTTGAGTAGGTGGCCACATCTTGACTTGGTGACAATCTTTATCTTCTTGTCTGAACAAAATATCATTGCTAACGTCAGAATTTGAACATACAGTCCTCATAAAAGTTCTAGGAAATTGTCTCAGCTTTCTAATAAAATGGGCTGAACACTGAACAGTTTCTGGGCTGCAGGACAGATTCTGACTTCTCTGTTGTTGCTACAATTTGAACTTGAAAACAAACTTTTTTAATCTTAGACTCTTCATGAAAGTTTTAGGTGTATGTCTTAGCTTTCCATCCATATAGACCAGACCTAAATCCAAGTTCTACAGCTCAAGGTATGATCCAATAACCGAATAGTGTTCCAGTTTGGACTGAACCAGCATCTCTTTTCTAAGATTGCCCCTCTCTTTGTTTCTCAATTTCAGTAGTTAAACTCATTAATCAATTCTTTGATTTATATGATAGGCCTGCATTTAAGATGAACATTTACCATAAATTAAAGGTATCTTATAGTATCAGACTTGTTATTATAAAACATGCTTTAGTTAAGGAGTTATTGATACTTCAAGTGTAAAATGATGATATAAAACCTTGATAAAAATGCACTTTTAAGTACTAATCACACCCCCCCCAGCCAACTTATTACTAGTCCCTAGTAATCAAAGCGTTAAAATAGAAAAATAATTTGCAAGTTCCACAAAGTAAGGCATTCATCATTCAACTTTCATTAATCTATCCAAATAAACAAACTCTCATTAAATTTATATATCTGCTTCATACTTGTTAAACAAGATATTAATAAACCTTCTTTTTTTATGTGCTCAATGTATGAAAACATAGATGATGGGGCTTTTATTGGAAGAAAACAATATTTTGTTCTAATGTTTTTCTAAGGTTAACTTCCTTGGGTTGGGATTATTATTATTATTATTATTATTATTATATACATATAACTTAGAACACAATGCATCTTTAACCCATGTAACGAGCTTTAGACTAATGACTCCCATACCAGTTGGTCTTAGGGCATTAGGTGTTGAGACACTCCTATGAGCTTAGTAACTTGGGTTGCAGATATTGATACGTAGATAGTGCAATGTTTGATTCCCTTAAGCTTTTTTCCTTAACCTGTGTAACAAGCTTTAGGCCAATAGCTCCCAAGTCAATTGACTTTAGGGTATTAGGTGTTAAAACACCCCTTCGGGCTTAATTATTTAGGTTAGGGAGGCTACAAAACCAAACTTATCTACGTTTTTATTATCATTAATATTATCAATTTGTTTTTTTTTTTTTGCAAATTATATACCATCCTTTTCCCTTAATTGTTATCTTTAAGAAAATAACATAAATAATGTAATAATCCAATGTGCAACTCACAATCATATGTTAAAGTGTGTGTGTGAAAATGAAGGTTTAAGAATACTTGTTAAACGAGTATATATATGAGCAGAATCAAGTGATAACAATGCTAGAGTTTGTAAACCTGAATATTTCAAGAAGTATTCTGATAGACCTTGATAAGAATATTTACTAAGATGCGTCTCAAGAGTCAATAAAATTCCTCCTTACTCTGTCATCCTAATAATAGTTTTGTCAAATGGTTTTAATAATAGCAAAAACAGTTAGTAAGTTAGTTTATATATATATATGTCAACTACTACCCTCTCCCCTAACCAAAACGAGACATTGTTCTCAATGTCCTAAGGTAGAAAGATAGAGTATATAAGACATCACTTGAAACAACGAACACTGATAAACCTGAAACGCACTTACGTGAATATAAGAAATAACAAAACAAAATAAAATGCTATTAATAAAACCAAAGGACACAAGGTTTCACAAACAAAGACTCAAATCCAATCTAAGCTTTTTACAGCTTTCCATAGTTGACAAATTTATGCGACTCATAGAGGGATCAAGTATAGGGATGAAAGATTGTAGTTGGTCAATCAATTGTTCAGCAATAGCAGCTGAGATTATGATTTGTCGTGTCGAAGATGTTAGAAATTCCTATTCCACAGCTTGATCAAGAAAAGATAACAAATTATCATAAAAACCATTAACATTTAACAAACCTATAGGTTTGTGGTGAATGTGCAGTTGGGCCGAAGAGGAAATATGAAAGATCTCATCCAATGTGCCCAGACCACCTGGTAAAGCAATAAAGGCATCAGCATGGTTAAACATTGCATTCATTCGATCAGACATTGTGGAGACCTGTAATTCCTCTCCAATTGTTTTTTCAATGATGTCCCCTTTTGCTAAAGCTTTGGGGACGACTCCCAAAACTTGACTACCTCCTAAAAATGCAGCTATTGACACCCCCCATTAACCCAAAGCTGTATCCCCCATACACTAAATGAATCTTTCTCTCAGCTAGTACCTAACCAAGATGATTTGCTGATTCTAAAAACTCTTTTTCTTTCCAATGACTGGATCCACCAAGAACACAAATATTTCTTATGTGATGACTTGAGGAACCTATCATTTCTACACATTTCTATATCTGTTAAATGTATGGGTTGAGTAGAAATGAAAGGAAGGAAGAGAAGATTTTATAGATGAGATATTGAAAATGCAATCATACCACCTATATGTAGGCCAACTAGAGTCTCTCTCTCTCTCTCTCTCTCTCTCTCTCTCTTTAATTATTATTATTATTATTGAAAAAGTAAGTGTATGTACAGGTAGTTGTGATTGTGGCTCACATCTTCCCTTAGTTTTACGTCCAAGAATGGCTTAAACGCCCTCTATGGGTTGGGGATAGGCTTCCCATCCAGTTTTCTTAAAAACTGGCAAATAGGGTCTTTTTTAGTCAAATTCCCAAGACTATGTCGAGCATGTTCTTAATGGAATTGTGGTCATAAATCATGAATTGCACGATGCACATCTCCACTAGGATGCGTCTCAAGAGTCAATAGAAGATTATCTAAAGACCCCTTACTTAGGCCATCCTTAATGAATTATATTTTATCTTCACAGTTTACGGATACCATTCCTAAAGAACGACATGTTGCATTACACGTCCAGATGTGCTAGACTTTCAGTCATTTTGCACGATGTTTCTTTGCAAAAGTGCTTATACCTGTTCCAGGCATGTATGAAATGAAAGAATTGAAGGACTCACCTGATAATTGGACCTTTGCTTCAATTAGCCAGTGAATATCTTTAGGAATTCCATGATTCATTAACAACCTCAATCTTGCACACCTAGCACAATAAATTTTTGCAATAGCATTTGGAGGCAAAGCGAGAAAATACTTTTCCAATTTTTCAAGAGTGGTGTCCATTTTCAAATGAGAATTGGAGAAGAGATGAAAAGAAAGGAGAAAGAGCAAAGAATTGCACAAATATATACACAGTTATCGGTTATTATAGGAAACTGAAAGAACCGACTTAAGAGTTATGGAGTATTGTTATCCGCCATTTGATCGGGGTTGGAGAAAGACTAGCAAAACAAGAGTCACACCAAAAAGAAACATAAAAACAATGTGAGAAAAACAAAATAATCAACTTTTATATAGAGGATCATTCAAACTAATGGATTCATTTTCACTAGGAAAATTATCAAAGTAAGTTTTCAAACGATGTCCATTTACCTTAAAAACATCGTCTTCTTTGGATTCTTAATATCAAAGGCCCTATAAGGATACACATGTTTCACAATAAATGGACCACTCCATTTTGATCTTAGCTTTTCAGGAAATAAATGGAGTCGAGAATTATAAAGCAAAACTTTTTGACTAATATCAACTTTTTGATAATTTTCACAAGTTTTGCAGAATGCATGCGTGTCCTTGAATATGGTGGGCCAATAAAATCCACATTGTAAGATTTTTGCAGTCGTCTTCTTTGATGAGAAATGACCCCCACATGCCTTAAAATGACAAAATTTAATGACATTATTTACCTCATTGTCGGGAATGCATCTTCAAAATATTTGATCAAGACAATATTTGAATAAGTAAGGGTTATCCTAATAAAAGTTCTTCACTTCGTTAAAAAACTTTCTTCTGTCTTGGGTACTCCAATGAGCTGACAAATCTCCTAAAGAAAGAAAATTGATATGAATAGCAAACTAAGGCATTGGACTAAGAGAAAGTAAGGATTCATTAGGAAAGTAATCATCGATTGGTGGGATGTCAAATGTCGAATCTATTATCAATTTTGACAAATGATTTGCGACAACATTGTTGGTGCCTTTCTTGTCCTTGATTTCTTCTTAAGAATAAATCATTTGCAATTCTTTAGATTCATCAAACTCAGTTTTACTCAAGTTAGAATCAAATTCATCATAAACTAATTCTTCAATAAGATTTACTTCATGTAAATCATTATCATCTCTAGGTTGCTTGCAAAAGTTGAAAATATTCATCTCCAATGTTATGTTTCCAAATAATAGCTTCATCAATCCATTCCTACAATTAATCAATGCATTAAAAGTTGCAAGAAATGGACATCCTAAAATAATTGGAATTGAATTACATGCTTCAATAGGTTATGTATCCAAGACAATAAAATCCATAGGATAAATGAATTTATCAACTTGTATTAGCACATCCTCAACTATTTCTTTAGGCACTTTTACAGATCTATCAGCAAGTAAGAGAGTTACAAAAGTTGATTTTAACTCACCTAGATTGAGATTTTGATAAACTGATTATAGAAGTAAATTCACACTACTCCAAGATCAAGTAAAGTTCTTTCAATTTTATGTTCTCCAATAAAGCATGAAATTGTAGGACAACCAGGGTCTTTATATTTCAAAGCATTATTGTTTTGAAGAATAACACTTATTTGTTCGGCTAAAAAGACTTTCTTTTTCACATTCAATTTTCTCTTCACAGTGCACAGATCTTTCAAAAATTTAGCATAAGAACGTACCTGTTTAATAGCATCCAACAAAGGTATATTGATCCTTACCTGCTTGAAAGTTTCAAAGATTTCAGAGTTGTGATTAACTTTCCTTTGTTTGGTCATGGCATGAGGAAATGGAAATGCTGGCGGGGAATCAGTCTTTATTTGCAATGTTCAAATTTAAACCCTTTTTTTACCCTTAGAGATTGACTCATCATCTTTCTCACAAGGTTCAAGAGTGGGTTTTTCAATAACCTTACCATTGCGAAGAGTGATGATTGATTTGACTTGATCCATGTGTTGGTTTCCGGAACTACTTGCATTTGCATTGTATTGCCCCCTGGGATTTTGTTGTGGTTGAGATGGAAACTTACCGTTCTCTTGAAAACTGAGAGCAGATGTGAACTTTGTAAGAGTATCTTTAAAATCTGTCATGCTTTGAGCAAGTTGAGTGTTGATTGTCTCTTGCTTTTCAATGAATGCATACAAAGTTTCCTCAAGATTTCTTCTATGAGGGGGAACATAAGGAGATGTATATCCATGAGCATTATGGTGAGCTTGAAACGGTGGTTGTGAAGTTTGTGCATTTCACTCTTCTAACTGAAATTTGGGTGATTTCTCCAACCAGGGTTGTATGTTTGCGAGTATGGGTTATGATTGGGCCTTTGAAAACTGTTTAAAGCATGGGCTTGTTCATGGAGGCATTCCCTAAAAGAAGGCAAAGTTGGACAATTATTTGTTGAGTGTTCATTGGTTTCACATATTTGACATATAATTTCTTGAATAGATTTTAATTGACCACTCCTTTTCAATTTTAGTGCCTCGACTTTTCTAGCTAAAGATGCAAAATTGGCTTAGAGGTCATGATCTTCCCTAAAGTTGTACATTCCTCCACTAGATGTATGAGGTTGAGTTTTACTTGGTGCCTCATAAGTGCCTGTAGTGTCCCAATTTTGAGCATTTTCAGCTAGCAAGTTTAGGTACTTCATTGCTTCATTAGGGTCTTAATCTTCAAAAGTTCCATTGCACATCAATTCCACCATTTGTCTATCTTTAGGTGTTAACCCTTCATAAAAATATGAAACCAATCTCCATGTTTCAAAACCATGATGAGGGAAAGTATTAAGCAAGTCTCGATACCTATCCCAACATTAGTAAAATGTTTCTCCTAGTTTTTGAGTGAAAGTGGTGATTTGTCTTTTGAAAGAGTTTGTTCTGTGAGACGGAAAAAACTTCTTTAAAAATTGTTGTTGCATTTCATCCCAAGCACGAATGGATCCTGACCTAATATTTTGTAGCCATGTTTTAGCTTTATCTTTTAATGAAAAAGGAAAAGGCTTTAATCTGATGGTGTTCATGCTACAATTTAAGTCATTATAGGTGTTACAGACCTCCTCAAATTCTCTCAAATGCAAGTATAGATTTTTTAGATCTAAACCATGAAAAGAAGGTAAAAGTTGAATAATGCATGGCTTAAAATTAAAATGAGATGCATTGGGGGGAAACTATGCATGATGGTGCACTTGTTCTCTCAAATGCAACTCATTAATCAATCTTTTGATTTATGTGATAGGCCTGCATTTAAGATGAACATTTACCATAAATTAAAGGTATCTTATAGTATTAGACTTGTTATTATAAAACATGCTTTAATGAACGTGTTATTGATACTTCAAGTGCAAAATGATGATATAAAACCTTGATAAAAATGCACTTTTAAGTACTAATCAATCATCTCACTGAAGCCGAACATCTCCAAATCTTAAATTCCATCCAAATGACTGAAGAACAGACACCTATCCTTGACTCCTCCGGAAATACCATTCAAGATGATGTCTTAACTCTCATCTTAACTATCTCCTTAGATTTTGTAGGAGATCCTTATTATCTAAAAGAAAAAAATGCTAAACTCCTTTTGAATCTTAGATGCAAGAAGCTTAGTGATTTTCAATGGTATAGAAACACCTTCCTCACCCGAGTTATGCTCTGTGAAGACTCAAACCAACCCTTTTAGAAAGAAAAATTCCTTGCAGGTTTGCCTATCCTTTTAAGAGAAAAAGTCTGAAACAAGATCAAAGATACCTATTACATCCAAAATCATCCCTTATGACCAATTAACATATGGTGAGTTAGTCAACTTTACTCAAAAGAAAGGTCTTAAGATTTGCCAAGACCTCGAACTCCAAAAACACTTAAAGTGGGAAATAAAGCGAACTAGACAAGAACTAGAAAGTTTCTGCCAACAGTTTGACTTGTTTATACAGAAACCCGCTTGCAGTGGAAACTGCTCCAAGTCTAAACCACTTCCAAAGCCTAATAAACCATATTACAAGAGATCAACCCACAGAAAACATTTCTACTCCAAACCAGAACAATCTTCCTACAAAAAAACCCAAAGAAAACTTTTAAAAACCTACAAACCTTCATAGTCCAAGCCCAAACCCAAGCTTGACTTAAAACACATTATTTATTACAAATGTGGCTAGAAAGGTTATATTTCCCAATTCTACAAAATGAACACAAAACTACATGAGCCCCAAGTAGATGAAGAAACAATCAACCAAATCCAAAACCTCTTCATTGAATCTTCTGATACCGAGTCAAACCCTTCAGATACTTCTAAAGAAACTTTCCAAGTTGATGAATTGGCAGCCGCTAGTTTCAATTCTGAGACCTCATCCCACTCAAAACAACTCAATGTTTTAACTAGAGACCAAAAATTCATCCTTGAAGCCATCAAAATATTGGACGATCCTCAACTACAAAAATCATATTTATATAAACTATTGAATAATTTCAACAAACCTGAGATACCTTACCCTATTCAAAACCATTATATTCTACCTACAACCAATACTAATAATATGACCTTACAAAAATCCTCAACAAGAAAAAGAAGTCCAAACCATAGCCACTATCCCAGAGTTACAGTCAGAAATTAAGATCCTCAAGACTGAACTAAAAACCCTTAGACAAGCCCAACACAAAGACTCAACCATATTACAACACCTCTTGTCTAAGATTGAAAGTCAATCAGATTCTGAACCAGAATATGATGATCAAACCCTTGAAACCCATGCATTAGATCATGCATTATCAACATTGAACATATTCCTGAAGATTTTTTAAAAGTTTTAACACAAATTACTTCAAAAAAGTATTTGATAAAAATTACTTCATTTTTCTCCGAAGATTACAAACTAGAAACTATTGCCTTGTTTAATACAGGTGCTGATTTGAATTGTATCAAAGAAGGAGTAGAGCCTAAAAGATTTCTTCAAACTACTTTTGAAAGACTTTCTACAACAAACAATTCCAAGCTCCATCTTTTAGGAAAAACACAAGCATCCATTCTTAATAATGGTTTTTATCTTAAAAGTTTTTTTGTTGTTACAAATGATATAAATCATACCATTATTCTTGGAACTCCTTTCATCGACTTAATTACTCCCTACAAGACCAAACATCATTGCATAATTTCAAAAGTTAATGGTGTGTGACTTGTTTTCTTTTTTTTAGAAAAATAAAAAACCAAAAATTTGAATTTAATCAAAATATGTTCTATACATAAATACCAGATCAATGTCTTGATTCATGAAAAACAATTTCATTTACATGATTTAAAAAAAGATGTTTCTTTACAAAGAATTGAGCATCAATTAAAAAATTCTATTTTACAAAAAAGAATTTCAGATTTCCAAAATAAAATTGAGCATGAAATTTGTTCTGATTTGCCAAATGCATTTTGGAAAAGAAAACATGTTGATCTTCCATATGAAGATAACATTTTTTAGAAACAAATACCTATAAAGGCGAGACCAATCCAAATGAATGCTGAATTAGAACAACATTGTAGACTCAAAATCCAAGATCTAGAGTCAAAAGGTCTCATCCAGAAGTCCAGATAACCTTGATCGTGTGTCGCATTCTATGTTAACAAAAACTCTGAAATAGAAATAGGCACACCTAGACTTGTGATCAATTACAAACCACTAAATAAGGCCCTGAAATGGATCAGATATTCAATTCCAAACAAAAAAGATCTATTACAAAAATTGCATTCTGCTTTTATATTTTTGAAGTTTGATATGAAATCAAGTTTTTGGCAAATCCAGATCCATCCTAAGGATCGTTACATTGGTATGGTATGTTTATGATAAAAGGGATTTTGGAGATTCTTCATAGATCTATAGTGCTGGATGAGGAAGATACATCCAAAAACCAGAAACTAGTTGAATGTCAATGGAAAGATAATTTGACTTTTCCATCTGTATACTTGGTTATTTCTTTAATTTAAACATTTGGTTTTGGTAGTTGTTGTGGTTTTGGTTGTGTTGCACCTTTGAGGATCCAATCTTCTGGAAGGGTTACATCTTTCCACTTGATGGCTCTAGGAACTATTGTGTTTGATTTGGAATTGTTAGTTTGGAGTAGTAAGGTTTCACCTCTTTGTCATTGGAATTTGTGTTTGCTGGCAAAGGCTGAGAACATGGCTTTATAATGGATTTTGAAGATTAAAGCCACTAGGATTGATCTTTCAAGCATATTGTAATTGCGGGTTTTTATCTATAGGATCATGCTTCGTAAAATATTTCGGTCTTTAAGGGATATAGTAAGGTTTGGGTAACAATCAAAGAAAACTAGCCCACTACATAGGCTAGATTCGATGAAACTTAAGGAGTCTTGGAAGTTTTGGAATCTAGCATCTCTAAGTATTGCTAGGATGGAGGTATTAATACCTTCTTTGGTAAGGAGTTTGATCCCAACTTGTACTAGGTCAATATGGATGTATTTATAGTTCCGGTCTTAATGTTTTGGTAGGGATTTTTTTATAAAGGAGTTGGATAGTTTCAAAAGTTTTTGTAAGTTGAATATCTCTTTCTTCAATTTTGATTTTGAAATCTGTTTTGAAAAGATCAAATTTGGAATTTTGATAAATTTATGTTTTTGAAACTTTTGGGATTTTTCGATCATCAGTGCTTTTTGTAAAATCTTGAATTGTAATTTCTTCAATATTGATAATTCTTTTGCTTTCAGAAGATTCAAAGGTAGAGAAAGCTAAAATAGAGGTCGTTCTAAAAAAACAAAATCCATAATTTAGAAAGACAAAGCCAAAAATACAGGTCGTAGGTTATATGGGTTTACTGCCCTTCCATCGCTCAATGAGACGTATTATCATTCAATAGCATTCACCTATACTTCTAAGAGGATGAATCCTCTCAGTTAGGTAAAACTTCTAAACTAATTTCAAAATCTCAAGTAGAGTCTTCTTCCTAAAAACCTCTGCTTACAAATCTTTCATTCTTTCAAAGCAATTTCATTAAAACATCTCCAAAACCTAAATTTGAATATTTTACCAAAACTAATTTTCAAAATGTTTTAACCATTGAGGATGGTTTTTACCATCCAGATCCTATGATCACAGCTATAAAAATCTTTCCTCCATAGTGGTATTTCACACCTTGGGATACTACAAAAACTCATACTTACTACATGACCATCCTTGAAATTATGGTTTCAATAAAATTTAAACATTTTAACCTGAAACAACATCATATTGAACCAGCTTATTCCACTAATATCATCAAACATGTCATACATCTAACTATTTGGAAACAGCCTCTCCATCATGGAATCCATTTTCCTATCAACTTCCAAACAAAACTACTTAACCATTGCCAAACTTATTCCTATTGGAACTACCAACAGGCATGGTTTAATGCCTTTTTTCTCCAAAACTCCAAAGGAAGTCATTCCTGGTTATTTTATTTTGATACCTCGATCAATACTACAAAATTACCAAACTAGTTCCGTCAATGGTGGGATTACTTTGGTTGCATCACTGATCTCCTTCACCCACATCCTGTGGTTGAAAATGCTACCAACTTTTCAAACAGAATTTCAAGGGTATAGAGAGAGAAGAAATTTCCCCCAATACTTATGTTTTGTTCTGAATTCTTTGTGTCATAGGTGTGCTCATGGTACTTTAACTACAACAATCAAAATACCCATGTAATTTTGATCAACAAAACAAAGTTAAATGGTGGGACTCTCTTACATTAGAAAATAAAAGCTCTAAATCTGTTGTAATGACTGGCTTTCCGCAAACAACAGACATGGTATCAAAGAACCACCACCTCTACAAGACTAGTCTTAATCCCTTTTCTCGCCCAAAAGGCCTATGCCTCAACACTCTTGCCAAATGCCAAGTCTAAAGAAGAATATTTTCAAGTCATGAAGCAACTCCTAGACAGCGGAAAAGGAGAATTTTTGATTTCTTCCTCAACCATATCTTCCTCAGCATCATATACTCCTTTAGGTGATGAAAATGAAGATGACTGCTGCGACATCCTGCTATCTCTACAAATCCTTTAAAAAAAAAAGAAAAGAAAAGGTATTTAGGCTCACCTATTTTGAGCCCATTTTTAATATCTTTTAGGCTCATCTATTTTGAGCCCCTTTCGATTTGTACGCCTATTATATTAGGCCTTTTTTCTACAACATTACCTGATACTACAAAAGGACAAACTAGCTGTCGGTGATAAAAAGACAAACCCCACGAAAAACATGGGCAATTTCCAAATTGTCATCTCTTGATCATGGAGAACAAGAGCACATGGCTTCAAAAGGAATCTTCAGGCTTTCCAAAAAGGTGTTTTGACCTCTTCCATGGCAACTCCATTATAAAAGGATACCCTTTGAGCCTTATGAGGTAGAACACATCTTAGCAAAAACAAAATTTCTCTTAAAACACTCTCTTGTAACCAATATCTCCTTTGTAACCAATATCTCATGTATTGATTTCTAATACAAATTTAAGTAAGAATCTATCTTATTCATATTCTATTTACATTCTTGCAAAATTTATATTTCTGCAAATTTAAGTATGTTATATATTTGGTAGAGGATCAAGTTTTTGACTTGTCTCTTCATTCACATCAGAAATTTATTTCTTTTCCCAAACCCAGTATATCGGTTAGAAACCTGTGACCAAATCTAAAGATCATTCTTAAGTGTAACAACGCCACGTACTAGTTCTTTTTCTAATTTCTTTTATTGTTCTGATTTCATATTATCTTGGTATCATAGCCTATTGGGATTTGGGTAGAGATAGTATCTAAAAGACCGTATTCATAATAAGAGAGAAAAAATGATTACACTACAAATATACCCAAACCTTTATATACAAACCCTGAACAACAATCCCCTCCAACCTCTCCAACCTTTAATCACAGAAAACATCCAAAATGAGCTGAATGTTTTAACTACAAAAAAGGAATTTATTATTGACAAAACCTATTTCAAAAATGATTTTTATAGCAACCATAACTCTAAAAAAAAACTTGGTTTTTTAAAACCTTTTTACATCAACGACATGAGATACAAAAGTGTTTTTATGATTTCATTACATTACATCAAGTTCAAATTCTATTTTTTGATTGGTTTGAGTTATATTATGCATCTGCACATCATATTACATATCCATTTGCATTAACAAAACATGCATGCCCCATATCATCTAGAAATAAAACTTATATTTGAGAACTTGCTAGTGGTTCTTCAGTCGAGTCAGATCATCTATATATATATATGTATGTCCTAACAACCTTTCAATATCTGTAACATACATAAAATTACAAAATAAATCACCTTAAAAATTTGCATCATCTCAGTTATTAACAATCATACAACAACAACAGGAGCAGCAGTAAGCAACATCATCACTTCTTCTTCATCCTCATACAACTTCATAACACCTCTGTAGTAGCAACATAAAACAACAACAGCAAAACCTTCTCTACAGCAGCAGCAGAAGACAACAACAACAACATCAAAGCATCTTCATCCCCGTTAGCAATCCTAACCAATCTTAATTAACTCCTATCACGCCAACATTCAGGATTGTAAGGAAAATTACTCCAACGATTATCTCAAAGAAGCGAACGGCTACTATTCAAACCAATCTTAATTAACTCCTATCACGCCAACATTCAGGATTGTAAGGAAAATTACTCCAATGGCTACCTCAAAGAAGCGAACGGCTAGTATTCAAACCAATCTTAATTAACTCCTATCACGCCAACATTCAGGATTGTAAGGAAAATTACTCCAATGGCTACCTCAAAGAAGCGAACGACTACTATTCAGAATGGTAATCTACCATACATGGAAACTATAGATGTGGTAAGTCAGAGAGAAATCAACCTATATAAATAAGGAATCAACGGTTACCTCAGAAACGCCACTGGCTACTATTCAGAATGGTTATCTACCATACATGGAAACTATAGTTGTGGCATATCAAAGACAAATCAACCTATACAAATAAGGAATCTTGTAACTATAGAAAGAAATACAATTATGAAAAGTCAATAGATATTATTATTTATTTATAGAACATCCTGTTCAAGTTGAGTATTATGTGTGCTTATATTT